>Ga0114967_10001678_pt1 | contig 18637 bp, 17 predicted proteins | sample M_130628_MF_Meta_FD_92639 | JGI IMG/M metagenome (GOLD analysis project Ga0114967, IMG submission 92639) | Freshwater microbial communities from Lake Montjoie, Canada to study carbon cycling - M_130628_MF_MetaG | ecosystem: Environmental > Aquatic > Freshwater > Lake | place: Lake Montjoie... | reverse complement strand
TGAGCCTTCTGTGGCAACAATGTAAAGCCAAGTTGGAAGAAGAGCTGACGCCCCAACAGTTCAACACTTGGGTGCGGCCGTTAGCGGCTGTTGTCGCCGCTGAGAATGTGCTGGAAATCAGGTCGCCGAACAAGTTCGTGTTGGACTGGGTACGGGAACGCTACTGGACTCGAATCGTTGAACTATTGGATGAGGTTTCCGGCAAGACCGTGACGGCAACGCTGATTGTGGGGGCCGCCCCCCTCGCAGAGGTGCCCGAGGTAAATAAGGGTCTTGTGCAGGAGGTGCCGCCGGCATCAACGAAGACAAGCCCCTCAAGACGAATTCCGACGACAGTTCGAAAAGAATTCACGTTTGAGAACTTTGTTGAGGGGAAGTCTAATCAGCTAGCGCGGGCAGCCTCGATTCAGATCGCAGAAAACCCAGGCAAGTCCTACAACCCACTGTTTATTTGCGGTGGTGTGGGCCTAGGGAAAACGCATCTTATGCACGCTGCGGGGAATCACCTGTTTTCAAAAAATCCAAACGCAAGGGTTGCGTACTTACACTCCGAGCGTTTTGTGGCAGATATGGTGCGTGCCCTTCAGCACAACACGATCAACGACTTTAAAAAACACTATCGCACCGTCGATGCGCTGATGATCGACGACATTCAATTTTTTGCTGGAAAAGAGCGGTCTCAGGAAGAGCTGTTTCACACTTTCAATAGCCTGCTGGAAAGTCAAAAGCAGGTCATTTTGACGTGTGACCGTTATCCCAAGGAGGTGGTGGGAGTTGAAGATCGGCTTAAGTCACGCTTCGGTTGGGGTCTGACAGTCGCAATCGAGCCGGCTGAATTGGAGACGCGGGTCGCAATCCTCTTGAGTAAGGCTGAGTCGACACCAATTCAACTGCCTCACGAGGTTGCTTTTTTCATTGCGAAAAGATTCAAATCGAACATTCGTGAGCTTGAAGGAGCTTTGCATCGAGTCGTGGCGAAGTCCAATTTCGCAGGACAGACCAACATCACACTCGAGTTTGCAAAAGAAGCTCTTAAGGACCTGCTGGCCTTACAAGATAGGCAGGTTACCGTTGAAAACATTCAACGGACAGTGGCGGAGTACTTCAAGATGCGTGTCGCTGACCTCTTGTCCAAGCGACGTAACAGATCCGTCGCGCGTCCTCGTCAGATCGCGATGGCATTAGCGAAAGAGCTTACGAATCACAGCCTTCCGGAGATTGGCGACGCATTTGGCGGCAGGGACCACACAACGGTCATCCACGCGTGCCGTAAAATTGCCGAACTTAGGCGCATCGAAGAGAGGCTACGAGAGGACTACTCGAATCTGGAACGGATACTTACAAGCTAGGGTAGAAGCTGTGGATAGATTCATCATGACGCATGGCATGGTTTCGAAGGTTTGTTTTCGTGCACATGCATAGCGTAGTTATGCACAACTAGACATCGCACGGCAGAGTAACGTAAGCATTTGTTCTATAAGAGCTAAGAAACTTATCCACAGGAAAATCGAGCCTAATAATCACAATAAGTCTGATATTCATATGAAAATATCTGTTAGTAGAGAAGTATTGTTGCCCGCTCTCCAGGGCGCCGGAAACGTCGTGGACCGGCGACAGTCCATGCAAATCTTGGGGAATTTTTTGCTTAGCGCCAAGGGTGAAGAACTCTCGGTGACGGCGAGCGATCTTGAGGTGGAGGTATCGATCGCGTGTAGGGCAGACATTAGCCGCGAGGGTTCGGCTACGCTGCCTGCGAAAAAGCTGTTGGATATTTGTCGCAGCTTACCGGCAGACTCGGTGCTTCAAATCGACGTTAGTGGCGGCAAAGGCAAAGTCCAATCCGGGCGAAGTCGGTTCAGTTTAGGAGTACTCCCTTCGGAGGACTTTCCAACAGTCGAGGGTTTCAGCACCGTCGCCCAGTTGGAAGCGGACGCCAACATCCTCACAGATCTGATCAGCAGCACACAGTTTGCGATGGCGCATCAGGACGTTCGCTATTACCTGAATGGTTTGTTATTGGAACTTGCCGGCTCCACTATTCGAGCCGTGGCAACAGATGGTCACCGCTTAGCGTTGTGCGACAGGGATCTCCAAACGGGTTTGACGAACCCGGCGCAGGTAATCGTCCCCCGGAAGGCGGTTCAGGAAATTCAACGAATGCTGGGCCATTACGAGGGCTTGGTGGCGGTAGTTTTGGGTGAGAACCATATCAGCATAAAGATCGCTGGGCAGTTGTTGATAGCGAAACTTGTTGACGGAAAATTCCCGGATTATCAAAGAGTTATACCTAAGCAGGGCGAAAAAGTTGTGATTGCTGACAGAGAGGCGACTAAGGCCGCTTTCTCGCGGACGTCTATCCTCTCGAATGAAAAATTCAGAGGTGTGCGTCTGGTGCTCGTTAAAGACCTGTTGAAGGCGATGACCAACAATCCTGAGCAAGAGGAAGCGGAGGAGGACATCGAGGTCGAATATGACGGCGCTGACTTAGAGATTGGGTTTAACGTTTCCTATCTGCTAGATGTGCTTTCCGTGCTGAGGTCGCCATCCGTTCGGATTGAGTTGTCCGATGCCAACAGCAGTGCGGTTATTCATGCAACGGATGACGAGAGGGCGAAGTACGTCATCATGCCAATGCGGCTATAAACTGGCTGCATTGGTTTCGTGAATTATTCATAGATGGCTTTGTTGTCAGAGGTTTTGATTCGGGATTTTAGAAACATTTCGGATCAACGGTTGGAATTCGCTGTAAATTTAAACGTAATTGTTGGCCAAAATGGCAGCGGAAAAAGCAGTTTGCTTGAGGCCGTGAGCGTTCTAGGTACGGGAAAGGCTTTTACCGGTGCTACAGCGTCGGATTTCGTGGCGAAAGGCTGTCAATCTTCGATGGTTACTGGATCGGTTCAACTCGCAGGATGCCGAGTTGCCGTAGGTGTAGAAAAGACCCGCTCGGCAACCACATGCCGCGTGGATGGGCGGTCAGTCAGGTCAGCGTCGTCGCTGGCCGCGTTCATGCCTTTGGTGTCGCTCGATGCCCAAATGTTCCAGATGGCGGCAAACGCACCCGCTTATCGTCGAGCGATTCTTGATAGGACTCTGTTTCACGTGGAACAGGGGTACCTAGTTTTATTCCAGCGTTATTTTCGAGCGTTACAAAATCGCAACCAACTCATCCGGCGCAGTTCGAAAGATGAGGAATTGCGGTATTGGACAGAAGAGTTCTTGTTGCACGGCGAAGAATTGGATCGGCTCCGCCGGAAGTGCGTAGAGCGGTTAAATGTTAACCTTCGAACGCATTCCGATCTGACGGCTTTGGGTGAGGTTTCACTCGTCTATGCTGCGGGTTGGCGAGAGGGCATGACTCTCGCGGATGGCCTAAAGGAATCGAAGGACAGGGAGCGGTGTCTTGGCGCGACTACAGTCGGGCCGCACAGGGCCGGCCTTAAAATTCTCCTTAACGGATTGCCGGTAAGACAAACGACCTCACGTGGGCAGTCGAAGTTAATTGCCTGCCTGATAGCGGAGGCTCAGGTTCGATCTCTTGAGGACAATGGAGGGGAATCCCCGATTATCCTGGTAGATGATCTTTGTGCGGAACTGGACCGCGCCTCGCAAGAACGTTCGCTCACGCTTCTTCTGCGGGCAAATAGGCAAGTATTCATAACCTCAATCGGCGATGACCATCTGGCCATTCCCTATAGTCCATATGACGTCCGAAAGTTTCACGTGAAACATGGCGTTTTTTCGGTTGCTTAGCACCCTTTAAGGATTTTTATGACAGCGACTTATGACTCCTCAAACATCAAAGTCCTTAAAGGTCTAGAAGCTGTTCGAAAGCGGCCTGGCATGTACATCGGTGATACTGATGATGGAAGCGGTCTCCATCACATGGTGTTTGAGGTAGTAGACAATTGCGTGGACGAGGCGCTCGCGGGCTATTGCACCGAAATCGTGATCAAGATTCTTTCCGACAACTTGGTATCCGTTACTGATAACGGTCGAGGTATCCCTGTAGACATCCATCAGGAGGAAGGCAGGTCAGCTGCTGAGGTCATCATGACCACGCTCCATGCTGGCGGGAAGTTTGACGACAATTCCTACAAGGTCTCGGGCGGCTTGCACGGGGTCGGCGTTTCTGTTGTCAACGCGCTTTCAGAGAAGCTTGAGTTAACCATTCGCCGGGACGGCTTTGTCTGGTTTCAGGAATACCAAAATGGTGACCCCGTCTCCGCACTCAAAAAAATAGCTGAATCGGACGAGCGTGGAACAACGGTCACGTTTAAACCGAGCGTCAATACCTTTCAGAACATCGATTTTCGGTACCTGATCCTTGCCAATCGGCTCCGAGAACTTTCCTTCCTAAACGCCGGCTTAACAATCCACTTGTCCGATACACGGGATGGCCAAAGCGAAACTTTTCGTTACGAAGGCGGGATCAAAACGTTTATTGAGCACCTTCAGCAGACTAAGGAGCCAATCCACGAAAACGTCTTGCATGTCGTGACCATACGCGATGGGATTCAGGTTGAGGTGGGCATGCAGTGGAATAGTCTTTATCAAGACAATGTCTTCCCTTTCACCAACAACATTCCTCAAAGGGACGGCGGCACTCACCTATCAGGCTTTCGCGGAGGGCTAACTAGAAGCATCACTAACTATCTTGAAAAAGAAGGTTGGCTTGCAAAACATAAAATTCAGATTACGGCCGAGGACATTCGAGAGGGTTTGACTGCAGTAGCCTCGGTTAAAGTCCCGGATCCGAAATTTTCCTCGCAAACCAAGGACAAATTGGTCTCCAGCGAAGTTAAAAACGTAGTCGAAACTGTGATTTACGACTATGTCGGGACTTATCTTCTCGAGCATCCCGCCGAGGCGAAGGTCATCGCTGCGAAAATCGTGGAAGCGGCACGCGGACGAGAGGCTGCACGGAGAGCCAGAGAGCTAACGCGTAAGAACCCGCTGGATATTGCCGGACTCCCAGGGAAACTCGCAGACTGTCAGGAACGAGACCCTGCAAAGTCTGAATTGTTTATCGTGGAGGGTGACTCCGCAGGCGGATCAGCTAAACAAGGTCGAGACCGTCGCTACCAGGCAATCCTGCCACTGAAAGGCAAGATTCTAAACGTGGAGAAAGCGCCGGATCATCGAATGCTTTCTTCTGCGGAAGTGACGACCTTAATCAAAGCGTTGGGTTGTGGAATCAAGGAAGACTATGCCCCCGACAAGCTTCGGTACCACCGAATCATCATCATGACTGACGCCGACGTCGACGGGTCGCATATCCGAACCTTGCTGTTGACCTTCTTCTATCGCCGGATGCCCGAACTCATCCATCGCGGTCACATCTTTATCGCCCAACCGCCACTCTATAAGCTCAAGCGCGGCAAGCAGGAACGGTATATCAAGGACCAGCAGGAGTTTGACCAATATATGGTTGAGCTCGCTTTACAAGACGCGATCGTGCTACGCGGCGAGACAGCAATTCCGCCACCGGAGATGGGTGACATTGGCGCTAATTATCTGATGTTGCGCCGTTTGACCGACCGTCTTGCGCGTCGTTACGACCCTGCGCTTTTGGACGTCGTTCGCCGTATGGCGTCTTTTGCGGTACCGGATATCGCCGAGCAAAGCTATCTGGAGCAATGGCGAAAAGAGCTTGAGATCGCCATGTCAGGTATTCGGGATGTCGCTGGTTGCACCGCCCACATAGATTTTCGCGACCCGGTCCAATGGGCACTTAAACTAACACTCAAGGTTAGAGGTGTTGAGTCTAAGGCACTGTTTGAAAGGGATTTTTTCCTGTCCCCCGAGTACCGTCAACTGGTCTTGCTAAGCGCAATCCTGGATTCCGAAGAAATCACCTACGTCTTGACGAAAGATTCCAAGAGACAGCCGTTGAAAACGCTCCGCGCAGTGATGGACACACTTCTTGAGGACGCCCACAGGGGCCTCACGACACAACGATACAAAGGATTGGGCGAGATGAACCCGGACCAGCTCTGGGAAACCACGATGGACGCCGAGACTCGGAATTTGATGCAGGTAAAAGTTGAAGACGCCATTGGTGCCGACGAAATATTTTCGACACTGATGGGTGACGCAGTTGAACCCCGTCGCGAGTTTATCGAGCGTCACGCGTTGAGTGTGACTAACCTCGATACCTAAAAATCCTTTTAGAGCACTGCCGCCGCCGCTAAACACACAACCTCTGTGGCGCCGCGTCGAGCCAAGCAACGAGCGGCGGCTGCGAAGGTAGCCCCGGTGGTGATGACATCGTCCACCAGCACGATTCGGAGCCCTTCGACGCTCGACGGCGCCTCAAAGGCGCCGACCAAATTTGTTTGTCGGTGCTGTCGCCTTAAGCCTTTTTGCGCCGTTGTGTGCTTCCGCTTCACCAACAAATCCGGGTTGACTAAAGATTTGGTGTAAGACCCAATAGCCTCTGCCATCAGCCAAGTTTGGTTGTAACTGCGGACCCAGTGACGCCTTAGGCTTTGTGGCATCGGGCAAATGCAAATGGCCGACCAATCAAGTGGCGGCAGATTTCGGCTCATCAGATTACCCAACAGCGAGGCGAGCCCCACATTATTGTTGTACTTCGCATTGGCGATGAGCCGTGTTACCGGAAATTCGTATCGAAGACTGGCGTAGCAGGGGTGACCTACCCGAAAACCGCGAACGCGTGGTTCAGCGCGCCACGGCAGATCGGCCAAACATTGGCCGCAAAGGGTGTCCGTGCTAATCAGACCAAGGCACAACACACAGCGGTTAAGAATAGGCCGATTGTAAGGGTGAAACGCTTCCCATAAGCTTGACCGTAGATTTCCAACTGTCGCCATCTTTCCGAACTCCCTTTCGGAACATCACCATTGCAGCTATCCGGAGCCCGCATGCTAGACCTTGACCGTACAGCTTCTCAGGTTTCTTTGACACCATTGCACGCTACGACCCGATGGTCCATTGAAGCCGCCGTATCCCTGATTCAACAACCGTTTAACGACTTGCTCTTTCAAGCGCAAGCCGCGCATCGTGCTCACTTCAACCCGAACGAAATCCAGCTCAGCACGCTGCTTAACATCAAAAGCGGGGGTTGTCCCGAAGACTGTGGTTATTGTCCCCAAAGCGCTCGCTACGATACCGGCGTCATCGCTACACCGCTAATGTCCGTCGACGCCGTATTGGCCTCCGCGCTTCAGGCCAAAGCTGCCGGCGCGACGAGATTCTGCATGGGCGCAGCGTGGCGGGCCCCTAAAGACCGCGAAGTCGCGCAGGTCGCCGAACTCGTTGCGGCGGTGAAGGGCATCGGTATGGAAACCTGCGTCACCCTCGGGATGCTGAAACCCTCGCAGGCTGAAAGCTTGAAATCCGCCGGCCTCGATTACTACAACCACAATCTAGACACCTCTCCCGAACACTACGGCGACGTCATTTCTACCCGAACCTATCGGGATCGCCTAGATACCCTCGACGCGGTGCGCGACGCAGGCATCAATGTCTGTTGCGGGGGCATCGTGGGATTGGGCGAAAGCGTCCGTGACCGTGCTGGACTTTTATGTCAATTGGCGAATCTCTCGACGCCGCCGGAGAGCGTTCCCATCAACCAGCTCGTTAGGGTTGAAGGCACCCCGCTGGCTAACGAAGCCGCCATTGATTGTTTCGACGTTATCCGAACCATCGCTGCGGCCCGCATCATGATGCCAAGCGCCTTTGTGCGCCTCTCTGCGGGTCGCAAGGAACTGGGCGAAGCGGGTCAGGCCTTGGCCTTTTTCGCCGGGGCCAATTCCATTTTTTACGGGGAACAACTGCTCACGACGGCAAACCCGCAACAAAACGAAGACCAGAGTTTGTTCGCCCGACTAGGCATCAAGTCCATGGCCGGTCAGGCTTAAATTCCGAGAGCAGGCTAAACGCACAATGAGCCCTCATCGGCTCGCAGCGCTCCCTGACTCCCGGAAGCGTTCACTCGAAAACCGCAGAGGCCCACAGGGTTCATCCATCCTTGTGGGCGCCCAACGGCTGGTGAACTTTTCGAGCAATGACTATCTGGGTCTCGCCAATGACCCACGGCTTACGGTCGCGGCCCACCAGGCGATCGAACATTACGGTGTTGGCGCAGGCGCGGCCGGATTGCTCTCGGGCTGGACGGACGCGCATGCCGAACTCGCAAACGCCTTAGAAGTCTTTATGGCACGGGACCGAGCGTTACTGTTTTCTTCAGGCTATATGGCCAACTTGGGCGTCGTCGCCGCTCTCGCCGACCGCCACACTGACGTCCTGCACGACCGCATCAATCACGCCTCCCTGATTGACGCTGTTAAGTTGAGCGGCGCCAATTCGATACGCTACCGTCACGCTGATCCTGCTAGCTTTGAGGCGAGGATACCGAACAATTCTGCCCGCTCCCAGATGCTCATATCCGACACGGTGTTCAGCATGGACGGCGACCTTGCCCCTGTTTCCGAACTCGCGGCGATCGCCAAAGCCCACAAGATCCTACCGGTGTTTGACGATGCTCATGGGTTCGGTGTCCTTGGCAACGGTCGAGGCCTTATCCACGCCGCCGGCCTAACACAGGAAGAAGCCCCGCTGGTGGTCGTTACATTCGGCAAAGCGCTGGGCACCGCCGGAGCGGCAGTAATTGGTAGAGCAGACCTGATAGAGACACTCCTGCAGACGGCGCGACCCTTCATTTACGATACAGCGATGCCGCCCCTGATTGCGGCGGCCACCCAACGCGCGTTGCAACTGGTAGATGAAGACCCCAGCCTACTGCACCGTTTGCACCAGAACATCGCCCACTTTCAGCGAGCCATGGACGCCGCCGGTCTGCCGCGAACCCAGTCCTCCACGCCTATCCAACCCATCATGCTCGGTGCCGACGAACTCGCCCTAGCAATGGCAAACCGACTTCGCGAAGCAGGTTTTTACGTCCGCGCCATTCGGCCACCAACGGTGCCCGAAGGCACCTCGCGATTAAGAATCTGCCTGTCCGCGGCTCACACGGCCGACCAAATCTCCGGTCTGGTATTAGCGCTGAAGCGCTTGCTCCCGGCGGGGGACATCAAGGTTTGAAATATGATTGCTTCGGATAGAACCGCTGTCCGCCGTTCCTTTGACGCAGCGGCCCGGACTTATGACGCTCACGCCGCCCTGCAAAGAGAAGTTGCGGACAGATTGCTGCAACGCCTCGATTTCATGCAGCTATCGCCCCAGCTGCTGATTGACCTCGGCGCAGGCACCGGCTACTGCGCGAGGCATCTTGAGACGCGCTACAGAAAGGCGTCTGTTTTACTGGCCGACCTCGCGCCCGGCATGTTGGTGGAAGCCCGTCGCCACCGCCGTTGGCGCTCACGCCAGCGATACGCCTGCGCTGATGCCGCTAGCCTGCCCGTCGCCGACGGCAGCTGCGACCTGATTATTTCGAGCCTCACATTTCAGTGGTGCGATGACCTCGTCGCGGTGCTGACGGAATGCCGGAGAGCGCTTAAACCAGGCGGGCTTTTGCTGTTTTCGACCCTGGGGCCGGATACGCTCAAGGAACTACGAAGTGCTTTTGCCAGTATCGACTCCGCGCCACACGTCAACCGTTTTCTCGACATGCACATCGTGGGCGACGCGCTGATTCAAGCTGGCTTCAGCAGCCCGGTGCTCGAACGCGAAGACCTGACGGTCGCCTACCCAGACGTCCTCACTTTGATGCGCGATCTTCAGGGTATCGGCGCGCGCAACAGCGACCGGGACCGCCCGCGGCACCTCGCTGGACGGGAAACCTTGAAAAACCTCGCGCTCGCTTACGAGCGCTTTAGAGTGGGCGCGGCCTTACCGGCAACCTATGAGCTGGTTTTTGGGCATGGTTGGGTTGCCCCCCAAGCCCGCCCGCAAGACGGCACAAGTGTTTTCCCGATCAGTCGTCTGGCTAGACGTTCTTGAAATGGACTGCTTTATCACTGGCACCGACACCGGGGCAGGCAAAACCTATGTCACCTGCGCCTTGCTGCAGGCGCTGTCGAATCTCTGTATCGGGGTCGCGGCGCTGAAACCCATTGCGGCAGGTTTCGAATCTTATGGGACTGAACGCATCAACGAAGACGTCTATCGGCATCGTGCCAATGCGTCCGTCCCACTGGACCCCGCGATTGCTAATCCTTACGCCTTCGAAGCCCCCACGGCGCCTCATCTCGCTGCCGCGCTGGAGGGCCGGGAGGTGGAACTGTCCGTTATCGAGCACGCTTTCGAGCGCGCCAAGCTTAGCGCCGACATCGTTATCGTTGAAGGCGTGGGTGGCTGGTGTCTCCCCATTAATCCGGAGCAAATGCAGGCTGATCTGGTCCGCCAGCTTCGCCTCCCCGTTGTCATGGTTGCTGGCATCCGATTGGGCGGCCTCAATCACAGCCTGTTAACCGCTCGCGCCATCGAGGGTGATGGCTGTGAATTGATCGGATGGGTCGCCAACATCGTAGATCCAGAGTACGTGTACGCTGAGAAAATTATCGACTCTCTGCTTCCCAGAATTCCGGCACCTATGCTCGGGCGTCTCACATGGGAGCCCGAGGAAGCTAACCGAGAGACGCGCCACGCCTTAGCCGATGCAATAGCCACGTTGTCGCGGCCCCGGAAGCTAAGCTATCCAGAGTATGGTCATGCTAGAGACCCTGCAGCACGCGACTAATGACCACACCGTATGGGTAGTTCGACCCACGCGATCCCTCACATGGCAGGAAGCCAGGCGCTGGCTGTGTCTCATCTCACTCATCCCGCTAGCGAGTGGCGGCCTGTTCCTCTGGTTTGGTGCGCCCTTCGTTCTCCCGTTTGCTGGCCTTGAGATCGCCCTGCTGTGGGCCGCCTTCTACTACGTTCAATGGCAGGGCCAATGGCGCGAAGTGATCGAACTCTCAGCGCAGGCCCTGGTAGTCGAGCGCGGCCGCCATGAGCCGACCCAGCGTGAGGAATTCGACCCCGCCTGGGTGCGGGTCGAACTCGAACAGCGCGGAAGGTGGCGCTCCAGCAGCCTTTTATTACGCTCCCACGGACGCTCCTCGGAGCTCGGTAGCTTCCTCACCGACGGCGAGCGCCAAACGTTGGCGAAAGCCCTGATTAACGCTCTTAAGAAAAGTCGCTAGAATGCCGCTCCGTGCGTGGGATAGAACCGTCGAAATCGTAAGCGACCGGGAAGGCCTGAAGTCCGGACCCAGCAAGAATTTATATAGAAGATGAGGAAACGATTCATGACAACCTCAGCAATCCAACGCGGTGCCCGCCGTCTGGCCGCTGTTCTCGCGCTGGCGCCACTTGCTGTAAGCGCCGACTGGGACAACATCAATCTCACGCGTGGCGTCACGCCTTACAGTCAGGAGGTCTACCAACTCCATATGCTCATCCTATGGGTGTGCGTGATCACCGGTATCGGTGTGTTTGGCGCCATCTTCTACTCCATCTTCAAGTTCCGTAAATCCAAAGGTGCGGTGGCCGCACAGTGGCATGAAAACACACTTGTAGAATTCCTTTGGACGGCTGTGCCAGCCGTAATTCTGGTCGTGATGGCCATTCCAGCCACCAAGGCACTGGTGATGATGGAAGATGTGGCGCACTCCGATATGACCATCAAGGTCACTGGATATCAGTGGCGCTGGCGCTACGACTACATTAACGAAGGCGTATTCCTCTACAGCGGCCTCGCCCGCACGAGCGACGTTGCTCGCCAACTCAATTCTGGCATCGACCCTAAAACCGTCGATAACTATCTCCATGAAGTTGACCGCGAACTGGTCGTGCCGGTGGGTCGCAAGATCCGCTTCCTGACGACGGCTTCCGATGTCATTCATGCGTGGTGGGTGCCCGCGCTGGGCTGGAAACGCGACGCCATTCCTGGCTACATCAACGAATCCTGGGCGCTGATCAAAGAGCCGGGCGTTTATCGAGGCCAGTGTGCTGAACTGTGTGGTAAAGACCATGGCTTTATGCCGATCGTTGTCCGCGCGCTGCCTGAAGCCGAGTACACAGCATGGTTAGAAAAGACAAAGGCTGAGCAAGCCCCGAAGACCGCCGACAGCGCCTCGGCGCCAGCCGTGACTGTCGCGACAGCGCAGTAGCGCTGACGCGAGGCAGACCGAAAAATTTTGAAATCACTGTTTGAGGATTAACTCATGAGCGAGGCAGTAGCCCACCACGATGCCCACCACGACTATCATGCCACCGGCATGATGCGTTGGCTGACGACGACGAACCATAAAGACATCGGAACGATGTACCTCATCTTTTCGCTGGTGATGTTCTTCATCGGCGGCGCGATGGCGATGATCATCCGTTTGGAATTGTTCCAGCCGGGTCTTCAGTTCGTGAACCCGCAGTTCTACAACTCGATGGTGACCATGCACGCGCTGGTGATGATTTTCGGCGCTGTGATGCCAGCATGGACGGGCTTCGCCAACTGGCTGATACCCCTGATGATCGGCGCGCCTGATATGGCGTTGCCGCGCCTGAACAACTGGAGCTTCTGGATTTTACCGTTCGCCTTCACGTTGCTGCTCGGCACCCTCTTCATGCCGGGCGGTGCGCCGGCCGGCGGCTGGACCATGTATCCCCCGCTGGTACTGCAGACGGGCGAAGCGTTCCCCTTCCTGATCTTCGCCGTGCATTTCATGGGTGCGTCGTCCATCGCCGGCGCCATCAACATCATCGCCACCGTCTTCAACATGCGTGCGCCGGGCATGACGCTCATGAAGCTGCCGCTGTTTGTCTGGACCTGGATCATCACGGCATTCTTGCTCATCGCCTCAATGCCGGTACTAGCCGGCGCGGTCACGATGTTGCTAACCGATAAATTCTTTGGCACTTCCTTCTTTAGCGCTGCCGGCGGCGGCGACCCGGTGATGTTCCAGCACATCTTCTGGTTCTTCGGACACCCCGAGGTTTACATTCTGATTCTGCCTGCGTTCGGCATTGCCTCGGCCATCATCCCCACCTTTGCGCGCAAGCCACTCTTCGGCTACAGCTCAATGGTGTACGCCGCTGCTGCCATCGCGTTCCTCTCCTTTATCGTTTGGGCGCACCACATGTTTACGGTGGGCATGCCGTTGGCAGGTGAATTGTTCTTCATGTACGCAACCGTGCTGATCGCCGTCCCAACGGGCGTGAAGGTGTTCAACTGGGTTGCCACCATGTGGCAAGGGTCCATGACCTTCGAAACCCCGATGCTCTTCGCGATCGGCTTCGTGATTCTATTCACGATCGGCGGCTTCTCCGGGCTGATGCTCGGTGTGACCCCGGTGGATTTCCAGTACCACGACACCTATTTTGTGGTTGCCCACTTCCACTACGTACTCGTGACCGGTGCCGTCTATGCTTTGATTGCTGGCACCTATTTCTGGTTGCCGAAGATGACCGGGCACATGTACGACGAGAAACTCGGCAAGCTGCACTTCTGGCTGTCGACAATCTCGGTCAACGTGTTGTTCTTCCCGCAACACTTCCTTGGCTTGGCCGGCATGCCACGTCGTATCCCCGATTACGCGGTCCAGTTTGCGGACTGGAACATGGTGTCGAGTATCGGAGGCTTTGTATTCGGTGCCTCCCAACTGCTGTTCGTCATCGGTATCGTGAAATGCATTCGCGGTGGTGAAAAAGCCACGGCTCAGGTGTGGGAAGGCGCGTACGGCCTGGAGTGGACGCTCCCATCACCGGCGCCCTATCACACGTTCTCCGAGCCCCCGCCGGCTGCCAGCATTGAAGGGGGCATGCGCTAATCCCTAGCGCCCCAATGTCAAAGCCAGCAAACCTGCCCCCGCGCGACCCCCAACAGCGTAGTGCCGTTAAAACGGCGCTACTTCTGGCGGTGGTTGCCTTCGGCTTTTACATCGCTTTCGTCCTGACCCGGTTTTAAGGCGTGGAAAGCACTAATCCGCACAAAACGGCCAATCGCAAGTTAGTCAGGCAACTGCTGGTGATAACGGCAATGATGTTTGGCTTCGGATATGCGTTAGTGCCCCTGTACAACGTGTTCTGCGAGGTCACGGGCATGAACGGTAAAACCGGCCGCTTGAGTCAAGCGCAAGCGGCCACTCTTTTACCGGATAAGGCGCGTGAAATCACCGTCGAGTTTGTGACCAACGTTAGTACGGGTTTGCCGTGGAATTTCCGGCCATTGCAGGAAAAAATCGTGGTCAATCCTGGTGTGTTAACCACGGTTTCCTTCGCGATGCGCAACCGAGCAAACTATGAAATCGTTGGTCAGGCGATACCAAGTCTTGCGCCGCAAACCTCGGCGCGATATTTCAGTAAGACAGAATGCTTCTGCTTTGCCCGCCAACCGCTAGCGGGTGGTGAAGAAAAAACCGTCCCGGTGCGATTTATCATCGACCCCAAAATCCCAGCAGAGGTTGATCGGGTTACGCTGTCGTACACGTTTTTTGAAGCACCGCCGGCACCTGAACCGGCGGCTGCCGTGAAAGGGAGCGCACCGAACACCTAAGCTCGGGCGCAATAGGAAAGTTAAGCAATTACAGTTGATTGAGAGAACCGCAATGGCTACAGCACACGCCCACTATTACGTCCCGGATGCCAGCCGCTGGCCAATCCTTACCACCATTTCGATTTTTGTAATTTTCTATGGTGGTGCGCTGACGTTGAACCACCATTCAATCGGGCCCATCACGCTGGGCGTAGGTTTTCTATCTTTGTTTGCGATGCTTTTTGGGTGGTTTGGCGACGTCATTCGCGAGAGCGAAGGGGGGCGTTACGGACACTGGGAGGACGTTAGTTTCCGCATGGGAATGATGTGGTTCATCTTCTCCGAAGTGATGTTCTTTGCCGCTTTCTTCGGCGCCCTGTTTTACTCCCGGGTCCTGTCCGTTGAGTGGTTGTCCGGCGCCGGCGCCAAGGCTGCCACCCACGAATTTTTATGGCCGCATTTTCTGGCCGACTGGCCGCTGCTAACGCTGCCCCGTGATTACGGATTCACCCTCGCTAAAGACGTTATTCCCGCCTGGGGGCTGCCGGCACTGAACACGGCGATTCTCCTGACGTCCGGCGCTACGGTGACCTGGGCGCACTGGGGACTTAAGGTGAACAAGCGAACTCACCTTATCGTCGGCTTGGCTTTCACCGTCGCCTTGGGCGCCCTGTTTGTCTACCTGCAGGCCGGCGAGTATCACCACGCTTACACCGAGCTTGGTCTTACCCTCAACTCCGGCATTTATGGCGCGACGTTCTTCCTGCTGACGGGCTTCCACGGTTTCCACGTTACCTTGGGCACGATAATGCTGGCGGTAATTCTGTTCCGCGCCATGCGCGGCCACTTCACCGAAGAACACCACTTCGCCTTTGAGGCCGTGGCATGGTACTGGCACTTTGTCGACGTGGTCTGGATCGGGCTGTTTATCTTCGTTTATTGGCTCTAAATCCAGATTCTGACCGGCCATACCCAAAGGGCGCTCTTATGAGCGCCCTTTTTTGTCTCCGTCGCAAAACGGCTTTCGCTTTCAATGGGGTTTGATGATCCCCAAAGCGGCAAGAACCATAAGCACGATAAATAACGTAATAGACAGACCGACCCGCACCGTCAGCGCCTTCACGGTGCCAGTGCCTGAGCCTTTACTGCGGAACAAACTCACAAATGCGCTGCCCAAGGTCACGATAATAGTGACCAACATGGCGATAACGAAAAAGCGTACGTACGGGTGCCCTTCCATATGAATACAACTACCTTCGGAATCAAAACAAGTTGGCACTGTAATCGTGTGCCGCCCGCGCGGCAAAGCGAGCCTGATCGTGGCGCTTAAACGACGCGGCCTGTGGGGGACCTTCGCGTTCGGTGCGGTCTTGGTCGCGCCATTGGTTCGGCTTGGGCTCTGGCAACTGGATCGCGCCCAGGAAAAGCGCCTTTTGTACGCCCAATACACTGCCGTTGCTCATGCCTCGGCGTTGCCTGTGGGGACTACTTCGTCGGCAGAACTCGCGAAACAGTTGTGGCGACCCGCGACAGTGACGGGTCAATATCTCCCAAAGACCCTCTTGCTGGATAACAGAGTCCGAGATGGCATTGTAGGCTACGAAATTCTCAATCCTTTCCGGTTGGACGACGACCGCGTCGTGCTGGTAGACCGCGGGTGGATCAAAGCGCCCGATTTGCGTAGCGAGTGGCCGTCCGTCCTTGTGCCATCGACTACCGAAGTCCTTAGCGGGCGGCTCGCCCCCTCGCCAAGTACAGGTCTCCGCATCAGCAACACCGTGCTCGTCGAACCCGGGTCTTCGGGCATGTGGCGCACGCAGTCCATCGATTTCCGGGCACTCTCCGCCGCCCTTTCAGTCAATCTCGAGCCCTTTCTCGTGTTGCTCGATGAAGGAACCGCGCCCGGATACGACCGTCGCTGGACCTTGCCCGTCGCGGATGATGGAAAACATCAGGCCTACGCCGTGCAGTGGTTCACAATGGCCGCGTGCGTTCCCTTCTTGCTGGCCTATTGGGTACGGCGCTCCAGCGACTCTCCCTCCACCGAGGCTTCCTGATATGGCAACCGCATCTGCTTCACTCGCTCGCAACCGCACCACGCTGGTACTTATCGTTGCGATGTTTGTCGCGCCAGTGGTGCTGGCCTGGCTGCTTGCCAACGGTTACATCGATCTGCCGGGTGACAAGCGCCTGAACCATGGTGCTCTCATTTCGCCGCCCATCGACCTGCGCACCTATCCTGATACCCCCGCTATGGGCGCTTTGCGTGGGCTCGCACCTGCGGATTGGGCTGTGGTCTATGTCGGCCCTGACGCTTGCGCAGAGGCTTGCGCGCGCGCCCTCCGGGAGCTAGCGGTTATCCGAACCGTGATCGGTAACGACGGCACGCGAGTTTCCGTCTTTGGATTAGTCGCTAAAGAGGCGGCCCTTTCAGACCCGAAGCTTCCCCGGATTCTGATCGACCCAGCCAGCGTCACCGCGCTGGGCAAAGATCTCGCTAGCCGTGGCCCGGAAGTTAAACCGCCACTGGTCGCGTTTCTCGACTGGCGGGGTCAATTGATGATGCATTTCCCGCCTGACGCCCCGCCCGCCGCAATCAAGGAAGATCTCCGCCGCTTACTTCGCGCCTCAGCCATCCGGTGATCAAGATGCTTAAGACCTACCGTGCCCTTTCGTTCATCCTGCCGCTGCTCGCGCTGCTCGTGGTGACCAAAGGGGCCTATGTTCGACTTACCGACGCTGGCCTTGGCTGTCCCGATTGGCCGGGCTGCTACGGGCAAATTCTGGTCCCTAAAACCGCTGCCGATGTCGCGGATCCAGCCCATCTCGCGGCGCGCCCCCTCGAAACGGGCAAGGCCTGGCTGGAAATGATCCATCGCTACATGGCCTCGACCTTGGGGCTACTGATTCTCGTGATGGCTAGCCTCGTTTGGTGGATCCGGAAATCGTCCTCTGCCAGCAGTGTGATGGCCTATTGGCTGGTGCCGCTGGTGTGTTTTCAGGGCGCGCTTGGCATGTGGACCGTGACGCTACTCTTAAAGCCTTTCATCGTGACAGCCCATCTTTTAGGCGGAATCACGACGTTTGCCTTCCTGTGCTGGAACTTCTGGGTGGCTAGAGTCCCCAACGCGACGAGAATAGGCCAGCGCCTGTGGCTGTTCACCGTCTTCACGATAGTCGTGCTGGCGCTGCAAATTTTTCTCGGGGGATGGACCAGCACAAACTATGCGGCGCTTGCCTGCACAGATTTTCCCACCTGTCAGGGCAGTTTTTGGCCCAACATGAACCTTGACGATGCTTTTGTGCTGTGGCGAGGGCTGGGCGTGAATTACGAGTTCGGGGTTCTCGATACGCCCGCCCGCACGGCTATCCATTTTGTCCATCGTCTCTGGGCGGTCGTAACTGCCGGTGTCGTAATCGCATTGGCGCTGGCGGCCTTGCGCGACGGGAGCAACGCCGGGCGCCAAATTGGGTCGTGTATACTCGGATTGCTGTGTCTGCAGGTTGTGCTCGGCGTCACCAACGTCATCGGCGGATTGCCCTTGTTGGTGGCGGTGATGCATAACGGCACTGCGGCCTTGCTGATGGGGAGCCTCGTAACGCTCCTCTACTTTTCCACACGGCCTCAGAATTTTAGCGATTCGAATTGATGACCAACCTCACTGCAGATGCTTTGGCCAGCCCCTCGTGGCGCGATTACCTTGCTTTGTGTAAACCGCGGGTGGTGGCCCTGATCGTCTTCACGGCGCTGATCGGCATGCTGATGGCGTCGCCGACGCTGGTACCAATTGACCGCTTGTTAATCGCCAATTTGGGAATCGCGCTCGCTGCCGCTTCTGCGGCGGCTATCAATCATGTCGCCGAGCATCGCATTGATGCGCTGATGGCCAGAACTAAAAACCGGCCGCTACCGCAAGGCGAACTCAACATCCGTCAGGCGTTTATTTTTGCGCTCGCGTTGGGGGTTCTCTCCATGTGTCTGCTGGTCGCGTTTATTAACGTGCTGACCGCAGCCCTGACGTTTCTTTCACTGATTGGCTACGCGGTGATCTACACCATGTACCTGAAGCACGCGACGCCCCAAAACATCGTCATTGGCGGCGCCGCCGGCGCCGCGCCTCCCGTGCTCGGCTGGACTGCCGTTACCGGCGCTTTGAATCCGCACTCCCTGCTGCTTTTTTTGATTATTTTCGC
>Ga0114967_10001676_pt1 | contig 18646 bp, 15 predicted proteins | sample M_130628_MF_Meta_FD_92639 | JGI IMG/M metagenome (GOLD analysis project Ga0114967, IMG submission 92639) | Freshwater microbial communities from Lake Montjoie, Canada to study carbon cycling - M_130628_MF_MetaG | ecosystem: Environmental > Aquatic > Freshwater > Lake | place: Lake Montjoie... | reverse complement strand
ATTAAATTCTATGGGACTCGATTCCGTTGAGATCGTTATCGGCTGGGAGGAGGCTCTCGGCGTTACAATCACCGATGCCGAGGCTACGGTTACCCGCACACCCCGAATGGCGATCGACCTCCTCACCGCAAAACTCGGTGCGATCGACGATCATCGCGGCGCTTGTCTCACGCTCCGTGCGTTCAACCGCGTTCGCCGTGGCTTAGTCTCTGGGGATTACGGCGAGTGGACTGCGCTTTCAACACTTCTCGACAGCTTTTCATCAGCATCTGCCGCCCAGAAGCCAGCGATCTACACCCAGATCACCGACGTAGTGGACATGGATAACTATATCGACTACCTCATTGCCAATAGTTATGGTCAGCCAAGTGACTGGCCGGGAAACAACTTCCGGGCGGCGAAGAGAAGAAACACCGTTGGGGCGAAGTGGAAGTTCTTCGTCTGGGATGCGGAATGGACGCTGCGACAGGGAGAGCAACAGGGGTCCCCATTGTGGTCGCTTTCCGGCGATGAGCCCACTCACATTCACACCGCCCTGCAAAACTACCAGTCCTACAAGGACGCCTTCTCGGTCCGCATGAACCGGGCCTTCAAAATTACCGCCGGGGATGCAGGTTCGGGGAGTCTCTTACCCGCCAGCGTGCAGACTCGATTTCAAGCCGCAATGGGCCGGTTTGATGATCTCATTTTCAGTGAATCCGCCCGCTGGGGATACATGGCGAAATCCGTTCCCTACACGAAATCAGACCCGGCCTACCTACCGGGCCAAACCCAGGGAGATTGGGACCGCAGCACCGGCTACATCCTGAATACCTGGCTGCCGCAGCGCGACTCCGTTTTCCGCAACGCTTTCCAGAACGATGGCTTGTATACTCCTATCCCATGAAAACTTCCATTTTGTTTTTTATCACTGGCACAGTCGTGCTGTGCCGCCCCATCGTTGGGAGTGCTGCGGTTATACAGACTCCCGGTCTCATTTCTGTCCAAGGTGTGTTGAACGGAGGTATTATCGCTCCAGATGTGACTGGAGACACCCTCGACTACCTGAAATTCGAAGTGCTGACAACCAGCAGCATCACGGTGACTTCCGGCTTTGGTAGCGGTTTCCGGCTTATCCTTGCGGAATTCATCGGGCGGAATGACGAATTTGGCTTTATTGGCAATCCATTTTACCTAGAACAAACATCATCTACTGAATATAGCACTCTTACGCGCAATCTTGCTGTCGGGATTTATGTGGCAGTGATGAATGTCAACGACAACACCAGCTACGATATTTTCGATGGATTTGTCGCGGTGAATCCCGAGGGTGGCGGATTCACGAATGGCCCCTACGCCTATTCCATTTCCGGGGACGTGCAGGCGCTGGAGTTGTGGGATGGCGAACTGGACGGCACCTTCAAAATCACCAGCATCCCAGAACCCAGCGCCGCCGCCTACGTTGGAGGCAGCGCTCTGCTACTTTGGAAGCGCAACGCCAATACCCGGAAGGAGAACAAGGCGCTGCAGCGAACACTCAGGGGCTGGCTCGTTACAAAGCTGATTCTCGTGCGAAAGTGCGTTTGCTTCGGTGGAGCGCCCTCCCGCCCCTGAGTATCGCTGAGCTTAGACGTTCGCCTAACCAATGAAGCGCCGCGTAAAGTTCCGGATCGTATCAGTGACTGCGCTTCTCATTGTCCTGGGGGCAGGGTATCTCTACCAACATTCGGTCGCGTTTGTCCGTGCAGCACCCGAAGACCGATATGGACTTTGGATGGCTGCGTTGAAGGGCTTTCAGGGCACGCCTCGCTACGTGGGCAGCCTCGGTGACTATTCCTACTTCCGCGTTGGCGACGTCATTTGCTCACGTTACAAAGCGCCAACTGCCAAGCTTCATTTGCCCAGCACATTTCCCTTGGGCCAAGGCACTCCATACGTCGTGACCTTCGAGATGGTCCCGAGCTCCCCATGAAACTCCATTCCGAGCCATCAGCCAAAACCAAGGCGAATGACCATGGTTATCATTGGGCGCAGCCCTGATGATAACGGTTGTTGAACGATTCGCGGGTGGCCTTCGCTGAGGGTCCGGTTCAGGAGCAGCGGGTGGCCGGGGCGTCAGTGGGCAAAGCTTCCGGGCGCTTCTCCTCACTTAAATCCGGTTTTTGCCTCCCTCGGCCCGGACGGGACGGGAGGTTTGGGCGTTCGACGGCCCAAATGACTCCAGGAGCAAGCTCTGCCCGGCCCAGGAAGCAGAGGCCAAGTCCAGGTTTCCAGGGCCATAACGCAAAAATTGCCGCTTCCGGGCATGGTCTGCCGGGGCCGGGGCTGGGTTCCTCCCGGGAGAGGACCAACGGCAGCTTCATCGGGTCCTTCGTTTTCACGGTGGAGAAGACCTTCCAGTCCGTCCGCCCCAGCATCTCCAGATAAAACGCCCCCAGACCGGCGGTTGGGAGCACATTCGTCAGATGTCGGAGCTTGGCTTCCCAGAGGAGATGCCGCGCGATGCAAAGTTTGCTGGTGTCTGGAGGGCAAATGATCGCAGGAGCCGGGGACGGGAGGAGACCTCGTATTTGTATCTCGCCGACGATGGCAGAGTTGCTATTCTCGGGACGTTCAGGCCATGACAATGCCGCCGAATGACCATGGTTTCCCCTGGGTGCAGCCCGGATGAGAACGGTTGTGACTGGTTCGCGGTTGGCCTTGGTGGAGGGGCCGGTTCAGGAGCGGCCTGTGGCCAGAGCTTGAGCGGGCAAAGTTTCCGGGCACGGCTTTTCCTGCAAATCCGGTTTTGGCGTCCCGGTGTCCCCGCACCTCCCTCTTGATGCGGTCTGGTTCCTGTTCAGGGTAGGAGTTATGTCCAGCACCTGGGGTCAAGCATTTCGTATTACTACATGGGGAGAGTCCCACGGAGGAGGAGTCGGCGTGGTCATTGATGGCTGTCCGCCGCGGGTGCCGCTTTCGCTGGAGCACCTGCAAACGGAACTCGACCGCCGCCGGCCCGGCCAAAGCGAGATTACGACGCCCCGCAAGGAAGCGGACCGTGCGGAGATCCTGAGCGGTGTCTTCGAAGGCCAGACCACCGGCACACCCATTTCCATCATGGTCCGGAATGAGGATCAGCGCTCAGAGGCCTACAACGAAATGGCCACCAAATACCGGCCCAGCCACGCGGACTACACTTACGATGCGAAATATGGCTTCCGCGACTGGCGGGGGGGCGGCCGTTCCAGCGCCCGCGAAACCATCGGCCGGGTGGCTGCTGCTGCGGTGGGCCAACAGGTCCTCCGCAGTCTGTATCCGGACCTGGAAGTCATCGCCTGGGTGAAAAGCGTCTACCACCTCACCGGCACCATCGACCCCGCCGCCGTCACCCGCGACCTCGTCGAGAGCAACATCGTCCGCACCGCGGATCCTGCCATGGTGGGCCTCATGACGGATCTCATCAAGGAAATGCGCAGCGCCGGCAATAGCGTGGGCGGCGTGGTGGAATGTGTGGTGAGAAACTGTCCCCCCGGCCTGGGGGAGCCCGTCTTTGATAAAATCGATGCCGATCTCGCCAAGGCCATGCTCAGCCTGCCCGCCACCAAGGCCTTTGAAATCGGCAGCGGCTTCGCCGGCACCCTGCTCACCGGGCTGGAGCACAACGATCCCTTCCGCATGGAAAACGGCGTAGTCCACGCCACCAAAAACGACAGCGGCGGCGTCCAGGGCGGCATGACCAACGGCGCGCCCATTCTCTTCCGCGTGGCCTTCAAGCCGGTCGCCACCGTGATGCATGAGCAGGACACCGTGACCAGCACCCCGCACGAAAACACCACCCTGAAAGGCCGCGGCCGCCACGATCCCTGCGTCCTCCCCCGCGCCGTCCCCATGGTGGAAGCCATGACCTGGCTCGTCCTCGTGGATCACGTCCTGCGGCACCGGGGGCAGGTGGGGGTGGGGGGAGTTATTGGTTAAAAGTTATTAGTTATTAGTGATTTGTCCCTCCTCCTGCTGAAAGGCCCGGCCCCGCCGCCAACAACAACCAACAACCAATAACCAATAACCAATAACTCCCGCCCCCTAAAATGTCCCTTACCTCCGAGCCCACCCTGCGCATGGCCATGCTGGCCTTTGCTGCGGTTTGTGTGATCTGGGGCGTGGTGAAGGGGATTGGCCGGCTGGTGAAATTGGCGGTTTCCGCCGGGGTGGGACTGGCGGCGGGATGGTGGTTTTTCCGTTATGCGCCGGGGCCCCTGATCTCGTGGCTGAGTGGCTTCCACGCCGACGCGATCCAGTGGGGGGCGGTAGTTTGTGGGGTGCTGGCGTTTTGGTTTTGCCAGCGGTTCCTCGCCTCCCTGTTTCATGGGGAATCCAGCGCCCCCAGCGGGGCCGGGGCGCGCACCCGGGCCGGATTTTTCAGTCTGGTGCCCACCCTGCTGGTGCTCTGGGCCGGGGCCATGGCCATCCGATACAGCGGTGGCGTGGCCCGTATGCGATGGGTCGAGGAAGCCACCACCAGCCATCAGGCCGATGAAATGAAAACCCCTCCCCTGCTGGCCCAGCTCCGCCATGGCGTCTCCACGGGACTGTTGGGTCAGATCCTGGATAAAGTCGACCCCTTCCACTCCCGCGAAACCTCTGCCCTGGGGGCCCTGCTCGTCCTCCGCCGGAATGATGCCGCGTGGCAAAACCTGATCCGCCAGCCCCGCATGGCCCCGCTCATGCAATCCGGGGAGTTCCGTTCGCTCCTGAAGGACAACGACGTCCTCCACGCCCTCAGTTTTTCCTTCTACAGCAAGCTCCTGACCCTCCCGGAACTCACCGGAGCGGCCACGTCCCCCGCCGTGCGCGACGCCCTCCACGCCCTTCCCCTCGAAGACGCCATCCGTGCCGCCATTGCCGGCACCCCTGCCCTGCCGGCCATCCCCCGCGCCATCGTGGTGCAATGAGGAAATTTCACGCATCCCTGCATTCAGCCCGATTTTAGGAACCAAACCTGCTTGGGATTCATGTCAGATCCTATGCCTTCCCGCCAAACCCGCACCCTCCCCGTCTCCCCTGTCGTTGACTTTCATGCCCATCCGCTGGACGAGCGCATCCGCCTTTCCTACAACACCCTGGAAAAACTCCGCCGGCCCAATGGCGGCTACATCGCCAGCCCCTACTCGGCCGAGGACGGCTCCGGGGATGCCTATAACGTCTTCTGGATCCGGGATATCATGTTCGCCACCTACGCGAATGAATACCTCGGCTGCTTCGATAAAATGATCGAGAGCTTCCGCCTCGTGCTGGATATTTTCAAGCGCTTCCACCTCCGCATCATCAAGGCCTCCATCGTCAAGCCCAACGTCCTCAACGAGCGCGGACTTTTCATGCCGGCCCGGGTGCATCCCACCACGCTGGAAACCATCACGGATGACTGGGGCCACCATCAGATGGATGTCTTCGGGCTCTTCATGTATAAAACCGGGGACCTGATCCGGAAAGGATACGGGTTCCGCTTCACCACGGAGGACTTCACGCTCATCAGCCACATCCGGAATTACATCTTCAACATGGGTTTTGAGGAAGACTTCGGCATGTGGGAGGAAGGCCCCGAGGCCCACTCCAGCAGCTTCGGAGCCGTGCTCGGCGGCCTCACCATGTGGTTCGATCAGGGCTTCTACGACTACAAATACAAGCAAAAAACCGAGATCGGCACCCTCGTGCCGGTCAGCGAGCGCATGGTGGCGGATGGCAATCAGGCCCTCCTCGGCCTGCTGCCCCGGGAATCGGCGGGCCGTCCCTACGACATGGCGCAGCTCAGCCTCATCTGGCCCTATGCGATCGTGGATTACCAGACGAAGCTCATGATCCTGAAGAACGTCGAGACCGAACTGGTGGGCACCCGCGGGGTCCGCCGATATCCCAACGATGTCTACTCAGGCCATGGCACCGTGCCGCATGAAGGCGAGACGGCGGAGTGGCCCCTCGGCCTGGCGTGGCTTTCCATTTGTTATTCCAAGCTCGCGGAATACGACCATGACTTCGATACCGCGCATCATTCCGTCCATCTTACCTGGGAACAGCGGGTGGCCTACTTCGATCAGGCCGTGAAGTATTTCATCCAACTGGAAGCCGCGATGACGCCGGAAGGATTTGTGCCGGAACTCTATGTCGGCACCCAGATGGGCCACAATACCCCCCTCGCCTGGGCTCAAAGTTTCCACATCATCTCCGGCCAGATGCTGCTGAATCTTTCCTACAAGCACCCGCACCATTTCAAAGTCCCTGCCAGTCTGATGCGCCGGGCCTAGCGCTTCATCAGGCGGCTAATCGGCCCGGCGGTTGAATACCCTCTGCTGGAGGTGCGGATTCGCTGCCTTCCGGTGGAAGGGGAGTTTTTTCAGCCAAAGGCGCAGGGCTTCCCAGTGGATCAGGAAGATGACCTTCAGGGTGATGAAGGGAAATTTCGCCGTGAGCCAGAGGAGCCGGGCCGTGGTGAGGGGCTGGCGCTTTCCCGTGAGGGCACTGAGAAGCACCTGGGGGCCATCCGCGCTGCTGCGGTCATCAATGTGGATATCAAGGTAGTCCCCGGGGATTCTGAGTTTAAAATCGAAGTGCAGATCGAGACCGCTGTAGGGGGAAACATAAAAATGCTTGGGCGTGATGAGCCGGTAGTCCGGTGCAGAACCCGGCTGCGCCGCGGCGGCGGGCCCGGACGGTGCCCCCAGAAGATAGGGTTTCATTTCCCGGAAGGTATTGCCGACCTGGACGACGGCGCAAAGGGGCTGGGCCGTGGTGCGCTGCGCGAGGAAGTAGAACGAAACCGGATTGAAGATATACCCCAGCACCCGGGGGAGAGTGACAAAGTGGATGCGGATGTCCGGCGGATCTGCGGGCAGGGCAGGGGCGTCTGGCTGGGAGCGGATCCACGCGAGGATGTTTTCCTTGATGGAAGCCTGCTCCAGTCCTGGCAGGGTGAGATGATCGCGGTCGCGGAAGTTATACAAATTCCAGCGGTTGTGGGAGAAAAACCGCACGCGGGAGGCGGTGGCATCGATCTCATCAAGGTCGAGGCAGAAGAGAAAGATGCGGTAGTTGAACTGGTGGACCCTGGGGGAAAGCCGCCGGTGCATGACGCTGCACTCGTAGAGGCACGTCGTGGGGCCGGTGGGTTGCGGGGACATTGGGCGGAGGGAAAAATCGGGCGGGGCGTTTGAATAGGCCGCTGCTGGCATGGCCCCATTCAGACCAGGTTTGATTCCGGATGGAGGATGGCTTTCGCGCATTCCAAGCCACTGGTGTAGCCGTCTTCATGGAAACCGTATTTGAACCAGGCCCCGGCGTAGTAGGTGGTTTGGTCCGGGGAGAGACGGTTCAGCGAGGGCAGTTCATCCTGGGCTTTGATCGCAGGCAGGTCGAAGAGCGGGTGTTCGTAGGCGATGTGGCGCAGGACCTTTTTCGGATCGATCCGGTCCGGGCAATTCAGGGAGACAAAGTAGTTTTCCTTTTCGCTGACCCGTTGGAGGCGGTTCATCCAATAGTGGGTGGTGGCCAGAATTTCGCCTTCAGGACCGGGATCCAGGCGGTAATTCCACGCGGCCCAGCAGCGCGGGGTGCGGGGCATCAGGGAAGGATCCGTGTGCAGGGTGGCGGTGTTGGGTTGATAGGGAAATTTGGAAAGCAGGCGGGATTCCAGCGCGGTGGGCCCGGCGAGGAGAGGCAGGGTTTGATCGCCATGGCAGGCCAGGATAACCTTGTCGAAGGTTTGAGGTGGCCCATCCCTGAAATGCAGGGTGGCCGCGCTGGCGGTGCGGGTGATGCGGACCACCGGGCGGTTTTTATGGATGCGTCCGGCAAAGGGAGCGGTGATTTTTCTGACGTAACTTTGGGAGCCGCCTGTGACGGTCCACCATTGGTGCTGGGTGCTGAGTCCCAGGAAACCGTGATTGTGCCAGAAGCGCAGCAGGGTCAGAGCCGGAAAGGCTTCCATTTTGTCCGGAGGGGTGCTCCAGACCGCACTGCTCATCGGCACGAGGTAGCGCTGGAACATGTCTTCGCCATAGCCGCGCGCGTCGATGTATTCCCGGAGGGACAGGGCCGCCCAGCGGGGCTCGGTGAGCGCGGGCACCGCCTCGGCGTTGAAGCGGTTGATCGCCAGGAGCATTTTCCAATGCCGGGGCCGCAGGAGGTTCCGGCGCTGGCCGAACAGCAAATTCAGCGAGCCCCCATTGTATTCCAGATCCGCCGGCACGTGCTGGACGCTGAAGGACATGTCCGTCTTCTGGGTGGCAACGTCCAGCTCCTGGAAAAGGCGGACCAGATTGGGATAGGTGGCGTGATTGAACACCATGAATCCGGTATCAATCGGCACCGCGCGTCCCGCTTCATCGACCGTGATGGTATTGGTGTGGCCGCCGGTGTAGTCGTTTTGCTCAAAAAGGGTCAGCTCGTGATGCGGGTGCAGATGGTGGGCAGCACCCAGGCCGGCGATGCCGGTGCCGATGATGGCGATAGTGGACATGAAGAAAAGAGGAAGGGGGGTGGAAAGCCAATGGCTGCCTTGGCTACGGGAAAGATAGCGGCTTGGATGGCCGCTGGGCCAACTTATTTGCGGCCCAGCCGAAGGAAAGCCTGGAAATCGCCTCGGTCCGTTCATGCCCTGAAGCTCTTCGGATTCCTGGAAAGCGCAGCCTCTGCTGGAGGCGGGGGCGGGAGTCGAACCCGCCAATGGAGGTTTTGCAAACCTCTGCCTTACCGCTTGGCTACCCCGCCGCTTGCGCAGTGCGGGGGAATCCTAGTGCGGCATGTTCCGCTGTCAATGCGGCGCATCAATTTCTGCCCATAGCCCGATGCACCGGATCGCAGCCCCATGAGGTGGCAAAATCCCGCGCTTTGTGCCTTTGTCATTTTGGGACGCTGCTCCACTTTCGGACCATGACCGCACCCACCCTTCTCGTCCTCGCCGCCGGCATGAGCAGCCGCTATGGCGGCCAGTCCAAGCAAACCGACACCATGGGCCCCCATGGGGAGACCCTGCTGGATTACTCCGTATTTGATGCCAGGCGCGCGGGATTCGGGCGCGTCGTGTTCATCATCCGGCGGGAAGGCGAAGCCGTGTTCCGGGAGCGGGTGGTCTCACGTCTGGAGGCGCAACTGCCCGTAGCCCTGGTTTACCAGGACATTGCGGATTTGCCGGACGATTTTACATTGCCAGCCAGCCGGGCGAAGCCCTGGGGCACCGGACACGCCGTGCTGGCCGCCCGGGATGAAATCAAGGAACCGTTTTGTGTCATCAACGCTGACGATTTTTACGGCCGCGAAGCCTTCGCCGCCATGGCCGGCTTTTTGCAGCAGCCCTCCCCGCCCGGCCAGCCCCTGGCCCTGGCCATGTGCGGCTATGAATTGCGCCGCACCCTCTCCGAACACGGCAAAGTTGCCCGCGGGATTTGCACCACCGCCCCCAATGGACTGCTCAGCCAGGTGGAAGAGCTAACGGATATCCATCCCACCCCCACCGGGGCCGAAAACCGTCCTCCAGAGGGCCCACCCCGATCCCTCACGGGCAGTGAGACCGTTTCGATGAACATGTGGGGCTTCCAGCCGGAAGTCTTCCCCGGCTTCCTCGACGGTTTGGCGGAGTTTTTAAAAATCAACCTGCTGGATCCCAAGGCGGAATTTTATATCCCCCTCGCGGTGGACCGGTTGTTGAAATCAGGCACGGCCACCTGCGCCGTCCTGCCCACGGCGGCCCAGTGGTTCGGCGTCACCTGGCAGGATGACAAACCGCGCGTCCAGGCTGCCCTTCAGGCCATCGTCGCTGCGGGGGAGTATCCATCACCGCTCTGGGAGGCGAAGGATTGATGAGCATGGGCTGAAACCCTGAGCAGGATTGCCGCGCACTTGACAAATCTTCAAATCCGGTATTTCCTATAGGGAATAAGGAGAATCAAACCCAATGGCCTTTTTGCTCGAAGAACATGCCGGACTCGACGTCCACGCGGAGGCGGCCCGCTTTGAGACTACCTCCCTGGAAGAGACCCTGCAGTGGACTTGGGAGCACTTTGGCGAACGGGCGCAAATCGGCACCAGCTACCAGGGCTCCGGCTTGGTGATCATCCACCATGCGCGGAAACTGGGCTTGGATTTCCCGGTATTCACCCTCGATACCGGGCTGCTTTTTCCGGAAACCTATGAACTGAAGCAACGCCTTCAGGATTTCTTTGGCATCCAAATCCAGAGCCTCGATCCGGCGCAGTCCGTAGCGGAGCAGCACGAAACCTACGGTGGCAATCTCTGGGAATCGAATCCCGACACCTGCTGCACCCTCCGCAAGGTGTTGCCCCTTCAGCAGAAACTCTCCCACATTGACGTCTGGATCACCGGTCTGCGCCGCAACCAGGGCGAGACCCGGGCCAAAACCGGCATCCTTGAGCTGTATGAATTTGATAAACTCCGAAACAACCACATCCTGAAGCTCAACCCCATGGCCAATTGGAGCCGGGAAGCCGTGTGGGACTACATCCGGGAAAACAAAATCCCCTACAATCCCCTGCACGACCGGGGCTACCGCACCATTGGCTGCTGGCCCTGCACCAAAATAGCCGGTGGTGAAGGCGAACGGGCCGGCCGCTGGGAAGGCTTTGATAAACAGGAATGCGGCATCCACACCTTCCTGGGCTCAAATATCTAATACAACCCCACCGACTCAAGCCTGCCCACGCGGGGTCTTCCAAACGCCGCCTTCCGCGTCCAGCTGGAGGCTTTCCCGGACCCCAAGCCGTCAGGCCCTGGAAAAACTATCCACCGCCGGCGTGGCCCCGGGCTGGCGGAGAATTGAGCCATCATTGGCTGCGAGATGATTCAAGCAGTGCCAGACATCTTCCGGGTCCGCAGACAGCCGGGCCGCCAATGCTTCCGCCGTGGTGGAGGCCCCCGTCAATGCGGCCGCCACCGCCCCCAGCAACTTCAGGAAATCGCCAGCTGCTTTTTTGCCTGCTTCCACGCCGGGCTGATGGTAGGCATTGATATTCACCAGGCTGGCGTAAAAACCCACCGCCCGCTCGAAGACGCCGATCAGTATTCCCAGAGTGAATGCATTCACCTCCGGGATACTGATGGTGATGCTCTCCCTCCCGCCCTCATACAAGGCCCGGCGGGTCCCCCGCAAAAAGCCCTGCAGATAGTCCCCACTGGTGACACCTGGTTCCACCTCCAGCCCCGTCCCGTCCTGGGCCCGGCGGACCTCAATGAAGGTGGCAAAAAAGTTATTCACCCCATCCCGCAGCTGCTGCACATAGGCATGCTGGTCGGTTGATCCTTTATTCCCGTAGACGGCAATGCCCTGGTGCACCACGTCGCCATTCAAATCCCGCTCCTTGCCGAGGGACTCCATCACCAGTTGCTGGAGATACTTGCTCATCAGCACCAAACGGTCCTTGTAGGGAAGAATGACCATGTCCTTGCTGCCCTTGCCCCCGCCGGCAGAATACCACATCAAGGCAATCAGAAGGGAGATGTTCTGTTTCATTGGCAGACTGCGGGTCTTTTCATCCACCGCCGCTGCGCCAGCCAGAAAAGCATCAATATCCACGCCCTGCAGCGTCGCCGGCACCAAGCCCACGATATGCATCACGGAGGTCCGTCCGCCGACCCAATCCTGCATGGGGAAGCGTTTGATAAAACCCTGCTCTACCGCATATTGGTCCATCCGGCTGCCAGCTCCGGTGACTGCTACCGCATGCCTGGCAAAGACAAGTCCAGCTGCTTCATAAGCCGCCTTGGCCGTCATCATTCCGTTGCGGGTCTCCGCCGTTCCCCCACTCTTCGAGATCACCACAGAAAGCGTGGTGCCGAGGTGGCCCCCGATCTCCGCCAGGACACGCTGCATGCCATCCGGATCCGTGTTATCCAAAAAATGCAGGGTCATCGGGGCTTCCGGCCCCGTCAGCGAATCGGAAACCAACTGCGGCCCCAGGGCCGAGCCGCCAATCCCTATCACCAGCACCCCCGTAAATTTTCCGCCCCCTTCAGTCAGGATTTTGCCGGAATGCACCTCCTCCGCAAAAGCCTTGCTGCTGGCGATATCACTCAAAATCTGATCCCGGATGTTCGCTGCGGGAGCCAGCGCAGGATTCCTCAGCCAGTAGTGACCCACCATCCGTTGTTCATCCGGATTGGCGATCGCCCCTGCTTCCAGGTGCCGCATATCGGCCAGGGCCTGTTCGGATTTGCCCGCCATCTCGGCGAAAAACGATTCACTGAAATGCATCCGGCTGATATCGAGCGACAAGCCAAGGTCTTCGTAACGGAGGAACGATTCAGAAAAACGGGACCAGGAAATGGGAGTAGACATGGAGGCAAAAGGGATGGGACAAACATCCCCCAAGGGGAGGCTGGCACCATAGGAAAATAGAAAAAAATCAGGGCGTGCGGTCTTCGTGGCCGCCACCTCAGTCACCACCTTTTCCACAACCCCCGCCTTCGGCGTCGTTCTTCACATCATTCCGGAAAAAGCTCAGGCCCTTCAGCGTCACGGACCAGGGTGCCGTCTGAAAGGAACCGTAATGAAGATGGAGACCGTGCTGATCTTACGGCCGGCCAACCAGGCTGCGATGGCGATGAAAAGCATTTTTCGGGTCGGAAAATTTGGGAAATCACAGGAGGTTGCAAAGATAACGAGGCCTGCATCCGGTTAAATTGGTTAAATTGCCACCCGCCGGCGGCCGCGGACGGCGTCGGCGAGGTTGGCGAGGACGGCTTTGGTGTCTTCCCAGGCGAGGCAGGCGTCGGTGATGCTTTGGCCGTAGGTGAGGGCTTGGCCGGGTTTGACGTCCTGGCGGCCTTCGGTGAGGTGGCTTTCGATCATGACGCCGGTGATGGCGTGGTTGCCGGCGCGGATTTGGCTGGCGATGTCGGCGGCGACTTTGGGCTGGTTGCGGTGGTCCTTGTTGGAGTTCCCGTGGGAGCAATCGATCATGATGCTCGGGGTGAGGCCGGCTTTTTCCAGCATGCCGGTGACTTCGGCGACGTGTTCCGGGCTGTAGTTGGCACCGGTTTTACCGCCACGCAGGATGATATGGCAGGAGTGGTTGCCGGTGGTTTTGACGATGGCGGCGACGCCTTGTTTGGTGACGCTGAGGAAATGGTGGCTGCCCTGGGCGGCGCGGATGGCGTCGATGGCGATGCCGATGCCGCCACCGGTGCCGTTCTTGAAACCCACGGGCATGGAAAGGCCACTGGCCAGTTCCCGGTGGACCTGGCTCTCCACGGTGCGGGCTCCGATGGCTCCCCAGGTCACGAGGTCGGCCACGTATTGCGGGCTGATGGCATCAAGGAACTCGGTGCCGGTGGGGATGCGCATCGCTGTGAGATTGAGGAGGAGCTTGCGGGCGAGTTGGAGGCCGCGGTTGATGTCAAAGCTTTCGTCGAGGCCGGGATCGTTGATGTAGCCTTTCCAGCCGACGGTGGTGCGGGGTTTTTCGAAATAGACCCGCATGATCAGTTGGAGGGCGTCGCCGTATTTGGAAAATTCGTCTTTGAGGAGGGCGGCGTATTCCAGAGCAGCCTTTTCATCGTGGATGGAGCAGGGGCCGACCACCACAAGGAGCCGGTCGTCCCGGCGATGGATGATGTCGTCCGCCTGGCTGCGGGCTTTGGTGACGAAGGCGATCTCGCGCTCGCTGGGGCAGAGGTCGCGGATGACGACTTCCGGGGAGATGAGGCTCCAGATTTCGGAAATGCGGACGTCGTCGGTGGAAATTTTAGCAGACATGAGGGCTGAAGGAGGCGCGGGGAAAAAGAAAGCCGCCCGGCACGGGGACCGGGCGGCGAACAGAAGGACAATCTACAGGGAAACGGAAGGGGCTTTCAAGAGAAAATCCGATGGGTCTGCGGTCGCCGCCGATGCCTATTCCTTCCGTTTGAGCCTGCCGGGTTCCGGTGAACCTGGTAGATTGATCTGCTCACCCCCCCCCAGGGAAGCTGCCGGATCATAGACCATGAGGAGGATCCACTTTTTCTCACCGGGAGTGATCGTGATATAAGCATTGTATCCGGCGCCACCAATCAAACGGATGGCACTGTCCCAGGTGCGCAGGTCGCTGGATTGCTGGGCATCCACGGAGATGGTCCGGGGGGGGGCGGCTCCGAGATTGGCGGAGATCACGTTACAGTCCATATAGAGCCGGTTGCCGACCCGGCGGAAGGCCGGGACGTTGGCCTGCCGGGGACCGCTGCTGCCGGGAAAGTTGCGCACGGTGGGGTTGGGGCCGGGCGCCAGTTCCACCAGATTCGGCAACCCATCGCCATCAGGATCTGCGGTGCGCGCCGCCTGCAGCCCGGTCAGGGAGGGATAACCAGCCAGCCAGGTCTGGTAGGGCCCCGGCAGGGGTTGACTGGTGATCGTGACCAGGGGATTGATGTTGCCAGGAAAAGGGGTGAGTCCCAATCCGGAGGGCCCATAGGAACGCCCGTTTTCCAGAGCATCCGTCAGAGTGATCCCGACCACCCGGTAAATGCCAGGCGTCAGGTTGTAGGGCGGGGTGATGGTTGTTTTCCAGGCGCCAGTCAGGGCCGTGCCGGGGGACCGCAGCAGGCTGTCCTGGAGATTTGGAAAGTATTTTCTTTTTCCGGGCCAGCTTCCTCACAATGAAAGGGCTTCATCCTCAAGCATGAAGGCTTGGTGGAAGATGTCCTGGGCATCCCCCACTCTGCAAAATGGTTTTACCGTAGGAAATCCCGCTTTAATCGTTGAAGAAATGCTTTCCGGTGCGGCCGGCCTCGGTGAATTCGTCGACTTCGTAGTAGACGTCTTCAGTGATGGCGGAGACCTCGGGGAAGGCGCTTTCCTCGGCGAAGTCAACGGATGCGGCAGCTTCGTCCTTGGCGGCTTTGTCGATTTCCTTGTAGCGCTCCTCGGTCAGAACACCTTCGGCCAGGAGCCGGTTTTTCCAAAGATTGATCGGGTCATTCTTCTGTTTGTATTGCTCGATTTCATCCTCGCTGCGGTATTTCTTCGCATTGGCATCCGCAACGCTGTGTCCGTAATGCCGGTAAGTCATGACTTCGATGACCGTGGGCCGGCTTTCATGGTGGGCGCGGTCGATGGCGATTTGCATTTTGGCCCGCATTTCGTAAACATCCCAGCCATTGATGATGTCCCAGACGATGTTGTAGCCATCGGCCCGGTAGGCGAGGGAATTTTTGAAGGCGCTGCTGCGGCATTGGCTGGTCCCCATGGAGTAGCCATTGTTTTCGATAATGAAAATAACCGGCAGATCAAAGAGGCCAGCGAGGTTAAGGGCTTCGTGGTAGGCCCCCTGGTTGATGGCTCCATCCCCCATGAAGGTCATGCAGGAGCCTTGGTGGCCATTGTATTTCAGGCCGTAGGCCAGACCTGCGCCAAGAGGAGTCTGGCCACCGACAATGCCGTGCCCACCCCAGTAGTTTTTGTCAGGAGCAAAATAATGCATCGAGCCGCCTTTGCCTTTGGAACAACCGGTAGCTTTTCCGAAAAGTTCAGCCATGCACTCATTCATCGTCATCCCTACAGCCAAAGCGTGGCCATGGTCCCGGTAGGCGGTGATCATGTGATCATGCTCGCCCATGAGGGAGGCGCAACTCACCGCGATCGATTCCTGCCCGTCGTAGCGGTGGAGAAAACCTCCTATTTTGCCCTTCTGGTATTGATTTCCACTCTGTTCTTCAAAACGGCGGATGCGCACCATCTGATCAAGGAGGTGGATTTTTTCCTCCGGCGTGAGCTTGCGATTGATCGCGGCATTCGCGAAATCAGTAGGATCTACTTCAGGGTGGAGGTCGAGGGCGGCAGCACTGGTCTTCATGGGTAGGGCAGAGAGGCGCGGGTAGCGGGGGTTAAAAAGGACGCGGAAAGGGGTCTAGGCCTGGACAGGCACGGTGGAGGGCGCAACGCTGGAGAGGGGACGGCGGACCAGCGTGACGAAGAAGACCGTAAAGAGCAGATCTCCCGCCAGTTGTTTCAGGGAAAATAACCATGTGGGAGGATAGCCCGGGAGTCCGGTGGTCTGACACTGGAGCCAGCCGGCGAGGGTGGGGGCGTAGGCGGGTTCCGTAAAAAAAGAAACCGTGTTGCTCACGAGGTGGAACAACACGGTGCTGAGGAGGGAGGCGCCTGCGAAGACGGCGAGCGGGGCTTTCTTCCCTACGGATGCGCCCAGGGCAGCGACGGCGAGGACGGAGCAGGCCAAGGTAGGCAGATAGGCATCCCACATCGGGTAGCCCTGCACAGAGTTAATGATAAAATGGGGCACAACCACGGCAGCCAATCCAATGGCCAAGGCCCAGCGGCGGGGGAAAAAAGCCGCCCCGCAAAGCGCCAAAGCCATCAGGGGAGACCAGCCAGCCATGCTCCGCACCGCCTCCGACCCGCCAAAGGATGGCGCAATGCGGAACAGAATGACAGAAACCAACAGCAGCAGGACGGGGATCATGGAAATGGGAAACGGTCTGTGCCCGGACGCGGACGCCAAACCTTGTAAATCATAGTCTGGTTCCACGTCTTGTCTACCCGGATTCCAGTCCGGCATATTTTCCTGGGCGCACTGACTTCAGGGTTTCGGGAGCAGGGTTTCGTGGATGGCATTCAGCAGGGACTTCGGTCCGGGGGCGTCTTCGTCCAGGGACCAAATCATCACTCCAGCCAGGTTTTCGTCCAGCACGCAGCGGCATTTTTTCCGGATGGTGGGGAGGCCATTGTAAAAAATCACCGAGCCGGATTCATCGCGTTCCTCGGCACCTGGGTAGTCCAGGACGATCCTGGCGTAATCATAGACGCCCTTGTGGAAGGCTTTGTGGAATCCATGGCCGTAAAACGGCACGCCCAGCACCGCCTTTGCCCTGGGCAGGCCGCGCTCCAGCCAGTAGCTGATGTTATCCACGGCAAAGGCGTAGGAGGAGTGGGGGCCAGGCGATGCCGGATCCCAGTAGCCCGTGGCATCGTAAGCCATGATGTTCACAAAATCAAAGTCAGCGAAGGTCTCCGCCGGCACCCGCGCTCCGCCGTAGCCTTTGGAAACCGCAGCGCTCAGCAATTTCCCGCCGGGTTTCAGCCCGGCCCCCAGGGCGGTGATGAACGGGCCGTAGTTTTGATTCACGGTGGGGCCTTCCAGGTCCACATCCAGTCCGTCAAAACCGTGGGTTTTTACATAATCCACGAGTTTACCCGCGAAGTCCGCCCGTTTTTCATCCGACAGCAGGGCCGCATACCGGGCCTTCATCACTGGGTCCTCAGAAGCCGAACCGCCGCCGATGGAAATGAGCACTTTTACCCCTAGCCCGTGGGCTTTGGCGATGAGCCCGGGATAGTTCTCCGAAAATCCGAGCGTGCCCGCATCGTCGTCCGGGTTTTCGAACGCCACATTCAGATGCGTGACTTTTTCGAAGGGGATGGTGGAGATATAGGTCTTCAGGCCGATCCAGTTGGGCACATAGGCCACCACCATCGGCCGGGCTGCGGCGAAGGCCGCCGTCAGCAGGCTGAAGCCAAGGGCCAGGGCGGCGGGGGGCCGGAAGGAAAGCATCATCACCTTCCCACAACGTGCTGCAGTCGGGCTTGCTTGCACCGCAGGCAGGCAAGCAGGCTGGCTGGGTTCGGCGTTTTGGGGCATTCAAGGATCCTGGGGATCTGACAAGCTTTGCGGCCTGGTGAAGGGAAAGGCCGTAATTCCGGCTGCAGCAGAGCAGGGCTTTCCTCTTGACCCTCCGCGCCCCGAAGCCGTAGGGACCACGCCTTATGAAGGTTTTAGTTACTGGCGGAGCAGGGTTTATTGGCTCCCACACCGTGGAACGTCTGCTCGCCCAGGGCGCAGCCGTGACGGTGCTGGATGAATTCAACGATTATTATGATCCCGCGATCAAGCGCGCCAACGTCGTTGCTTTCCAAGGCCACGCGCATGTCATCGAAGGCGACCTGCGCGACCGGCCCACCGTGGACCGCGTGTTTGCCGAAGGGAAATTCGACACCGTGATCCACCTCGCCGCCCGCGCCGGGGTGCGCCCGTCCATTGACGATCCCGCCCTCTACCTCGCTACCAACATCAACGGAACCTTCCACCTCCTCGAAGCCGCCAAAGCCACCGGCGTTCCCCGTTTTGTCTTCGCCAGCAGCTCGTCAGTTTATGGCATCAACAAAAAAGTGCCCTTTGCCGAGACCGACCGCATCGAGCAAACCATCTCCCCCTACGCCATGACCAAGATGGCCGGCGAGCAGATGTGCTCCAACTACACCAATCTGTATGACATCCGCACGGTCTGCCTGCGCTTCTTCACCGTGTATGGCCCCCGCCAGCGGCCGGACCTCGCCATTTCCAAATTCACTGCCCTGATCGATCAGGGCAAACCCGTCCCCCGCTACGGCGACGGCAGCACCGCCCGCGACTACACGTTTATTCATGACATCGTGGACGGCATCCTCGCCTCCGCGAAATACGAGGGCGACAAGTTCGACATTTTCAACCTCGGCGGCTCTCAAACCACCACCCTCGCCGGCCTCATCACCGCCGTGGAAAACGCCCTCGGCAAAAAGGCCATCATCCAGGATCTCCCCCTCCAACCCGGCGACGTCCCCCTCACCTACGCCGACGTCTCCAAAGCCAAACGCCTCCTCGGCTACAACCCCAACACCCCCATCCAGGAAGGCATTCCAAAATTTGTGGAGTGGTAT
>Ga0114967_10001675_pt1 | contig 18649 bp, 16 predicted proteins | sample M_130628_MF_Meta_FD_92639 | JGI IMG/M metagenome (GOLD analysis project Ga0114967, IMG submission 92639) | Freshwater microbial communities from Lake Montjoie, Canada to study carbon cycling - M_130628_MF_MetaG | ecosystem: Environmental > Aquatic > Freshwater > Lake | place: Lake Montjoie... | reverse complement strand
TGCGCGGCCTCGGATTCGACCGTGTTGCCGTCCGGAGAGAGTAGCACCGAGGTCATCAGGCCGAGCGAGCCAAAGCCCTGGGCCACGATGTCGGACTGCACATCGCCATCATAGTTCTTGCAGGCCCAAACATAGCCGCCTTCCCACTTCAGGGCGGAGGCCACCATGTCGTCGATCAGACGGTCCTCATAGGTCAGGCCGGCAGCCTCGAAGCGGGCCTTGAACTCGGTGTCATAGACATGGCGGAAGATGTCCTTGAAGGAGCCGTCATAGGCCTTCAGGATCGTGTTCTTGTGGCTGAAATAGACTGAGAAATTGCGGCTCAGGCCGTAATTCAGGCTGGCCCGGGCAAAGCCCTCGATCGAGGCGTTGAGATTGTGCATGCCCATCGCCACGCCGCCGGTGGCGGGGAAGTCGAAACCGCCCATCTCTACAGGCGCGCCGCCATCGGCCGGCGTATAGGTCATCGAGACGCGGCCGGGGCCGGGGATCTTGGCTTCCACCGAGCGGTAGATGTCACCAAAGGCATGGCGGCCCACCACGATCGGCTTGGACCAATGCGGCACCAGGCGGGGGACGTTCTTGCAGATGATCGGTTCGCGGAAGATCGTGCCGTCGAGGATGTTGCGGATGGTGCCGTTGGGGCTGCGCCACATCTTCTTCAGGCCGAATTCGGCCACGCGGGCTTCATCGGGGGTGATGGTCGCGCATTTCACGCCCACGCCGTATTGCTTGGTGGCATTCGCCGCGTCCACCGTCACCTGATCATCGGTCTGGTCGCGGTATTCCACGCCCAGATCGTAGTATTTCAGGTCGATATCCAAATAGGGCAGGATCAGGCGGTCCTTGATGAACCCCCAGATGATCCGCGTCATTTCATCCCCATCCATCTCCACGACGGGGGTTTTGACCTTGATCTTCGCCATTGCCATTCCTCTTGGCGCCATTGCGGCGCACTGCTTCCGAGGGCCTGTTCGAGAGGGCCCATTGCGATGTTGCCGTATCCCGGCCCGGCCCCGGCGCCTGGCCGGGGCCGGGCATTCGGGTACGTCTTTGAACGATCCAGACAATCGCACCGGGTGCAGTGCAGCACAAGCCGCCGCCGTCGCGGACCGCGCCTTGGGTCATCAAGCAGACGATGCTTCCAGCCGGCCGCCTCTGGGCCTAATCTCGTCCCATGGACACAACCACCCCCGATAGCCAGCGGGCCGCGCTTGAGGCGCTTTATGCCGAGATGCGGCCGCAGAGCCTCTATCCACTCTGGGAGGTGCTGCACGCGCTGGTAACGCCGCAGCCCGGCACCGCGGCGCAGGCCTGGCGCTGGGATTATGCCTCGGCGCGAGAATATCTGCTGCGCGCCGGCGGCATGATCTCGGCCGAGCAGGCGGAGCGTCGGGTGTTGATTCTGGAAAATCCAGGGCTGACCGGCAGTTCCGCCATCACCAATAGCCTCTATGCCGGGCTGCAGCTGATCCTGCCCGGTGAGGTGGCGCCCTGCCATCGCCACACCCAATCGGCGCTGCGATTTGTAATGGAAGGCGAGGGTGCCCATACCGCCGTCGATGGCGAGCGCGCGGTGATGCGCCCCTTCGACCTGGTGCTGACGCCCAATTGGCAATGGCATGACCATGGCAATGATAGCGCGAGCCCGATGATCTGGCTTGATGGCCTCGATATCCCCACGGTGCGGTTTTACGCCGCCAGCTTCGCCGAGCGCATGGGCGGCGAGCACCCGGCCACCGCGGCCCCGGGCGATACCGCGGCGCGCTATGGCCGCAACCTCCGCCCCTTTCTCGGCAGCGCCGCCGCCCGCCGGCCGCAGGCCCAGCCGCTGTTTCACTACCCCTATGCTGAATGGCGCGAGAGCCTGGGCCTGATGGCGCGCAGCGAGGTGCCCGATACCGCCCTTGGCCATGCGCTGGAATTCCGCAACCCCGCCGATGGCGGGCCGGTGATGCCACCATCTCGGCCCATGTCCGCCTGTTGCCCAGCGGCTTCGCCACGAGGCCGCGGCGGGCCACGGATGGCACCGTGTTTGTCGTGGTGGAGGGGAGTGGCCAGGCGCTGGTGGATGGCGTGGCCCATAGCCTGGCGCCGCGCGACCTGCTGGTGGTTCCCAGCTGGGCCGAGTTGGTGCTCGAGGCCGGCAGCGAGTTGGTGCTCTTCGCCTATTCTGACCGTGCGGCGCAGGAGAAACTCGGCCTGTTCCGCGAGGCATGAGCGGCTTTTCTCCCGCCACCACGGCGTTTCAAACGGCGCTGGCGGCCAATAACAACCGCGAATGGTTCCTGGCGCATAAGGCCGAATACGAGACGGTGGTGAAGGCGCCGCTGGCGGCCCTGGTCGAGACCCTGGCGCTGGCCTTCGCCGCACATGATGTGCCGCTGACCGGCTCGGGCAAGAACTCGATTTTTCGTATCAACCGCGATATCCGCTTCGCGACCGATAAAAGCCCTTACAAGACCAATGCTGGCGCTGTTTTGTCGCGCGATGGCACCCGCAAGGCGCGGGGCATTCTCTACATCCATATCACCCCCACCGAGGGGCTGATGGCCATGGGGTTTTACGCGCCGGAGCCTGCGGATCTGGCCATTCTGCGACACGCCATGCTGGATAGAACCCAGGCCTGGGCCGGCATTGAGGCCGGGCTGGCGCGAGCGGGCCATGCACTCTCGCGCGAGGAGGCGCTCACCCGTCTGCCCAAGGGCTTCGATGCCCCCGAAAGCGCGGCCTTGGCCGAGGCGCTGAAGCTGCGCCACCTCATCATCCGGCAGAATTTGAGTCTGGATGAGATGTATGATCCAGCGCTGGTGGAGCGTGTTCTGGCCTTCGCGCCCATCGGGTTGCCGCTGCTGCAATGGGGCTGGCGGGCGCTGCATGGTACCAAACCGCCCAGCCGTGGTTGATGCACCCGGTGCTTTGTGGTGAAAGCCGCCATGGCACCCACGACGCAAGACCGCATTCTTATCCTCGATTTCGGCAGCCAGGTGACGCAGCTCATCGCGCGCCGAGTGCGCGAAAGCGGCGTCTATTGCGAGGTATGGCCTTATAACAACGCCGCCGCCGCGCGGATTGCCGGCTTTAACCCGCGCGGCATCATTTTTTCCGGCGGCCCGGCCTCGGTGACTGAGGGCGAAAGCCCCCGCGCGCCCGCGGAGGTCTTTGAGATGGGCCTGCCGATTCTGGGCATTTGCTACGGCCAGCAGACCCTGGCGGCGCAATTGGGCGGTGTGGTGGAGGGCGGCCATGCCCGTGAATTCGGCCGCGCCGTGGTGGAGGTAACCGGTGAATGTGCGCTGACCCAGGGCGTTTGGGCCAAGGGCGCGCGCGAGACGGTGTGGATGAGCCATGGTGATCGCATCACCGTCTTGCCGCCGGGCTTTCGTGTGGTGGCGCAGAGCGAGGGCGCGCCCTTCGCGCTGATCGCCAATGATGCGCGCCGTTATTACGGCACCATGTTTCACCCCGAGGTGGTGCATACGCCGCATGGCGCGGCACTGCTGAAGAATTTCACCCATGATGTCTGCGGTTGCAGTGGCGATTGGACCATGGGCGCCTATAGGGCCCAGGCGGTGGCGCGCATCCGGGCGCAGGTGGGGCAGGGGAGGGTGGTGTGCGGCCTCTCGGGCGGGGTCGATTCCTCGGTGGCGGCGGTGCTGATCCATGAGGCGATTGGCGACCAACTGACCTGCATTTACGTCGATCACGGCCTGATGCGGGCCAATGAGAGCGAGCAGGTGGTGGCGACGTTTCGCGACCGCTTCAACATCAAGCTCGTGCATGTGGATGCGAGCGATTTGTTCCTCGGCGCCCTGGCCGGCGTGAGCGACCCCGAGATCAAGCGCAAAACCATCGGCCGGCTGTTCATCGAGGTTTTTGAGGCCGAGCAGCATAAGCTGGGCGGCGCCGATTTCCTGGCCCAGGGCACGCTGTATCCGGATGTGATCGAGAGCGTCTCGGCCACTGGCGGGCCTTCGGTGACGATCAAATCACACCATAATGTGGGCGGGCTGCCTGAGGGGATGCGCATGCGGCTGGTGGAGCCGCTGCGTGACCTGTTCAAGGATGAGGTGCGGGCGCTGGGGCGCGAATTGGCCATGCCGGAGGAGATCGTCGGCCGCCATCCCTTCCCTGGGCCGGGCCTGGCCATTCGAATCCCCGGCGAGGTGACGCGCGAGAAGGCTGATTTGCTGCGCAAGGTGGACACGATCTACCTGGAGGAGATTCGCAGCGCCGGGCTGTATGACGCGATCTGGCAGGCATTCGCCGTGCTGCTGCCGGTGCGCACCGTGGGGGTGATGGGCGATGGCCGAACCTATGACATGGCCTGCGCGCTGCGGGCGGTGACGAGCACGGATGGGATGACGGCCGATGTCTATCCCTTCTCGATGGAGTTTTTGACCCGGGTGGCGGGGCGGATTGTCAATGAGGTGCGCGGGGTGAACCGGGTGACTTATGATATTACCAGCAAGCCGCCTGGGACTATTGAGTGGGAGTGAGGGAAGCTACCGTCAATATTCCGACACCCGCTTCAGCGCCGCCCCTCAATCGCATCCCAGACATTACGCGCCAGGTGGATGCCATCGAAGCGGGCCAATTCCTGCAAACCGGTGGGTGAGGTGACGTTGATCTCGATAAGGCAGCCGCCGATCATGTCGATTTCGAGTGCAGTCATTGTCTGAGACTTCGATTCCGGCCCGGTCAGCGGGCAGATGTCCAACTGCCGCTGGGCTGGGATGATAAATTTAGGGAAAAACGCTGAAGCACATTGCTCGCTACGATACTTGCAGCAGTTTTTTCCTTGTTTTGTAGGTTTAAGATATTTTGAAAAACACTGCATGACCATTTAGATTGTGGGTAAACATAAGGTCATCTCGCATTTGCAGCTCGTCACAAAAAATCGTAACTCCTTCGCAGCCATAAAATCCATAATCATCAAAAACCAAAATTGAACCGATAGACATTCTTGGTAAGCACCAATCAACTATGTCCTTGCATGAGCGATAAACATCGACATCGCAATGTAGCATCGATATTTTTTCTTTGATATGGTGTTGGGTTTGTTCCGGAAAAATTCCTTCGAGCAATTGAACATTTTCAAAAGAGAGGGAAGATATGAGTTCGGAGACAAGGGTTAGAGACGTATCTGAATGCTCACCCCCTTTGTATAGTGTATCATTTTTTCCGGCTTTTACTACTCCAGTAAAAGTATCGGCAAGGAAAATTTTTTTGTTTTTTGTTCTTGTGGCTTCGGCAATAATGGCGCCAGTCCCGCCACGCCAAACGCCAACTTCCAAAATAACACCGTCTATTTTTGATGATTGCTTCGCTAATATCCAGAGTTCGTAGCATCGGTATATATCAACGAGTGTGTGGTTTTTTATTTTTTCATAAATATTTAGAAAATTAACGTCATTTAGCCAGGGAGCGACTGTTGCGAACGGTAATACTCGGTGATGAATAATATTTGAATTTTCATATTGCCAAGGTTTTTGCGTTTTTATTGTATTATAGGCTGCGGTTATCTTATCGTTATTCATTATAAACTATCCTTTTATTGATATTGCACTGTTAATTTGCGATATAGCGGTTATTTTTGGATTTATCCATGAAATTTTAGAATATATATTTATAATTTTGTTGTATTTGCCAATATACAAAAATTGCCGAGTAAATTTATACGAATAAACTAATTTAGGTCGCAGCCTTCACGGCGGATCGCTTCAGCGCCGCCCCTCAATTGCATCCCAGATATTGCGCTCCAGGTGGATACCATCGAAGCGGGCCAATTCCTGCAAGCCGGTGGGTGAGGTGACGTTGATTTCGGTCAGATAGCCGCCGATCACGTCGATGCCGACGAAGATCATCCCGCGCGCCTTCAATTCCGGACCGATCTTGGCGCAGATTTCCAGCTCCCGCTCGGTCAGCACCGTCTTCACCGGCGTGCCGCCGACATGCATGTTACTGCGCGCCTCACCCTCGGCCGGAACGCGGTTGATACCGCCCAGCGCCACGCCATCGATCAAAATCACCCGCTTATCGCCCTGCCGCACCGCGGGGAGGTATTTTTGCACCATCAGCGGCTCGCGCGAGCGTTCGGTGAACATTTCGATGAGCGAATTCAGGTTGGAATCATTGGGCTTGAGGTGAAACACCCCGGCCCCGCCATTGCCGAAAAGCGGTTTGACGATGATGTCGCCATGCTGCTGGCGGAAGCGCACGATCTCGCGTGTGTCCGATGTGACCAGGGTCTCGGGCATCAATTCGGGGAATTTCAGCACGAAGAGCTTTTCCGGCGCGTTGCGCACGCTGGCCGGGTCATTCACCACGAGTGTCTTCGGGTGGATATGCTCAAGGATATGGGTGGCGGTGATATAGGCCATGTCGAAGGGTGGGTCCTGGCGCATCAGCACCACATCGATATCGCGCGCCAAATCCAGCTGCACCGGTGGGCCGAATTCATAATGCGCGCCACGCTCGCGCTTGACCGTCACCGGATGCGCCCAGGCCGTCACTTCGCCCGCCTTCATTGAGAGATGGCGCACATGATAATGCCAGAGCTTATGGCCCCGGGCCTGGGCCTCCAGCATCAGGGCGAAACTGCTGTCGCCATCGATATTGATGCTTTCCATCGGGTCCATCTGGACCGCTACGCGCAAGGACATGCCGCCACTCCGTTTGTTGCGGCTTGCTTGCCACCCGGGCGCGTTCAGTTCAACCGGTGACGCAGTTCATCGACCAATTCGCGGATGCGAATATGCCCTTCGGCCTGCGGCGCCAGGGTGAGCGAATGTTCAAGCTGGGTTAGCGCCGCGCCAATCCGCTCCAGCCGATGGTTCATCAGCCCCGCCTCGCGCCAGAGCAGGGCGTTCTCGGGGGCCAGGCGCTTCATGTCCTCCACGCAGGCCAGGGCGCCCTCCACATCATGGCCCTGCAGGCGGCGCAGCTTGATGTTGTTCTGCAGCCGCAGCAGCACGGCGCGCTTGCCCATGGCGACCATCATGCCAGGGCGCAGCTCGGCTTTTGCGCCCTCTATCCGCTTGACCAGGGCGCGCAAATCCTGTGCCTCCAGCCGCCTGCCACCATGGAAGACATCGATCACCACCGGGCCGTTTTTATCCTTGAGCGCCAAGATGAAATGACCTGGGAAATCAACGCCATGCGCCTCCCAGCCCGCAGCTTCGGCGGCGTGCAGCCATAACAGGCCCAGCGCCACAGGCAGCCCCTTCCGGCGCGCCAGCACCTCGATGAGATTGGCATTGGCCATGTCGTCATAGGATTGCGTATCACCCTGGAAGCCAAATTGGCCATGGATGAGGGCGGCGAGGACCTTGCGCCGGGCCTCGCCATCCCCGGCATCGGCGGCGGGGCTAGCGGCCGCGCGGGACACCGCCTCGCGCGCAATCTCGCTCAAGAGCGCCGCCGCCGCGCGCCAATCCGCCTTGGGCGTATCGATGCGGGCAAGTTGCAGGGCCACGGCGGCGAGGTCGATCTCCGCCTCGGGCAATTGCCCGGCGGCATCGAGGGCGTTTCGGGCTTCGGTAATGGCGGTCACGGGCATGTCATTCATGTCGGTGCGCGCGGCGCGCACCGCAAGGGTGGGCGAGCGGCTAAGCCAGGCCCCGCCGCAGGGCGGCGCCCGCCATGCCGATCAGATCCAGCGCTGGCCGCACCACCGCCGCCATGGTCAGGCAGCCATGAAGCAGATCGGATGCATGCAGATGGGCGACCTGCACGCCCTCCAGTTCCAGCCTGGCGGCGTAGTCCCGGCCCTCATCGCAGAGCGGGTCGTGCCCCACCGTCAGCACAAAGGCCGGCGCCACGCCGCGTAGCGAGGCCGCCCGCAGGGGGGAGGCGCGCCAATCCACCCAGCTCTCGGGCTCAGGCGTATAGTGGGCACGAAACCAACCCATGGCGGGGCCGGTGAGGGGCAGGCCGGTGGCGAAACGAGTATAGCTGCCCTGCGCCTGCACCATGTCGGTGACGGGGTAGAGCAGCAATTGGAAGCGCAGCGCTGGCAGGTCGCCATCGCGGGCCATCAGGGCGGCCACCGCGGCGAGATTGCCGCCGGCGCTGTCACCACCCACCGCAAGGCGGGTCGGGTCGATGCCCAGGGCTGCGGCCTGGGCCACCGCATAGCAAATACCTGCCGCCACATCCTCGACCGCGGCGGGGAAGCGGTGCTCGGGTGCCAGGCGGTAATCCACCGCCAGCACCGCGCAGCCCGCCGCATTGGCGAGGCTGCGGGCCAGATGGTCATGCGTATCGAGATCACCGAAGACCCAGCCGCCACCATGGGCGAAGACCAGGCAGGGCAGGATATCGGCTGCGTCACTGCCCAGCGGGCGATAAAATCGCATGCCGGGCAGATGGCGCGCCTCCGCCACATCGGGCGGCGGCGGCTGCACGGCATTGCGGGCGCCGGCGTATTGCGCGCGGGCGGCCTGGGCGTCCAGCGTCTCGAAGCGCGGCCGTCCGGCGGCCGCCATCATCGCCAGCAGCGTCTGGCAATCGGGGTGAAGCGGCGCCGTCATTCAGGTCAGCGCCGTCTCGCGCTCCAGCACGAAGCCCTTATAGCCCTCGGCCGCCACCTCTTCGCAAATGCCGCGATACTTCGCCATGCCGCCGGCATAGGGCATGAAGACGCGCGGTTTGCCCGGCACATTGGCGCCGAGATACCAACTGCTGGCGGCCTGCGGCAGCAGGGTCTCGTGCGAGGCCTCGTTGACCTTGACCAGCCAATCCGCCACTGCCTTTGCCTCGGGCTCGATGCGGGCCACGCCTTCGGCGCGCATATGGGCGATCAGGGCGGTGATGAATTCAACATGCTGCTCTATCGCCACCGGCATATTGGTCAGCACTGAGGGGCTGCCGGGGCCGGTGATGGTGAACATATTGGGGAAGCCCTCAACCTGCAGGCCGAGATAGCTGCGCGGGCCGGCGGCCCAGACATCACGCAGTGCCACGCCGTCACGGCCGGTGATGTTGAGGCGCAGCAGCGGCCCAGTCATCGCGTCGAAGCCGGTGGCGAAGACGATCACGTCCAGCTCATGCTCGCCCGCCGTGGTGCGCACGCCCTTGGGCGTGATCTCGACGATAGGGTTGGCCTTCACATCGACGAGGGTGACATGGTCGAGGTTCATCGCCTCGAAATAGCCGCTATCGATCGGCGGGCGCTTGGCGGCATAGGGGTGGTCGATATCCGAGAGCAGACGGGCCTTTTCCGGGTCCTTCACCGTTTCGCGGATTTTGCGCTTGATGAACTCAGCGGCCTTGGAATTGGCCTCGAGATTGGTGGTGATGTCGCCGAATTCGGAGCGGAATTGCAGGCCGCCCTTTTCCCAGGATTCCTCGAAAGCGGCTTCGCGCTCTTCATCGGTCACGTCGAAGATCGAGCGGTCCTTGATGCGGAACCAATGGCCATTGCGCGTCTCGCGCATGGTTTCAACGATTTCGCCGTAATTGGCCTTCACCCAGGCCTGGAATTCCGGGCTGAGCGGGTGGTTGCGGGCGGGGGTGGAGTAATTGGCAGTGCGCTGGAAGACGGTCAGTGCCGCGGCCTGAGCGGCGATGACCGGGATGGATTGAATGCCGGTGGAACCGGTGCCGATCTGGCCAACGCGCAGGCCGGTGAAATCCACGCCCTCATGCGGCCATTCGCCGGTGTGCACCCAGCGGCCCTCATAGTTCTCAAGCCCCGGGAACTTCGGCACATTGGCGGTGGAGAGGCAGCCGACTGCGGTGATGAGGTAACGCGCGGCGTAGGATTGGCCCGCCTCGGTCTCCACCCGCCAGAGATTGGCCTGGGCATCCCAATGGGCGGCGACCACGCGGGTGTTGAAGCGGATATCGCGCTTGAGGTCGAACCGGTCGGCCACATAATTCATGTAGCGCATGATTTCGGGCTGTTCGGGGTAGCGTTCGGACCATTCCCATTCCTGCAGCATCTCCTTGGAGAAGCTGTAGCAGTAGGAGTGGCTTTCCGAGTCGCAGCGCGCGCCGGGATAGCGGTTCCAGTACCAAGTGCCGCCCACGCCGGCACCTGCTTCCAGCACCAGGGCGGAGAGTCCCAGCCGGTCACGCAGGCAGTGCAGTTGGTACATGCCAGAGAAGCCGGCGCCGATGATCAGCGCATCAAGCACGGGCGGATTCATGGAGGTGTCGGGCATTGCGAGGCGCTTTCTTAGACCAGGACCGCCATTCAGCGGCAGAATCCCCGCCGCGTCCAGAGGCATGCGAGCCGGATGGGCGCGCAAAAAAAATGGTGGGGACCCGAAGGACCCCACCAAGTTAAGGGAGGAAACGTCCAAGAAAGGCAGACAAGAGAGCGTACTCACTCGCTGCTGAACGGATATTTAGGCCGGAGATCGTTCGTATGCAAGCGATATTTTGCATTGCAACATGACATTTTCGCATTGCTCACCGGCATAAAAGGCTGAGCGGTGGCATAAGATTTGCGCAGGCCGGGGCATGCGCTTTTCCTCTCGGATTGCCCTTCTTGTCTCGCTCACCCTGTTGCCGCTGGCGGCGCGGGCAGAGCCCTCCCAGCTCTGCCGCAGCGCCATCGCCGTTGCGGAGCGGGATTCCGCTATTCCCGCCGGGCTGATGCAGGCCATAGGTCGGGTCGAATCCGGGCGGCGCAACCCAGCGAGCGGTGCATTCGGCCCTTGGCCCTGGACCATCAATGCCGAGGGGCAGGGCAGATTTTTCCCCAGTGCCCCGGCAGCGATTGCCGCTGTGCGGGAATTGCAGGTGCGCGGTGTGCGGGTGATCGATGTCGGTTGCATGCAGATCAATCTGCATCACCATCCGCAGGCCTTCGCCAGCCTGGAGGAGGCCTTCGAGCCGGTGGCCAATGCCCGCTACGCTGCTGCCTTCCTGACCCGGTTGAATGAGACCCGGCGGGATTGGATGCTCTCGGCCAGCCATTACCACAGCCAGACACCAAATCTGGCCGAGGCGTATCGCGCCAGGGTGCTGGCGGCCTGGCCTGAGGAGGTGGCGAGGCTGGCGAGCAATCCGCCAGGCCCAGTGATGGCCAGGATGAGCCAGGGCGCGGTGCCCAGCCTATCCAATGGCGGCGAGCATGCGCGGATTATTCCCATGCAGGCCGGTGGCGGCACGGGCCAGGGCAGGGGACTCGATGCCTATCGCGCCGCCCCGGTGCCTCTCAGTGGCCGGGTGCTGGCAGTGCTGCCGCAACGCCTGGCTACACGGTGAGGAGTTTTTGTACCGCCTCATCGTCCAACTGATGCGCGGGGCCTTCCAGCGCCACCTCGCCACGCACCATCACCGCGATGCGGTCGGCCAACGAGCGTGCAAAATCGAAATATTGCTCAACCAGCACCAGTGCCATGCCGCGATCCTTGGCCAGATGGCGGATGACGCGGGCGATATCCTTGATGACATTGGGCTGTATGCCCTCGGTCGGCTCATCAAGAATGAGCAGGCGCGGCCGCGCCGTGAGCGCCCTGGCGATGGCCAATTGCTGCTGTTGCCCGCCCGAGAGATCGCCACCGCGCCGGCGGAGGAAATCCTTCAGGATGGGGAAAAGGTCAAAAATATCATCTGGTACGGAAGCGCCGCGCGGTGCCGCCGCCAGCGCGGTTTCGATGTTTTCGCGCACGGTGAGGAAGGGAAAGATCTCGCGCCCCTGGGGCACATAGCCAATGCCGGCGCGGGCGCGCTCGGCCGGGGCCAGGGTGGTGATGTCGCGCCCCTCCCAGGTGATGCGGCCTGAGCGCACCCGCTCCAGCCCGACGATGGAGCGCATCAGCGAGGATTTGCCCACCCCGTTGCGCCCCAGCACGCAGGTGATACTGCCTGGCACCGCGCCCAGGGTCACGCCGCGCAGGCAGTGGCTGGCGCCATAGAAGAGGTTGATATTGTCGACAGAGAGCGTCATCGGCCGAGATACACCTCGATCACGCGGGGGTCGTTCTGCACATGGTCGATCGAACCTTCGGAGAGGGTTGATCCCTCATGCAGCACGGTGACGCGTCGGCCCAGCGCCCGGACGAATTCGAGATCATGCTCCACCACCACGACCGAGCGGGTGCCGGCGATGCGCTTGAGCAGGGCTGCGGTGTGTTCTGTTTCCTGATCGGTCATGCCGGCCACGGGTTCATCGACCAGGAGGAGTTCGGGCTCTTGCATCAGCAGCATGCCAATCTCCAGCCATTGCCGCTGGCCATGGCTCAGCAGGCCGGCCAGGTCCTGGGTGCGGTCGGGCAGGCCGATTTCATCGAGCGTCGCCTGGATTTTCTGCCGGGCGGTGCCGGCCAGGCGCCAGCGCCAGCAGGCGAGAGGCCCGCGCGGGGATTTAAGCGCCAGTTCGAGATTTTCGAACACGGTGAGTGCGTCGAAGACCGTGGGCTTCTGGAATTTGCGGCCAATGCCCAGCATGGCGATGCGTGGCTCATCCATCCGGGTCAGGTCATGATCGCCGAATTTGACCGTGCCGGTGGTGGGTTTGGTCTTGCCGGTGATGACATCCATCATCGTGGTCTTGCCCGCGCCGTTGGGGCCGATAATGGCGCGCAATTCGCCCGGCTCGATGATGAGCGAGAGGTTGTTCAGCGCGCGGAAGCCATCGAACATGACGGTCACACCGTCGAGATAGAGCGAGTTCATTTCCGGCGCCCCTCCAGCAGGCCGATAAGGCCGCGCGGCAGCAAGAGCGTCACCGCCACAAAGATGGCGCCGAGCACGAAGAGCCAGAGGTCGGGCGCCACTGAGGTCAACCATGTTTTCAGCGCATTGACCGAGAAGGCGCCAAGTATGGCACCGACCAGCGTGCCGCGGCCGCCAAAGGCTACCCAGACCACCGCCTCGATCGAATTGCCGGGGCTGAACTCGCCCGGATTGATGATGCCCACCTGCGGCACGTAGAGCGCACCGGCGAGGCCCGCCAGCATGGCCGAGAGCACGAAGATGAAAAGCTTGTGCTGTAAAGTGTCATAGCCCAGGAAGCGCGCCCGGCTTTCCGCATCGCGCACCGCCACCAGCACCCGGCCCAGCTTGGAGCCGACGATATTGGCACAAAGCGCCAGGGCCACCACCAGCGCGAGCAGCGAGGCATAGAACAGCCCCATCCGCGCGGTGGGGGTATTGAGCGAAAAGCCCAGCAGTTCCTTGAAATCGGTAAAGCCGTTATTGCCGCCAAAGCCCATATCATTGCGGAAGAAAGCGAGCATCAGCGCATAGGTCAGCGCCTGGGTCAGGATGGAGAGATACACACCGGTGATGCGGCTGCGGAAGGCGAGGTAGCCCACCACAAAGGCCAGCAGACCAGGCACCGCCAGCGCCATGGCCATGGCGAAGGGGAAGGATTGGAAGCCCCACCAAAACCAGGGCAGTTCAGTATAGCCAAGAAACACCATGAAATCCGGCAGGATGGGATGGCCATAAACGCCGCGCGGCCCGATGAGGCGCATCAAATGCATGCCAATAGCGTAGCCGCCAAGGGCAAAAAACGCGCCATGGCCTAGCGAGAGAATGCCGGCATAGCCCCAGGCCAGATCGATGCTGAGCGCCAGTATGGCGTAGCAAAGCCATTTGCCGACGATGGTGATGATAAAGTCCGAAACATGCAGCGGGTTGTCGGTGGGCAGCATGTTTAGCATTGGCAGTGCGGCCAGGGCGCAGATGCAGGCCAGGAGGATTGCGCGTCTCATGGGTGGATAACCAGGGGAATGAATTCCCCCGGACCCCCTTCTTTTATTTTTGAATTATTGGCGCTGGCTGCGAAGTTGCGCCAATTACATAGAAGAAAAAGAATGGGGGTTCGACATATATGTCGAACGGGGAAATTCATTTCCCCCATGATTGACGGTTTCATTCTGCCGCCCGCCCCTTCAGCGCAAACAGCCCTTTGGGCCGCCGCTGAATAAAAATCATAATCCCCACCAGCACTGCCACCTTGGCCAGCACCGCCCCGGCATAGGGCTCCAGTAGCTTATTGGTCAGCCCCAGCGTCATGGCCCCCACCAATGTGCCCAATAGGGAGCCCACGCCGCCGAAGACCACGACCATGAAACTATCGATAATGTAGCCGGTGCCCAGATTGGGCGAGACATTGTCGATCTGGCTGAGCGCCACGCCGGCGATGCCGGCAATACCGGAGCCGACCGCGAAGGTGGCGGCATCAACCCGGCCGGTGCGGATACCCATGGTGGCGGCAATGCGCCGGTTCTGCACCACGGCGCGCATTTGCAGGCCAAAGCGGGTGAAGCGGATGGATGCCATCACCGCGGCCAGCACGGCCAGGGCGAAAAAGATGATCCAAAGCCTGTTCTGGGTGACCGCAATGCCCCCGGGGAGCAAGAGCGAACCTTGCATCCAGGCCGGGCTCAGCACCTCGCGGTTTTGCGCGCCGAAGACCAGGCGCACCGTCTGCTGAATCATCATGCCAATGCCAAAGGTCAGCAGCAGGGTTTCCAGCGGCCGGCCATAAAGGTGGCGGATGAGCCCGCGCTCCAGCGCCACGCCGATGGCGGCCGTGACAAGAAAGGCGGCGGGCACGGAGAGCGGCAGCGACCATGCGGCCATGCCGGTGCTGCGCAGCGCCTCCTGCACCACGAAGGTGGTATAGGCGCCCAGCATCACCATCTCGCCATGCGCCATATTGATCACCCCCATCACGCCGAAGGTGATGGCGAGGCCGAGGGCGGCGAGCAGCAGCACCGAGCCCAGCGAGAGGCCCTGGAACAGGGTTTCGGCGGCGCGCCGGAAGGCCAGCTTGCCGTCAATGGCGGCAATGGCCTGGTCGATCTCGGCCGCGAGTTCGGTGCGGCTGGCGCGCACCTCCAGCAGCAGGTTGCGGGCATCGGCCGTGCCGGCCTGGGCCAGGGCGGCCACGCCGGCACGCTGGGCGGTGGCATCGGCCGAAATCAGCCGTGAGGCGCCGAGCGCCAATTCCATGCGGGCGCGGATATCGGGCAGCGTCTCGCGTGCCAGGGCGGCCTCCAGCAGGGGTACATTCTCGGCGGAGCGGGTGCGGAAGACGGCTTCGGCCGCGGCGGCACGCTCTGCCGCATCGGGTGAGACGATGGCCAGGCGGCCCATGGCACCGCGAAGTGCCACGCGGACACGATTGTTGATGCGCAGCAATTCGGCCGGGCCGGTGGAGGCTTCGCCGGTCAGCGCGTCGCGGCCATCGATCACCAGGCGGCCATCGGCCGTGCGGCCGAGGCGGTTATCATTGAGGGCGCGCAGCAGCGGCAGGGCGCGAGGGTCACCCATGGCACCCATCGCCTCCGCGGCTTCGGCGGTGGCGCCAAAGCTTTCGCCCAGGCGAGGAAGAAGGGTCTCAAAACTGGACTGCGCCATGGCGGAAGTCGCCATGGCGCAGAGGAGACACAAGACGCGAAGTGGGTTCAACGGCGGCGGTTCGCATTCTCGGGGATGAAGGGGCTCCAGTTCTCGGCCACGATCGGACCCTGGGTGCGCCAGACGATGTTGAACTGACCATCGGCCTGCACTTCACCGATCATGACCGGCTTGGACAGGTGGTGATTGCGGTGCATTTCCAGCTCATAGCCGCAGGGTGCGGCGACCTTCTGGCCATACATCGCTTCGCGCACCGGATCGACCGCGGTGGTGCGGGCGGCGGTCACGGCCTGGGCCCACATCTTGAAGCCGACCAGCGTGGCTTCCATCGGGTCATTGGTCACGCGGCGGTTATTGCCGATGAAGCGGTGCCAGCCGCTGACGAACTGGGTGTTCGCCGGCGAACGGACCGACATGAAGTAGTTCCAGGCGGCCAGATGGCCAACCAGCGGGCGGGTATCGATGCCGGCCAGCTCTTCTTCGCCGACCGAGAAGGCGACGGAGGGGATATCCTCGGCCTTGATGCCCTGGTTGCCCAATTCGCGGTAGAACGGAACATTCGCGTCGCCATTGATGGTGGAGACGATGGCCGTCTTCACGCCCTGGGCGGCGAAGGCCTTCACCCGCGCGACAATGCCCTGCCAGTCGCTATGGCCGAAGGGGGTGTATTCTTCCATGATGTTGGCATCGTTGATGCCCTTGCTGTTCAGGAAGCCGCGCAGAATGCGGTTGGTGGTGCGGGGATAGACATAATCGGTGCCCAGCAGCGCAATGCGGCGCGCGCCGCCACCATCGGCCGACATCAGGTATTCCACGGCCGGGATGGCCTGCTGGTTGGGCGCGGCGCCGGTGTAGAACACGTTGCGCGACTGCTCCTCACCCTCATACTGCACCGGGTAGAACAGCAAACCGTTCAGTTCTTCAAACACCGGCAGCACCGATTTGCGGCTCACCGAGGTCCAGCAGCCAAAGGTCACGTCCACCTTCGCCACCGCCAGCAATTCGCGCGCCTTTTCGGCGAAGAGCGGCCAGTTGGAGGCGGGGTCAACCACCACGGCCTCGAGGCGACGGCCCAGGATGCCGCCGGCGGCATTTTGCTGCTCAACCATCATCAGCACGGTGTCGCGCAGCGCGGTTTCGGAAATCGCCATCGTGCCGGTCAGGGAGTGCAGCACGCCCACCTTGATGGGCGCGGCCTGGGCGGAGGCGGAGTGGACGGCAGGCAGGGCCAGCGCGGTGCCCGCCGCAAGCGCGCTGCGGCGACCAAAATGGAGGGTCTTCATTCTCAACGGTCCTTCGAGATGCCGACGTGCCGTCCGCGGCCCGCCTTCGCAATCGCCATTTTAATTTCAGTGGATTTAGAATGCTGGGAGGTCCGAAGAGATTCTTGCTGATTTGAAACGGAAATGACCAAGATTGAGGCAACTGATTGTGGTTGCTGCGCCGGATTTCGCCATGAACAAGAAAACACTGCGCTTTCAGCGCTGCCCGGAATTCACCAGCAGGATGCCCGCACTCACCAGCCCCAGCGCCACAAGAAAGAGCGGGCCCAATTGATCGCCGAGAAACGCCCAGCCCGCCAGCGCACCAAAGAGCGGCGTGAGGAAGCTGAAGGCGGAAAGCCGCGAGGCGGCATAGCGCTTGACCAGCCAGAACCAGGCGACATAGCTGGCAAAGGCGACCACCACCGTCTGATAGGCCATGCTGGCCCATATCAAAGGCGTGGGGGCGAAAATGCCTGGCTCGACCAGCAATAGGGAGAGGGCCAGCAGCACCGGCACGCTCACCGCCAGTTGATACAGCATGGCGTATTCCGCCGGCGCATGGCGCAGCCGCGTGGCCTTGATGACCACCGTGGTGCAGGCCCAGCCTATTGCGCCGACCAGGCAAAGCAGGTCCCCCGCCACCGAACCCTCGGCCTGCAGCCCATCCAGCAGCCCCACCGCCAGCCCGGCAAAGGCGACCAGCAGGCCCGATGCGGCCCGCGCCGTCATCCTGTCGCCCGGCACGAAGATATGGGCGCCGATGGCGACGAAGAACGGCGCTGCATATAAAAACAGCACAGCGCGTGATGCCGAGGTCATGCCCGCACCGATGAAGATCGCGCCGAACTCCAGCCCGAAGATCACGCCCACAGCGAGGCCCGGCAGCAGCGATGCCCCCAGCAGGGGCGCCAATGGTACCCCGCGCAGCCAGCACCACAGCCAACACAACAGGGCCGCGCCGGCCGAGCGAATGGCGCCTTGCAATGCTGGCGAAATGCCCGCCGTGCCGAGCTTCATCGCCACCATGTTCAGCCCCCAGGCGAGGCAGAGCGCCAGCATGGTGGCGGCAGCGGAGGCGGGCAGGGCTTGAGAATGCGTCACCCCCATAGACTGGCACGCTTGCGCGGGGCCACAAGCCGCCCTTACCGTGTCGCCCGCACGTCTCAAGGAATTGCCCCATGCGTATCGCCCGCCGGACCGCCCTGGTTACCCCCGCCATTCTTGCCGCTGGCAGCGCCTCGGCGCAGCGCGCGCAGGACACGCTGCGCATCGTCTTCCGCGATGGCGTGCCGAATATTGACCCGTATTACAACAGCCTGCGCACCGGGCTGGTGCTCGCCCACCAGGCCTGGGATGGGCTGATCCATCGCGATCCCACCGATTTCACGATGAAGCCGCTGCTGGCAACCGCCTGGAACTGGGTGAACGCCACCACCATCGATTTTACCCTGCGCGCCGGCGTGACCTTCCACAATGGCGATGCGTTTTCGGCCGATGACGTGGTCTACACGCTCAACTTGGTGAGCAGCCCCGAGGCGCGGACCGCCACCCCCTCGAACCATGCCTGGATCGAGCGGGCGGAGAAGACTGGCGACCTCTCGGTGCGGGTGCACCTCAAGCGCCCCACCCCGGCGGCGCTGGAATATTTCGCCTTCGTCACACCGATCTACCCCAAGGCCTATCGTGAGCGGGTGGGTGCCGATGTCTATGCCCGGCAGCCGGTGGGGGCGGGGCCCTATCGCGTCACCGCGCAGAATCCGGGCGCCATGGTCGAGTTTGAGCGTTTTGAGAATTATTATGCCGGCAGCCCCAAGGGGCGCCCCGCGATCCGCAAGCTTGTCGTGCGCTTCGTGCCTGATGCAGCCACCGAGTTGACCGAACTGCTCAGCGGCCGCGCCGACTGGATCTGGGCCATCAACCCCGACCAGATGGCCAATCTAGCCCGTGTGCCGACCTTGGAGACGGCACGGCAGGAGAGCATGCGCATCGGCTACCTTTCCATCGATGCCGCTGGCCGCTCCGGGGCGGGCAACCCGCTGACCAATGTGCTGGTG
>Ga0114967_10001673_pt1 | contig 18665 bp, 10 predicted proteins | sample M_130628_MF_Meta_FD_92639 | JGI IMG/M metagenome (GOLD analysis project Ga0114967, IMG submission 92639) | Freshwater microbial communities from Lake Montjoie, Canada to study carbon cycling - M_130628_MF_MetaG | ecosystem: Environmental > Aquatic > Freshwater > Lake | place: Lake Montjoie... | reverse complement strand
TCGATTGGTGTCTTTAAGGCTCCAGCTATTGTGACTATTCCCGCAGGTAAAAAACATGCGTTCTTGGCGCTTACAGATGATGTGACTCTGTGCTGCCTTCACAACCTTCGTGGTACGGGGCTAACGTCTCCAGAAATTAAAGAGGTAAATCATGCCAATAATTAGTTCTTTTGCTGCTCTTACCGCTGAAGAAATTGCAGCTGCAGAAGCCGCTAAGATAGCCGCTGAAATTGCTGCTGAAGAAGCTGCTAAACAAGCCGCTATACAAGTTGCTCAAGAAGAAGCCGCAAAAGTAGCTGCTGAACAGGCCGCTCAGCAAACTACGCAACAAGGTATTGCTCAAGTAGCCCAAAATAGCACTATGACTCCGGCACAAGAAGCATATATGCAAGCTTCAAATGCTAGTGCAGGGCCGGGCATAGCGCAGGGTACCGTCCCTTTACCCCCAGCGGGTGCGCCTGCGGCAGCCCCTTCTTTCGCTAATATGCCACCAACTGAGTCAATGCTTTCTGGAAGTCCCGCTAGTACTAGCCCTTATAACTTATCTTCTAGCGTATCACAGGCTGGGGCTAACCCTAATGCAGCAAACCTAGGCATTAAAGCTGGCAGTATTCCCGCACAAACTAGTGTTTTAGGTGAACCATCCGCCCTATCAAAAGGCTGGGATACGGCTACTACATGGATGGGGGCTCACCCTTACTACACAGCCGCTGGTGCTTATCTTGGCGCTAATAAACTAGGACTGTTTGATAATAAAAAACAAAATTTTAGAGATGACAAATATGATGGCCCGCTGTCTAGATATCAAATGTCGTCTGACTTTAAAGGTAGACAAGCTGACCCAACTGAGTATCAGTACACCCCCCGCTATGCTGGTGGGGGGATTATGGGGGCAGCGCCAGTAGAACAAATGTCTAATAATGCCATGATGGGTACAAACACTATGTATCCTATGGCAAACATCTCAACATCTTCTTACGGTACACCCGACCAAATGGCTGAAGGAGGCCAAGTGCCCAGTTATGCTAGTGGTGGATTCTTTAAGAATGTATTAGGCGACGTAGCACAATTTGCTGGCGATGCAGGGGCCGGTGTCGGTCAGTTTGTTAACAATCTTGGTCAAGGGCGTGTAAGTATTGGTAGACCAGAAAGCGATCAGACTGCCGAACAGGTCGCTAGAAAATACTATACAAATACAGCCCCAGCCCAAAATGTTAACCCACAGCAATATCAATACAACCAACAATATGCTGAAGGCGGTGTTACTAAATATGCTAAGGGTAACCTTACTAATTCGCTAAATTACTATACTGATTTATTGGGTGGAGAAAGTGAACGCCAGATTGCTGAAGCGAGTAAACCAATAGGAGGCCAAGGTGATGCGGGTAAGGTTCGTGATACCGACCCAGATACAGCCTATTTAAGTGCGCCAGAAGCCGCAGCGGTGCGTATGGGCAAAGTTAATGCTAAAGCGTATATGCAGGGGTTAACCCTACCTAGACCTAAACCTATCGGTAGATTAAATCTTAAGCCACAAGGAGTTAAACAAGCTGAAGCTGCCGCTTCACTTGATCCTGAGATGGCAGCGCATGGCGGCATTATGCATTCTTCCCTAGGTGGTTACGCTGCTGGTGGAAATTCTCGGCTACTTAAAGGGCCGGGGGATGGCATGTCTGACAATATTCCTGCAACAATTGCTGGCAAACAACCTGCCCGCCTAGCTGATGGTGAGTTTGTAATCCCTGCTGATGTGGTGTCGCATCTTGGTAATGGCTCAACTGAGGCGGGCGCTAAAAAACTTCATGAGATGATGAATAAAATACGCAAAGCGCGTACTGGCAATCCAAAGCAGGGCAAACAAATTAATCCTAACAAATTTATGCCTACGTAATGCCTTTATTTCATATACCTCCACATCAACTGCCTACGGTATGGGATAAAGCCGCGCCCCTTTTGCAAAAGTTTATTGATATTGAGCCCGACTTCATGACGATTGAGCAAGTGGAATATGCTATTCGTGTGGGTAAGATGTTTCTTTTATTATGGGAAGAACCAGAAGAAGGTATTACTGGTGCGGCTGCAGTTGAGTTTATAGACTATCCACAGTATCGTGTAGGGCATGGGGCTCTATTGGGTGGTAAAGGCGTAGTAAAGCCACACGTATTAAATGAGTTAACCAATTGGATGAAGGCTAATGGCGCAACTGTAGCCCAATGCTGGTGCCGTGAAGAATTGGTTCCAATGTACAAAAAGATGGGTATGGAAAACACCCATCATGTAATGAGGATGAAATTATGAAATCGTATTCTAGAAGAGAGTTATATGCTTTAGGGGAACCATTAGGTGACTCCGCAACCTATCGCAAAGTCGATGGTGGTTTAATTCTTGGCGGGGGCGGCGGCGGTCAACCATCACAAACAACAAGCACGTCATATCAGACAAACATTCCTGAGTATGCACGTCCCTACGTTGAGACAATGCTGGGCGCAACCCAGAAACAGTTGTTTCAAGGTACCCCCTCGGGCGATGGCGGCTTTAACATAACTGGTTTCCAACCATACAAAGCGTACGGCGGAACGTACGACGCGCAAGGCAACCAAACTTCCTATGATCCAAGCAAAGCCATAGCAGGGTTTAGCCCACTTCAAAGGCAAGCTCAACAGGGAATAGGTAACTTACAAGTTCCGGGTCAGTTTAACCAAGCTATGCGTGGTACTACGATGGCTGGAATGGGCGGGATGAATGTAGCTAATCAAGCTACTACTGGAGGTTTTCAAAATCAAGTAGGCGGGTACATGAACCCCTACTTAGATATGGCGTTGCAACCAGCGCTGCAAGAAGCCCAACGTCAGTACGGAATTACTGGAACTCAACAGCAAAGCGCTGCCACACAAGCTGGAGCATTTGGCGGGTCGCGTGAAGCAATCATGGCTGCTGAGAATGAGCGCAATAAAAACACAGCTATGAATCAAATCATTGGTCAAGGCTACAACCAAGCTTTCCAAGGTGCGCAACAGCAGTACAACCAAAACATGCAAAATCAACTTGCTGGATATGGGTTAACAAATCAAGCATCAGGACAGTTGGCTGGTATTGCAGGGCAACAACTTGGCGCTGAGCAAGGTATCTATGGTGCTCAAAACCAGATGGGTGCACAACAGCAGGCGCAACAACAGCAGATCATCAACCAGTCGATGCAAGACTATGCTAATGCGCAGCAATATCCGCTAATGCAGTTGGGCACCATGTCCAACATGATTCGTGGCTTGCCTATGCAAGCGCAAACTACTAATCAATACGCTGCGGCTCCTAATCAATTAACACAAGGTATCGGTGCGGCGGGTGCAACAGCGTCACTTTACAACGCTTTTGGCGACGGAAACAGCAGTGGAAGAAAAGCTGAAGGCGGTGTTATCAAGTCTATGGCGTCAGGTGGTATTGCGTCTGTTCCTCGTTATGACGTTGGTGGTGAAGTTAAAGATCAACTTGCTAGCATGGACATACCCAAGTTAGAAAAACAAGCTAGAGAATCTTCAAGCCCAACTATTCGTGAAATGGCAAGAGAACTCTTACGTGAAAAGAAAATGGCTCAAGCTCCACAAGGTGTTGGTCCTATGGGTATTAACTATCAAGCCCCACAAATGGCTGCTAGTGGTGGCATCATTGCGTTTAGAGAGCCTACTGAAGAGAATAACAATAGCCTCGTTAAAGATAGTTTTATGGATCGAATCAATGCAGCGGCTACCGGCCCTGCTGAAGCTGGTATCCCTGAACCTAAAGCAGCCGACCTTGGCGCAGTTCCTCTAACAAATTACAACAGTCTTCCTGAAATTGCAGCAATGCAAATGGAAGCAAAAAAACAAACTGCATTAGCTGATAGAAATACTGCGGATATAGCAGCAGAAATAAAAGCCCAAGCTGGTCCAGATGTAGGACGCGAAAATTATCGTAAAACTGTTATGGCAGAAAAAGCTAACTCAGCCGATGAAGCCTATCGTCAAAAGCAAATGCGTCTTGCTGAGTTCTTTGCATCTTGGGGTACAACTCCCGGCACAACACTTGTTGCAGGTATGACCGCTTTGAAGAAATCTATTCCCGGCATGATTGAAGACGAGAGAGAAGTTAAAAAATTACGCCGTGAATCTGACAAGATTATGTTTGACTTGGATAGCGCTATTCGTTTGGAAGAACAAGGCTATGCAAAGGAAGCTCGTGCCCAAAAAGAAAAAGCTGCTGAGCGTGCTATGCACCTTAACCAGTACATAGGCACCAACGCAGTCCAGCTCAAGCGTGAAGAGATGGGTAATGCAGCCATGATTGAAAAAGAAAAAATCCATTCTAAGGCTACGTTAGCTGGGGTTTCACAACGTGCTGCTGAACTAGCTGCGGCAAAGAATGAAGTTCTTCTTGCGGCTGCAGCAAGAGACCTTAATGAGACGCGTCAAAAAATTGCTAATCGTAATTCTAAAGATGAACAAGCGCAGAAAGATGCTACCTCAGTTACTATGTACAACACACAGCTATCAAACGCTGAAGGTGATGCTAGTAAAGTTTCTGCGTATATTAAAAATGAATATGAACAAGCAAGAAAACGCATATCAGATAGAAACAAAGCTGATGCTAAGATAGAAAAAGTAGCAGAGAATAACTATGCACGAACGTACAAAAAAGTTACTGGAGAGGATTATTTAGGGACTGATACAAATGCTCCTCCGCCTACCGCAACTTCAGATTTGTCCACACAAGATAGACAAGCACTTGACTGGGCTAATAGCAATCCTAACGATCCAAGATCAGCAACAATCAAAAAACGCTTAGGAGTTTAGTATGGGAGCGTTTGACCCCGATAAATACCTAGCGGAGACTGAGGAAAAAAAAGCTGAACCTTTTGACCCCGATGCTTACCTCGCAAAAAAAGAAGAGCCAGTCAAAGCTGAGAAGGCGTTTGACCCTGATGCTTATTTAAAACCCAAAGAAAAAACTGGGCGCGAAGGGGAGTCTTTATTCCCTCGTCTATTAGGTAAGACTGTTGGTACTCCTGTTGACTATGTACTTGGTTCAGTAGCTGACGTACCCCTGCAAGTAGCGGCTGGCGGCGCTGGCGCGTTTAAATCTATTGTTGATTATTTTGGTGCTGGTAGTGCAGCAGGTAAAGCGCTTGAGTCTACACAAGATTATTTAATTGGATTAACTAGCGCGCAGTCTAAGAACGATTCTAAAGAGATAGCCCGCATCATGAAAGAGGCGGAAGATAAGGGTCTTGGCAGTCAACTTATGGCTGCTGCTAAAGCTTTTACTGTTGCGCCTATTGACCTTATTGCTTCTGGCTTTGGTTCTATTGCTCCCGTAGTTTTAACTACAGCCGCTACTATTCTTTCTGGTGGTTCTGCGCTTGCTGCTACTGCTGGCTCTCTTGGTCTTGGCGCAGTGATGGGCGGCGGTACGGTCAAAGGTTCAATCTACGACGCAACAAAAGCAATCCTTAAAGAAAAAACTAAGCTATCTGATGAAAACATTGAAAAAGCCGCGCAACAAGCACAAGCATATAACGGCGAAAACTTAGATAGTATTCTTATTGGTATGGGGCTTGGCGCAGCATCTGCTCGTACAGGCGCTGAAGCTATCTTGGCGCGTAGTCTTGCTAAAGGCGCGGCTAAATCAGAGGCTACAAAAGCTGCGGTTTCTCAAGCCACTAAAGAAGCTACAGAGAAAGCAGCGGCGGCAGGCGTTAAAAAGAACGCACTAATAAAAGGTGGCGAAGAATTTATTACTGAAACTGCGCAGGCGGGGCAAGAAAAAATTGCTCAGAACGTTGCTGAGCAACGCCAAGGGTTTGATACTCCAACAATGCGTGGTGTGGTCAGTCAAGGTGTTCTTGAAGGTCTAGCTGGTACAGCTATGGGCGCTTACTCTGGCGGTCGTGAAGCATACAAAGCCAAGTATGAAGTCGCAAAAGATAGGGGAGAGTTAGAAAAGACTGAAGAAGAAAAAACTTTCATGGATCCTAGCGACGTATCCACCGTCAAGACTAGCCAGAAAGATTTAACTGACGAACAAAAGGCGATGATCACATCTTCTGTGGCATCCAATGGTGCTCCACCTGCTAATGTAGATGAGACTACACCTGCGCCTGTTGATGAAAAAACGACTAACGCCCAGAAATACATGGATGAAGTTGACGCTACTGGAAAGAAGAACCAGTCAAAATTAAAAAAGATAATTAGCGATCTTGGAATAGATGTTGAAGTAGGGAAGGGGTTCAATGAGAGAGCTATTACGGCTATCAAGGCCAAACTCGCGGAAGGAGCACCAAGTGCAACAATTACAGAACCTATCAAATCAGCAGATAGAGACAGTACTGAGTTGGCTATTTCATCAGAAGACATCACCAAGACTGGAGATGAATCAGCTACCGGATCTGACACCGATCGAGTGGTATCTGATGGAACAATTATTGGACCAGCTACTACTAGAGAAGCTGCACAGTCCCCTGCACTAGATGCATTAAAAGCTAAAAGAGCAGAGTTAACACAACAACGCTTAAAAGTATTAGGTAGTAGCGATAAGTTACCCAACCCCAAGTCTAAAAAAGGCGTAGCTCTTGCTGCACTCAATGCGCAGGCTATGGAGATGGATAACGAAATTAAAAAACTAGAAGCTTCTTTAGTGACTCAGCAGACTACGGTTACGCTTGCTCCAGAAGATATTAGGGATGACGTTTATAACCGCATATCTAAAGTTGAAGATCTTCTTGCGGTATACCCTTTAAATGACATAAGAATAAGAACTGCGGTTAATGAATTAAATGAACTTGAAAAACAAAACGGTATTCCCCTATCTAAGTTTGACGAGAACGGTTTATTAGACGAAGGCGATGTCCTGTCTGCCAAAGGAGAAAGTAAACCTAAGAGCGTAAGGCAGTTTTTGCAAGAGTTTATGAAAACTGGGGTGACTGATCCCCGCCTTGCAGCTGTGCAGCAAGACACTACACCTGCTTTTAAGATTGACCCCAACGCTACGGCTGATGAAAATCTTAAAGGCGCGATGGAACTTGGTAAGTTGTATGAAGACCAAGAGAAGGCAGCTAGTAAAGCGGCATATAACGAGTCGCTTAGTGGGTCAGAACTTAAATACAACGCTCAGCAGGAATTAAAACAGACTGAAGCAGAAGCCTTCTACGGCATGCAGCCAAGGATTGGTGGCGCTATATCCGAAGAGAACCGTGCTAACTATGAAAAGATGCGTGAAGAGTTCCCCGGTTTACCAGCATGGGATAAGTTAAACGCAGACGATAAAGATGTTTATTTTGGTGACATGCGCTATGGCAATCTACCAGAACACCGCGAGGCCGCACAAGCCCTTTTAGATTATCAAGCTGAACTTGGTTCTCGTGAAGCTGGGTATAACAAGAAAAAAGATATTACGGGGCCACCTACAAAAGCAGGGCAAGCTGCGATAGAAACTGCTGAAAAAACAGCTACTCCTTCTGGTCGTCGCATCATTCTTAACTATGAGGCTAATCGACGCACAGCATCAAAAATGTATGGCGTAAAATTTCCACGTTGGGGTGATTTGTCTCCCCTTGCTAAAAAAGCATATGTACAAGAAGTAATTAACAACGCTGGTTTGCAACATGACCGTGCGTATGCGGCGGCTGCGGAACAAATAATTTTAGAGCGCGAAGGCGACACTAAACAAACTGAAAAAGAAATTCAAAGTGTTCGTGAACGTCAAGCACAAGTGCGCAAAGATGCAGAGAAAGCAGCAAAAGATCTGGCAAAGCTGCAACAGGACTACGCACGAGTTGTTAAGTACGACACAAAGACAGGAGTTGATTCTTTAAAACTATCTAATACAGTAATAGAACACATTACTAACGGACGTCTAAATGCAGCGCTAAGTGAAATTGCAGAATCTATTGATAAAAGTGCTGATCCATTAAGAAAACCATCTGCTGGCAAGAAGATGATGGCGTATATTGCCAAACTTCTTCTTAACTTAAATATAAAAACAACCATACAGTTAAAGCCATATCTATCTAACGGTGATTTAGGGCAATACGATTCCAATGCCGATGACATTGCTTTATCTCAAATGGGTGGCCTCACCGTGCCAGTACTCTTACATGAAGTGTCCCACGCAGGAACCGTTCGTGTAATGAACATGTATATGTCTTCTGGACAAATTGGTCGTGATGGCAAGCCGTTACCAAATTTACGGAAGCAACTAACTGAAAGTCAGATTAAGGGCGTTGAGCAAATCCTAAAAATTATGCGGCAAGCGCAAGCAGAACTTAGACAAGACTACCCTAACGCTTTTGAAAGCCCATTTGAATTCATAGCCTATGCTATGAACGACAGGTTCTTCCAAGCTGACTTAGCGCAATTAGGCTATGATTACGCTGACGTAAGAGCGTTTGATGTCAGGGCATTTGGTTCTGCGCTTGCCACAGAAGACATAACATCTATTCTGCCTAAAGACTCTAGCTTATGGTCTAAGTTTAAAAGTGCTATCGCTGGCATATTTAAAACGCCAAAAGGCGCGATGCAGTCCAACAATTTTATGTTGCAGCTGTCAGCTGCATTTGAAGACATATTGTCTGTACCAACAGGCGGAATAGATTTAGGTAAGTTGTCAGCTAAACAGGCCGAAGATATAGAATCTACGCCTGAAACAGCTTCTGGAATTATGGATGCTGAAACTAAAGATAGATACAAACTTGGCTCAAATGAATTACCCAAGTATGCCAAAACTATCTGGCAAACTCTTACTACTAATGCGGGCTGGCGCAAGATAGCTGGTTGGGCGCAGAACCGTCGGTATGAAGCTAAGTATCGCCAACAACAAGCTGAATCGGCTAGATTACTAATCCGTGACTTGGGCTTAAACTTTAACAACTACTACGACCAAGCAATTAGAAGCGCTGCTCAAGCAGAAATGTTCTTTATCTCGCGTCTCCAAGCGCCAATGGAGACTTTGCGTTCATCTATCCATGACTTTGCAAACTCAATGAAGTTAAGTGCAGAAGATGCCGTAGCAAGACTTCATTCGGCTGTAGAACTTTTTCATGAACCAGAACGTCGTTTTGTTAAGTGGATGATGTCTGTACCACTTAGTAATGATCCAACATTGATGCATAACGGCAAGCCTATCAGTCCGGCTGAACGCCGTGAACAGATCTTGGGTGACAGATTAAAAAATAAGCCCGGCATCATTGATCAGGTTGAGTTGACACAAGATCAGATGCTTGCTTTGCGCCAAGAACTTGAGATGCTTACTGGTGGGCGACTAGTACAGAATGAGGATGGCACATTTGACTTTCAAAAAAGTGGTGGTTATGTAGATGCCAAAGGTGGTAAATCGCCAACTGGAACTAAAACAGAAGAGTTTTATGCAATTGATTTCAACGTACTGGGTATTGGTAAACCGGATATAGATAAGCGCCGTGAAGAACTTAAAGGGTTCAAGCCAGAGCAGCGGGCTGCTCTTGATAAAGTCCTTGCGTCGGTTAAAGTCATTACAAAAGAATCAGCTGAACTAGACAAGATTGGCAACTACTGGTCATATCCCGTATCAAACCTTGTAGGTATCTACGGCTTTAACTATTACCTTCCATTCAAAGGCAAAAAAAATGTAACGCAGACTGCTATAGAACAAGCTTACGATTTAGAAGGCGCAAAGAACGGAAAAGAATTGCAACAGTACCAACAGAGTATGGGTGGACGATTTAGTACGTCTGCTAATCCGTTGCTACAAGTTATGTCTGATGCTACCCGTGCAGCAAGCCGTGCTGGTATGCGTAATCTGACTAAAGCAATTATGAATGCATTACCTAAGAGTGAGAAGAACCCTAATGGTACGAACATTATTGCTGGTGAAGTGACTGATATATATCCGTTTTCTGAGCGCGACAATATCCCAATAGAAAAACTAAAAGGCGAGAACAGTATTGTTCATTATGAGCCTGATGGTTCTATTGTTATATTGCGGTTGGATAATAGAGAACTGCTTAACGCTATTAGGCATACGTTCCAAGACGCCAACTCGTTACTTGATATGTCAAACCGTATCACAGGGTTTTTTGGTCGTATGCATACTCGTTACAACTACGACTTCCCGTTACTAAACTTTGCTCGTGACGCGTTAACTAACGCATGGACTATTGGCGCTAAGTATGGCCCGATGAAATCTATTAAGTTAATTACGGAAATGGCGACTCAGATCACCGCACGTAATGGAATGTACAAGGCGATGCTGGTTTCTGCTCTGCATGACAAGGGCGATGCAGTGAGCGTTCGTGAGCTACAAAAGCTTGAGAAAGATGATCCTTACGTGAAGGATATGCTTGACTACATACGTGAAGGTAGCAAGACAACTTACTTGGCAGGCTTTTCTTTAAAGTCTCAGATTGAAGAGTTGGATCGTGGTTTAGGTAAGGGGCGTATTGCTACAACTGCTGAACAGGCAGGCAAGATCCTTGACGTCTGGACAAACATGTTTGAATTTGCTAGCCGTACAGCAGCGTTTAGCTTGTTGCGTGATCAGTTCTATAAAGAAAATATCGAGAAACACCAAGACTGGTCTAAAGAACGCTCTATGAACGAAGCTAGACAGAGAGCATTTGCCGAGACAAAAGAACTTGCAAATTTTGAATCGGTCGGTGAATATGGTCGTATGCTTGGTGGTATCTATATGTTTATCCGCGCATCTGCAACGGGTGCGGCAGCGGCTATTGAAGCAACGGCTCCAGCGTTCCGCTTTGATCTTAAAGGTTTAGTAGATCAGCTACCACCGGGGATTCGTGATGATCCAGAAGCAGTTAAGAATTTTGTAGAAGACTATAAAAAGCGTCAGACAAATGCCCGCATTATGGTGACTGCGCTAACTGGTTTCGGTGCGGCTATGTATGTCTTGTCTATGGCTTCCGCAGATGACGACGACTGGAAACGTAATACAACAGCAACCGATAACATGCAGCAATGGACTAGGTATGCGCGATTCCATGTCCCAGCCAAAATCTCACAGGCTTTGGGTCTTGGTAAAGACGTAGTGTTCCAGATACCTTGGGGCTTTGGATTAGGTTCGTTTGCATCAATGGGCGCACAAATAGCGGCTATGGGTGTGGGCAATCAATCTGTTAAAGATGGTTTATCCAATATGTTCTCTAGCGTAATGGACTCGTATGTGCCTATGCCAATCTCTAAGATGCCTATATCTGAAGAGCCACTCAACTGGGCAATGGACACCATCATGCCTAGCGTATTACGCCCGTTCTATGAGTTTAATGTAAACAAAAACGGTATTGGGCAGGCGATCAACAGTGCTTCCACTCGTCGTATGTCTGATGCATTTACTGGTGGGGATCGTATCCCCGAGATCTACCGCGATGCGTCAAGGTACATCTTTAGAAACACTGGAGGTGAGTGGAGTCCGAGTCCAAACACTTTGTACTTCTTCGCTAATAGTTACTTAGATGGTGTCTCTCGTATTGCACAGCAGCAGTACAACATGCAGATTAGCAGTGAACGGGACTTTAATCCTAAGACTGATGTACCTTTGTTTGGTTCGTTCTTTGGCGCTAAGTCAAACGTAGACTCTCGTGAGTTTGGTAAAGCTGAAGAAAAGATTTTAGAGATCTCTAAAACCTTAAACACTATTAAGAAAGCTGCACCAGATGTCGCTGCTGTGTATTTCTCTAAGCACCCAATGCATCAGGTACTTGTAGACTCCTATAACGACAAGAAGACCGACTTGGATGCTCTCCGTCAAGAGGCTAATAAAATCCGTGAGATGCAGGGGTTGCCTATGAAAGATCGCCAAGAGATATTGAGAATTAATATTTTCCAACAAAACATGCTCAAGCGTAGACTTTTAGATCAGTTTCAAGCGTACGATCCTGACTTTTAGCCGACGCGCCATACCCGTACACCTACGTGTGAGTCCTTAACTGTGACGTAGCACTTGACACGGGTCTTGTCGCGTTTACTGCCGCTATCAACTGCATACATCATCTCTGCAAAACGCAAGGTAGGGATGAAGAAGCTATCACCTATCTCCATCCCTTGAAACGGAAAGATCCATTCAGGTTCTTTGAGTTCACTCGGTATCATTAAAGAAACCATCAGGCAAGGCAGTCTTGAACCAGTACAAATTAGTTGGGTCAATCTGAATTGCGCTCTTCCAACCTGTAGTAAGTCGTCCCTTCTTGTCTTCTATTAGCGAGCCGCTTTGTCGCATCTCAAACTCAAACTCACGGCTACTGATCTGACACTCTGCTAGATACTTCTTGAGCGCAGTCTTAGATACTTGCAAAAGATTCTCATCACTGACGATACGCGCAACGATCTGGTTCGTAGGTTCTTTAGTGACCTTGTTATCTTTAATAACCAGTAGGCTGTTAGTGTTCTTATGCAGAAAGTCAGATAGCACGGATGGGTAGTCGGTGCGGTTGACCTTAACTACCTTATCGCGGATGGTGATCATCTCACGCACAGTCTCGTGATAGACACGGGAAATGTCTAGGGTAATGATGTTAGCCTCGTGCGCCATAGTGCCAGACATGCATGCCGCAGACATTAGGTTCTGATAGAAACGATACGTGCCGTCATCCCCAAAGTCTCTATTAAATTTATCATCCCACATCAACAGGTTGTCATCTATATAACTGTCGCCTCGACGTAGACCTTCTTGGATAATCATCGGGCCGACGTGTCCATAGTTAAAGTTAAAGGGGTTAAAAATCCTTTTACCTAGTGCCGCGCCTCCCTCTGCTTTAAGCAGTTCGGGCTTATGGATTAAGAATTCAATTAGACGTGCGGCCTCGCCATCAGGGGTAGCCTTGATCAATTCAAACTTGTTGTAAGCGGATTGATTAGTGGTCATGATGCCAACCATAGAGGCCGACATCTCATGCTCTCGTTCTGCGTTAATAGAACCCTGCATCCTAATCTTAGCTTTACCGTGAGAAATCTTATGCACAAGCTGCGACAGTATCTTAGAGTCCTTGTTTGAAATTTCGTCAACGCCAAGCGGGATGTTATGCAGACCTAGAAAGCGCCCGACCATGCCGTTGTCTGTAGCCTCAAACACACTCAAGTCTTTTGGGTTGCCCCACATACTTAATGCCGCATACATAGCACCTGTCTTAGCACTACCAGACTTACCCAACAGACAAACAGTCACTCCAGAAGTAGTTGTATAGGTCATGTATGGAGATGCCAATCCGCACAGCATAGTAAAAGCATGCATCTCAAAACCGGGGTTGTTTAAATAATCTGCTGACTCACGCCACTTCTCGTATGTCCCACGAGGTGTCAAGTGTTTAGTAAGACCACGCACAAAGGGCGATGCTGGCGCTTCAATAACCTCTCCAGTATGTAGAATTTCACGCTTACCAATAACAAAGCTTCGAGTAGGCCAAGCGATCTCGTCTGCTGGTTCTTCAGTCCAACCCATTTGCATGCGCATGATTTCTGCTTTGGCGTTCATCTGCATGAACTGTCCCCATTTGATTACGTAGTTCATAAGGTGTGGTAGTTTCTCGGTTGCAGCAAACACGCCATTTGATGACATGATGGCTTTAAAGTTTTCTAGGGCATACACTTGTTTCATAGGCACGAGTATTTCACGGATGGGGTCTTTGGGTAACTCCAAGCGCATGAGTAAACACTCGCCATCATGTTTGCTAAACATCCTACGGACAGGAAAGAATTCATGTGGCAAGATCAGGATGGGGTCTTGCGGTACGGCTTCTCCCTTCTTGTTATATTTGTTCGGTGGCTGATAGTAGATACCACCATTAACGCCTCTTAAGAACGGGAATAGGAAGTCTGGGAAAGCAGAAATTGTTTTGGTATCCGGCTCTTGCCAAACTGATTCCGCTTTATCTGGCGCGGGTGCGGCTTTAAAGGTTTTTCCAAGTACGATTGGACTTGTGATCTTTCCTCTGTGCTGACATCCTTCGCATCGTGAGGGGTAGTCTTTGGTGAACCATTCACAGGTTCTCGGAGCAGGATACTTACTTGCTTTTTCTTCTGTTTCATCGTAGTCATATTTTTTACCGTTATGGTCGTAGTCCTTAGATATATCATGAATAGCGGTTGCACCATCATCACAAAATTTAGCAATCGATAGCCCAGCCCACCACAAAGGTTCTGCCAATGTCTTGCGGTTCTCCCACATAAACTTGATCTGCTCACACCCTGCACCTTCGAGGCTTTTCTTCTTCAGTTCTTCCCAAGTCTTAGCGAAGTTGTCCAGCTTAAGCATCTGCTTGGTGTCTTCATCCAAGCCCTTAGATACTGACGCCAACACATCGTCAACTTGTTTGGGCTTTGGTGCTTGCACCTCACCAAAGAATTCTTTCATCTCGTCCCAGTCATAGACAGGGAACTCATCGACCATGAAACATGTCTCGCGCTTTGGTTCAGACTTATGGTTAAACGTCTCAGGGCAACGCAAGATACGAGCGGCATCTGCGGATACTGCAGGGTCGATACTCACGGTGCTGAGACACAACGCTTTAAACTTTTCTGCGTATGGCTTCCACTCATCGCGTGGGATGTCTCTGTCAAAAGGCCAGTAGGCATGTATGCCACCGCCTGAGTCAGTCACTATGGGTTCGGGTAACCCTGTCTCATCAAGAAGTTTTTGCAAGGCTTCAAGCGCTTTGTCCTTGTCCTCGTACTTACCTGTTGGATTACCTTCGTCATCAGTCAATGCGCCCACATCTAAGTCAATGAAGAATGAGCGTTGGTAGATACAGTCTTCAGCCTTACGGCTATGTCCTTCAAATGTACCCATCGCTATGAACAAGTCATAGCCGTTGTTTTTTAGGTTTTCAATTGTGTCGATCGCCTCGTCGAGCGTCTCTGCAAAGTGATGCCGTAGTTTTTTGTTTTTAACCGAAGCAACGCAGTAGACACCCTGACTTGGTAATGCTTTCTCGTAGAATTGTTTTAACATGTCTCGTCAGAGTTGAAAAGAGCGGGACGATGCCCGCTCGGTGATAGAAAGGTAGGGGGGTTTAGCCCCCTTTTTGTTTAATCGAACTTTCTCCCAACCATATCTTCAAGATAAGCCTTGGCAGTTGCCACGTTTTTGGCGGGCAACATACCTTTGGCTGTATCGCTTTCAATCAAGTCGGTAAGTGTTTCCACTTTTAGTAAGTTCTTGTGGCGGATAGGCTGACCACGGAACCAACTGAACACAGTCATGCGAGTTACCTCCAGCGTCTCCGCCACATACTTAGTAGGCAAGTTTGCCTTAACACAAGCAAGGGCTAGGGCAGTACCTGCCCTATTAGGGTTTGCCTTATATAACTCAATCAAAAAAGCTTCGCTGTATGTCCGTGACATTGTCTATCCTTATTTCTTAGACCATTTCTTCACTACGTCAGATATTTGTTTCTCATCTGATGGTGAAGCTTTAGTTGATTCACGCTTAATTGGCTCGGGCATGTCTGCTTCTGCTACCTCTTCGCGGACACGAGCAGGGGCTACTTCAACGTCTCCTGTGCTATCAACTTGGAAGACGTTCATCTTCACTGCAGCTTCTGCGGCTGGGCTCTTAGACTGGCGTGCAATGATCTGCAAGACATCGTCTTCTACCCTACCAGAGGGGCTAAACAATACCTTGGGCGTAGGTGCTTTGGTATCAAATGCCATCTTAGTAATGACCCTACCTGCTGACACATTGTGTGACGCCAAGTGCTGAATGTAAGGACGGAAAGGCCAACGCCCAGTATCTTCTTTACCGAAGGCAGATGTTGCTGGCAACACCAACTGCATTACGTCACCCGCTGGGTCTTTAGGAAGAACCACGGCAGTGCGCCAAGACAGACGGCATGCTGAACCTGTACCGCCCTGACCAGAACCTTTGACTGACTTAGAACAGTCGTTGCAGGTGGACGCGATGGGTGTCTTCACGTCTGGATCTGGAGCCTCAGAGTCAGTAGACCAGCATGCTGGGCTAATCTTTTGGCCTTCTTGGTATGCGCCTTCGTAGTACATACGGGAAGCTTTGTGTGCCATCTTGACAAAGATTACTTCCATGTGGCGGTCTTCGATAGCACCGATTTCCTTGCCACCTGCGTACTTGCGAAATACACCACCCTTGATAGAGATGCGTTTGTTACCTTGACGGGCACCACCTGCTACGGCAAGTGTGTCGTCATCTAAGCCTTCAACGGGCACCATTGCACCGCTGAACATGGTTGCGAGATCATTACTCATTTGAGTTTCCTTTGTTACTAAATAAACTAATTAAGAGGGTTTACGCACGACTATTGTGAATTCCCTCATCACATTCACACCGGGGGGCAAGCCATCAGCTTTGCGTTCGGCAATGAATTCTTTGAAGTTGGCTTGAGCAATTCTTGCTTCCAACAACTCTGGCATTTCGTTATCCATAACAAACTTTCTAAACGCTGTGCCGTCGCTGACGGTGTAACGCTCACTCAGTTTGCGCATAACGGTGCCGTAATCTGTCCTAATGCTTTTGGCATTCGACTCGTTGCAGTGCGTCATAAACGTCTGTGCTAGAACATCTAACTCACCCTTGAGTTCCTTGTCCTTCACCGCCCACTCCGCTTCTATTCTTTCACGTTCATTTCTAATTGTCAAGTATACCTTGACTAATTCATCCAATTTTGCGTCAACTATTTCTTCTACTTCACTCATATTCCTAACTCCTGTTTGTACAACTCAACCAAGGCTTCATGCATGTTGACCTTGCCTCGAAGCATGTGATAGATTTTTCTTTCAGCTTCCGACCCTTGCAGGTGGACAACTGTCATACTGTTCTTCTGCCCGACACGATCAATACGCGCTATGCATTGCAGATAGGTTTCCACAGACATGACAGGCGACCAAAACACTACTGTGTCAGCGGCTGTCAACGTCACCCCGTGCGATGCGGCTTGTGGTTGAATAATTAAGACTCGTGGATTTGTTTGCGTCTGAAACCGATTGATGATCTCAGAGCGTTCCCTAGCTGGGACAGCGCCATTTATTACTTCATTGATTACTCCTTGTTGATTTAAAAATTTACTTACTAAATGAATGGTGTGCGTGTAGGGCACAAAAACTATGACCTTGTGTTGTGTCTCGTCTAGCACTTCCATCAGCGCATTGAGACGAGGAGACACATCAAACTCCACAACCTCTTTTGTATCGGTATACATTGCACCGCCAGAGATCTGCAATAGCTTGCTCAGCATCGCTGCCGCGTTTACCGCGCTAATCTGCTCACCTGCCGCAGTGATTAGCATCTCTTTCTTGAGCGCCCTGTAATACTTGTCCACTTGATAGGTAAGAGGAACTTCACGAGTCTGATACACCAAGTCTGGTAGGTCTAGGCAGTCAGCCTTCTCGAAACGGATAGCGGGTTGTAGGGCGGTGTATACATCGTTTTTGCTAGTAGTCTTGGGCACCCACTTAAATCGACTTGCTTGGTGCATAACTTTATCTCGCCACGCCCCAAAGAATCTAGGCACACCAGCGGGGTTGACCAACTTGGCAAGTCCGAAAGCGTCAAGGGGAGATTGAGATGCGGGTGTGCCCGTCATCATCCAAAGACGGGTTGAAGGGGTGATCAATTTAGCCAAGGTTTTCCAGCGTTTAGTAGATACTGTTTTATATGCATTCGCCTCATCAATTACAATTAGGTCAAACCCTGCTTTACTTATCTCGTCTTCAACTGTGGCTACACCATCAAAGTTAATGATGACAAACTCATACTCTCCGCTAATAACCTTCTTACGCTTGGCGCTGTCTCCGTGAGCTATAGCTACGGTTCTGTGCATGGCAGTCTTGAAGATGTCGGCCTGCCACGCTGAATACATGATCGATAGAGGGCAGATGACCAGCACTCTTTTGATGAGCCCTTTGTTCATCATGTAATCAGCGCCCCAAATTACAGAAGAAGTTTTACCCGTGCCAGCTTCGTTGAAACAGAAGCACCGGTCGCGTAGCACTAGGTATGAGGCAGTAATTCTTTGGTGGATAAATGGCGTAAACAGTCCGGGCCAGTCGTACTCTTTCTCCATTGGGTTAGGAGCATCCCCATACATACGAACTAGTCGTTGCATCTCGGGTAAACCCCAATAGACTAGTATGCTTGCGTCAAAGCCGTTATCGTTGAGAACTTCAACTCTGTCTATGAAGCCGAGAATATGCTGCAAATCCTTCGACGGAACTACCATGTGGACTGCTGTGTCCTGTACAACTTTCATTACTGTCCTTTACTGAATTAAACATAGCCCCTTACGGGGGCTAGTCGATCAAGCCTGTCGTGCCAAGGGAGATTGACATCTAGGAAGCACCGCTCGATTGACATGGTTATTTGGGGGAAAGCAACTAGGAACCCCGCGTTACCCACTGCATGCCTAACAGTAACGACTACTTCCTGCGTTCTTTTTTGCTAGTCTCAGACGCTAATGCGCCAGAAGAGGTTCGCTTAAATGATCGGTTCTTTGATGGGCTTTCGAGTCGGATTCCGTCTGCGTTGCTTCCACCTTTAGATAGAGCCTTGACGTGTGCAACATCTTTTCCCGCACGACTGACGCCTTCGGCATCAAGTTTTCTTCGGGCACGCTGGCGCTCCATCCTGTTAGGCAACTCACTTCTAGATTTTTGCTGTTCATATTCTTTTTTGTATGGTCGGGG
>Ga0114967_10001670_pt1 | contig 18680 bp, 17 predicted proteins | sample M_130628_MF_Meta_FD_92639 | JGI IMG/M metagenome (GOLD analysis project Ga0114967, IMG submission 92639) | Freshwater microbial communities from Lake Montjoie, Canada to study carbon cycling - M_130628_MF_MetaG | ecosystem: Environmental > Aquatic > Freshwater > Lake | place: Lake Montjoie... | reverse complement strand
GGCTCGCCCTCCCCGGCCGGAAACAGGTCAATAATGCCGCCCCGCACCGCATATTCGCCATATTCCATGACGGTGCCGGAGCGGTTGTAGCCATTGGCCTCAAGAAAACCGATGATCGCGGCAGGATCCACCCGCCCGCCGCGCTTGAGCGCCAGGGTGCTGCCGGAAAACACTGCCCGCGGCGGCACTTTCTGCACCAGCGCATTGACGGTGGTGAGCACAATCCGCGGCCGGGTGGGGGCCACGGCCAATTGCGCCAACGTCGCCACCCGCTCGGCCACGATCTCCGGATTGGGCGACACCCGGTCATAAGGCAGGCAATCCCAGGCCGGAAAGCGCAGCACCTCAGCCTCGGGCATGAAAAAGGCCAGCCCCTCCTCCAACCGGGCCATGCGGCTATCATCGCGCGCCACATGCACAATCGGCCCGGCACTCTCGGCGCGGCGGGCGCGCAGCAGGGCGGCATCCACCCCCTCCGGCGCGCCATAAATCGTCAGCATGCGTTGGGCATGCCCGCACCAGGCTCGGCGCATTCCGCCGCCATGCGGGCCAGCATGGGGCAGGCATGGCTGTCAGGAATGGGCAGGCGGCCGGTCAGCCAATCGGTCAGATCGGTGTCCTGGTAGTCCAGCACCGCCTCCAACTCATCCAGCTCCGCCTCGGTAAAGCTTGCGATATGGCGGCTGACAAAGCGGCCCACCATCAGGTCAGCCTCCTTGGTGCCACGGTGATGCGCCCGGAAGATCATCCGGCGGCGGCGAGGGGATAGTTCGGTTTCGGTCATTGGGGTGGCATATAGGCGCGCGTGAACCACCCTGTCAGCACCATCGCCCCGATTCTGGAGGCCCCGCTCCAAACCCTGCCCGGCATAGGCCCCAAACTGGCCGGGCTGCTGGAGCAGGCGGTGGGCGGCAAACGCGTGCTCGACCTGCTGCTGCATTTGCCCGAGCGCTTCGCCGAGCGGGTGCGAATCGAAACGCCCGAGGACGCGCCAGCCGACCGCGACTCGGTCTTCCCCGTCCTGGCCGAAGCCCACCGCGCCGTGCGCTCCGCCAAAGGTGCCCGCTATGTCGAGGTGCGCGCCCTCTCGGGCGATGCGCGGGTGGTGCTGCGCTTCATGAACGCCACCCTGCCCTGGATCGAAGGCAAGCTGCCCCGGGCGGAACCCCGCTTCATCTGCGGCCGGGTGCGGCCCGAGGGCGATGGTTTTTCGGTGATGAACCCCGAAGTGGCGCGCGACGCCGGGCAATTGCCTGAGCGTGAGGCGGTCTGGCCGCTGGTGGCCGGGCTGCATCGCGGCCATGTCGCCCGCGGCATCGCCGCCGCCCTCGCGGTGCTGCCCGATTGCCCCGAATGGGCCGACCCGCCGCTGGTGGCGCGCGAGGCTTGGCCGCCCTTCGCCGCCGCCCTGCGCAGTGCCCAGGCCGAGGCCACACCGCCCCCCCGCGCCCGCCTCGCCTATGATGAACAACTCGCCGGCCAGATCGCCCTCGCTTTGGTGCGAAGGCGCGAGCGGCAAAAACCCGGCCGCGCCCTGATGGGCAACGGCGAAAAACGCGCCGCCGCCCTGGCCGCCTTCGGCCATACCCCCACCCAGAGCCAAACCGCCGCCCTGGCTGAAATCGATGCCGACCTCGCCGCCCCCCACCGCATGCTGCGCCTGCTGCAGGGCGATGTCGGCTCGGGCAAAACCCTCGTCGCCCTGCTGGCCATGCTGCGCGCGGTCGAAGCCGGCTCCCAGGCAGCGCTCATGGTCCCCACCGAGCTTCTCGCCCGGCAACATCTGCGCACGCTGGACCGGCTCTGCCTCCCCGCCGGCGTGCGGGTGGCCATGCTCTCCGGCAGCCTGAAAACCGCAGAACGCCGCCGGGTGCTGGCCGGCCTCGCCGATGGCACCATCGACATCGCCATCGGCACCCACGCTTTGTTCCAGCAGGGCGTGGTGTTCCGCGATCTGGGCCTCGCCGTGGTCGACGAACAGCACCGCTTCGGCGTCGAACAGCGCCTGACCCTGGCCAGCAAAGGCGAGGCGACCGACCTTTTGGTGATGACCGCCACCCCCATCCCCCGCACCCTGCTGCTCACCCATTGGGGCGAAATGGCGGTCAGCCGCATCACCGGCAAACCGGCCGGCCGGCAGCCCATCGCCACCTCCATCCATGGCCTCTCCAACCTTGAGGAGGTCATCGCCGCCGCCGGCCGCGCCATGGCCAAGGGCGCGCGGATCTATTGGGTCTGCCCCCTGGTGGCGGAGAGCGAAACCCTCGACCTCGCCGCCGCCGAAACCCGCTTCGCCGAATTGGCCGCCCGCTTCGGTGAAAATGTCGCCCTGGCACATGGCCAGATGGACGTGTCCCTGCGCGAGGCCGCCCTAGGCCGCTTCGCCCGTGGCGAGGCACAAATGCTGGTCGCCACCACCGTCATCGAGGTGGGCGTGGACGTCCCCGAAGCCACGGTGATGGTGATCGAGCATGCCGAGCGCTTCGGCCTCGCCCAACTCCACCAGTTGCGCGGCCGGGTGGGGCGCGGCTCCGCGCGCAGCTACTGCATGCTGCTCTATGATGAGGCGGTGGGCCGCACGGCGCGCGACCGCCTGGCCATCCTGCGCGACACCGAGGATGGCTTCATCATCGCCGATGAGGATTTCCGCCTGCGCGGCGCCGGCGAGGCGCTGGGCACCCGCCAATCCGGCCACGAGATGGCCCGCCTGCCCCTCGACGACGCCGCCGCCCAGGACCGCCTGGTGGCCATCGCCCATGCCGATGCCGAAGCGCTGCTGACCCGCGACCCAGGCCTGAGCACCCCCCGGGGCCAGGCCGCCCGCCTGCTGCTGCGCCTATTTGGCAAAGATGCAGCCATGGCCACGCTGGGCGCGGGCTGATACTTGAAATCCAACCGCCGCCGGATATTTTCCGCCCGGCGAGAACAGAGCCGGGAAATTCCGTGACCGCATTGATCGAGATCGACCGTCTGACGAAACGTTTCGGCAGCTTCACAGCCGTCGATGATGTCAGCTTTTCCGTCGCCCGTGGCGAGGTTGTGGGTTTTCTTGGCCCCAATGGCGCCGGCAAATCCACCACCATGCGCATGCTGGCCGGCTTCATGGCCCCCAGCGCTGGCACCGCGCGCATTTGCGGCGCCGATGTGGTGGATGAGCCGGTCAAGGCCAAGCGCGCTTTGGGCTTCCTGCCCGAGGGCGCGCCCACCTACCCAGAAATGTCCGTCGCCGGTTTTCTCGGCTTCGCCGGCCGAATCCGTGGCTTTCGCGGCGCCGAACTCTCCCGCCGGGTCGGCCGCGCCATGGAACGCACCCAACTCGATGGTGTCCGCCTGCAACCCATCGAAACCCTCTCCAAAGGCTTCAAGCGCCGCGTCGGCCTCGCCCAGGCGCTGCTGCATGAGCCCCCCGTGCTGGTGCTCGACGAGCCAACCGATGGCCTGGACCCCAACCAGAAGCACGAGGTCCGCACCCTCATCCGCGAAATGGCGCCGGACAAGGCCATCATCATCTCCACCCATATCCTCGAGGAGGTGGGCGCCGTCTGCACCCGGGCCATCATCATCGCCCGGGGCCGGGTGGTGGTGGATGCGCCCCCCTCGGTGCTCGAACAATCCGGCCGCAGCCTCGAAGACGTGTTCCGCAGCCTCACCACCGGAGAAGCGGCATGATCACCATCGCCCGCCGCGAACTCGCCGCCTATTTCGCCACCCCGGTGGCCTATGTCTTCATCGTGATCTTTCTGGTCATGGCCGGGGCGCTGACCTTCACGCTGGGCAATTTCTTTGCCCGCGGCCAGGCCGATCTGAACCCCTTCTTCTCCTTCGTGCCCTGGCTCTTCCTCTTCCTGGTGCCAGCACTCACCATGCGGCTCTGGGCCGAGGAGCGTCGGCTCGGCACCATCGAACTCCTGCTCACCCTGCCGATCGCGCAATGGGAGGCGGTGCTGGGCAAATTCCTCGCCGCCTGGGCGTTTTGCGGCATCGCCCTCGCCCTCACCTTCCCGCTCTGGCTCACGGTGAATTATCTCGGCGAGCCCGATAATGGCGTCATCCTGGCCGGCTATGTCGGCTGCATGATGGTGGCCGGCGCCTATCTGGCACTCGGCGCGGCGATTTCGGCGCTCACCAAGAACCAGGTCGTGGCCTTCGTCATCGCCGTGGCCGCCTGCTTCATCTTTGCCGCCGCCGGCTCGCCGGTCGTCACCAGCTTCCTCTCGACCAATATGCCGCAATTGGCCGAGGTTTCCCGCGCCCTCTCAGTGGCCGACCGCTTCCAGGGCTTCACCCGGGGCGTGGTCTCCGCCCGCGATATCATCTTCTTCGCCAGCTTCATCGGCTTCTGGCTCTTTGTGAACAACCTGGTGCTCGACCACCGGAAGGCGGATTGACCCCCATGCCAGACCCCACTCGTCCCCCCGCGCGCGCCCGGCCCCGCACCCTTTGGTTCTCCGCCGCCGGCCTTCTCGCCGCCGCCGCCCTGGCGCTGGGGGTCAATATGCTGGCCGAGCGCTTCGCCACCCATCTGCGGGTCGATCTCACCCAGGCCCGGCTCTACACCCTGTCGGACGGTACCCGCCAAGTGCTCGCAGCCCTGCGCGAACCCGTCACCCTGAGGCTCTACTACTCCCGCCGCCTCGGCGCCGAAGTCCCGGTCTATGGTGCCTATGCCGAGCGGGTGCGCGATATGCTGGGCGAATATGTCGCCGCCAGCGCCGGCAAGCTGCGCCTAGAACAGCTCGACCCCGAGCCCTTCTCCGACACCGAAGACCGCGCCACCGCCCTAGGCCTGCAAGCCGTGCCGCTCGACCAGGCCGGCGAGCAGGTCTTCTTCGGCCTCGCCGCCAGCAATATGGCCGATGAGGAACGCACCATCCCGTTCTTCCAGCCCGAGCGCGAACGCTTCCTCGAACTCGATCTCACCCGCCTCATCTACGACCTCTCCTCCCCCGCCCGCCCGGTGGTGGGCGTGCTGACCGCCCTGCCGCTCAATGGCGACCCGCGGGCGATGATGATGCGCCAGCCGCAACTCGCCCAGCCGCAGGTGGTGATGACCCAGCTGCGCCAATTCACCACGCTGCGCGACGTGGCCCCCGACACCCAGGTGATCGACCCCGATATCCGCGTCCTCATGCTGGTCCACCCGCAAAACCTGCCCCAGACCACGCTCTACGCCATCGACCAATTCGTCATGCGCGGCGGCCGCCTGCTTGCGATGCTCGACCCGCATAGCGAAATGCAGGCCGCCCGCGCCCCCGGCGGCCCCGGCGCGCCCCCGCCCGCGACATCCTCCAACCTCGACCGCCTGCTCAACACCTGGGGTGTGGAGACGGTGAGCGACCAGGTGGTGCTGGATCTGCGCGGCGCCTGGCGCGTCCGCGCGGGGCAGAATGACCGGGTGCAGGCGGTGGATTACGTCGCCTGGTTCGCCATGCAGGGCGATAGCCTGAACCGCAATGAGCCGGTCACCGCCCAGCTTGAACAGGTCAGCCTGGGCAGCGCCGGCCTCATCCGCCCCCGCCCCGGCGCCAGCACCGAATTCACCCCGCTGCTGACCAGCTCCGCCCAATCCATGCTGATGGACGCAGCCCGGGTGCGGGTGGAACCCAACCCCACCCGCATCCTGGCCGATTTCCGCGCCGAAGGTCAGCGCCACGTCATCGCAGCGCGGCTGCGCGGCGCCCTGCGCAGCGCCTTCCCCGATGGCCCGCCCGCCCTGGAAGAGGGCCAGGAGCGCGCGGCCGACATGCCCGCCCACAAAACCGCCAGCGACGACATCGCCAACCTCGTGGTGATCAACGACACCGACATCCTCGATGACCGTTTCTGGGTCCGTGTCGAAAACTTCTTCGGCCAGCCCATGGCCACCCCCTTCGCCGGCAATGGCAGCTTCATCGTCAATATCGCCGAGCAATTGGGCGGCTCCGATGCGCTGATCGGCCTGCGCAGCCGCGGCGAATCACTGCGCCCGTTTGAGGTGGTGGACGCCATTCGCCGCACCGCCGATGCGCAATACCGCCAAACCGAACGCGGCCTGCAGGAGCGGCTGGAGGCCACCGAAAGGCGCCTGCGCGAACTCCGCCAGGGTACAAATGCCCCGGCCGGCGAGCGCAACCAAAGCCTGATCACCCCCGAACAGCGCGCCGAGATCGACCGCGCCCGCGAGGAAATCGCCAATACCCGCCGCCAATTGCGCTCGGTGCAATTGGAACTGCGCCGCGACATCGAAACGCTGGAAACCAACCTGCGCATCCTCAACATCGCCCTGGTGCCGCTGCTGATCACCGGCCTCGCCATCGGCCTGGCCCTTTTGCGGGCGCGGCGCCGGGCGGCGGCACGGGCATGAGGCGGCGCGGCCTGCTGCTGCTGGGCGGAAGTGCTGCAGCCAGCATTGGCGCAGCCCTCTATCTCGCCCCCCGCCCGGACAACACGGCAGCCCCCGGTGCCGGCATGCTCGCCTTCCCCGGCCTCGCCGCCCGCCTGCCGCAGGCGGCGCTGTTGGAAATCCGCCGCCATGACGCCACCCTGCTGGTGCGCCGCGATGGCGAGCGCTGGCTGCTGCCCGACCGCAACAATTACCCCATCCGCGAGGCAAAGCTGCGCGAATTGCTCACCGGCCTCAGCGAACTTCGCCTCATGGAACCCCGCGGCAGTGACCCCGCCAATTTTGCCCGGCTGGGCGTGGATGACCCGCAAACCCCAGGCAGCACCGCCAGCCATCTGCGCCTGCTCGACGCCCAGGGCGCGCCGATTATCTCGGTTACCCTGGGCCGCCGCCGCGTCCGCACCCAGGGCAATATCCCCGAAACCATCTATATCCGCCGCGCGGGCGATGCCGAGGCCTGGGCCGCCGAGGGCCGCATCCCGCTCGATGGCGACGCCGCCGCCTGGATGGAGCGCGATGTGGCGAATTTCCCCGCCGAGCGCCTGCTGCGCGCCGCCATCAACCGCCTGGGCTCCGAGCCCCTCACCCTGGCCCGCGCCGCCCCCGGCGCGCCCATGCTGCTTGTCACCCCGCCGGAGCCCGCCACGCCAAACCCCAGCGCGCTGGATGAAGTGACCCGCGGCCTCGAATACCTCACCTTCATCGATGCGCTGCCCGAGGCGCAGAACCACGGCACGCCCCTGGGCGAAGCACGCTTCGAACTCACCGGCGGCCTGACCATCCAAATCCGCTGCAGCCGCCTCGACCAATTCCTCTTCATCCGCCTCACCGCCGAAGGCCCAGAGGCGCAAAGCTTGAACGCCCGCTGGCAAGGCTGGGCCTACCAGGTAGGCATCTGGAAAGAAAAAGCCTTCCTGCCCACGCTGGAAGAACTGACCCAAAGCCCATGACCGGCCGCGAATTCCCCACCCGCCCCTGGGTGGGCATCGGCACGATCATTTTTCGCGGTGAGGCGGTGCTGCTGGCCCGCCGCGGCAAGCCGCCCAGGCTGGGCAGTTGGTCACTGCCCGGCGGCGCGCAGCATCTGGGCGAGGGCGCCGAGGCCTGCGCCCGCCGCGAACTCTTGGAAGAAACCGGAATAGAGGCCGGCCCACTCCTCCTGGCCGATGTGATCGATTCCGTCAGCCTCGATGAGCAGGGCCAGGTGCGCTACCACTACACCATCATCGATTATTGCGGCCATTGGTCAGCCGGCGAGGCCCGCCCCGGCGATGACGTGGCCGAAACCGCCTGGGCGCTGCCCGATGAATTGGCCGGCTATGCCCTCACCCGCGAGGCGATGGCCGTCATCGCCAAGGCCCGCCGGATTCTCGCCGCCTAGCGAGAACTGAACAGTGCTGATGGCAGGAAAAAAGGGCGAAAGGGCTTTGCCCTCTCGCGCTCTCCCACCAGGGTCGACATGTATGTCGACGGTTTTCCTGGACCTCTGATTAATATTAAAATCAAAAAGCTAATGAAGGTGCAGGAAACTCGTCGACATACATGTCGACCCTGCTGGGGTGCTCGAGGGGCAAAGCCCCTCGATCTTGTCCCCCCCCTCGCTACTCGTCTTTCCACAGCCGGTTAGACCAAGCTGCGTTTTCGGCGTGTCCGCGAAAACCTATCACGCCAGAACCCGCTGGATCGCAGCCCAGGCTTGGGCCATGCTCCGCCCATGATGTTCCACCGCCGCACCCTCCTCGCCACCCCCGCCCTGCTGGCATTGCCAGCCCAAGGGCCGGCCCATGCCCAGCCCATCGCCGGCGGCCGCCCGGTGCGCCTCGTGGTGCCCTTCCCACCCGGCGGCGCGGTGGATTTGCTCGGCCGGCTGCTGGCAGAGCGCCTCGCCCCCGCCCTGGGGCAAAATGTGGTGGTGGAAAACCGCGGCGGCGCCGGCGGCATCCTCGGTGCCGATGCCGTGGCCAAGGGCGACAAGGATGGCACCATGCTGGGGCTGATCGGCGTGACCACCCTGGCCGCCTTCCCCTTCATGACCAACCGCCTGCCCTTTGACCCGGTGCGTGACCTCGCCCCGGTCAGTCAGATCACCGATGGTGCGCTGCTCTGCGTCGTCAATGCCGAGATCGCCCGGCGGCATGGCTGGACGGATTTCCGCAGCATGATCCTCTGGTCACGCGCCAATCCGGAAAAGGTGCGCATGGGCTCCTCCGGCAGCGGCACATCAAGCCATCTCAATATCGAGGCGATCAACCGCGCCGCCCAGGCGCAAATCCTGCACGTGCCCTATCGCGGCGGCGGCCCCGCCATCAATGACCTGCTGGCCGGCAATATCGAGATGATGTTCGACGTCATGCCCGCCCTGATGCCGCATGTCGAAAGCGGCCGCTTCCTGGCCTTCGCCGTCTCCTCCAACGCCACCCTGGCCTTCCTGCCCAATGTACCCGGCATGGCCGCCTTCGCCGATCTCGGCCTGGGCCGCCACAACGTGGTCACCTGGAACGCCATCATGGCACCCTCCGGCGTGCCGGAGGCCACCATCACCCGGCTGCACCAGGCAATAGGCCAGGTGGCAGCCGACCCCGCCTTCGTGCAGCGCCTGCAACCGCTGGGCTATGGCACCGTGGTCAGCCGCGCCCCGGCCGATCTCGCCGCCCTCATCCAGGCCGAGCGCCCCTTCTGGCAGAATTTGGTGGAAATCTCCGGCGCCCGGCTGGATTAGGCGCAGAGCATCACCCGCTCAAACGGCCACGTTTGGACGGGTCAAGATGCTCGCGAAACAAGGAGCTAGAGCCAGTGCCGTGAGCCCTGGCGAACGGAACAGGATCTACCCCCGCCGGCGCAGCACCAGCGTCGTCCAGGGCCCCACATCAATCCGCCGCTCCAGCACCATCCCCTGCCGCCGATGCGCCGCCAGCACCATCCGCGCCTGGGTGCCCAGCAGCCCGGCCAAAATCGCCGTCCCCCCCGGCGCCAGCGCCCCCGCCATATCCCGCGCCATGGCACAAAGCGGCCGGGCCAGAATATTGGCGAAGACCAGATCATAAGGCCCATCGGTCTTCACCCGATGGTGCCGCCAGCCATCCGCCAGCCGCGCACGCAGAATATTCCGCAGCCCGTTCATCACCCCATTCTGCGCCGCAATGCGCACCGACCATGGTTCGATATCGGTCGCCAGCACCGGCCGGTGCAGCCACTTCGCCGCCGCCATCGCCAGAATGGCCGAGCCACAACCCAAATCCAAAATCCGCCGCGGCCGCCGATGGGCCATGCCCTCAAACGCCATCAAGCAACCCCGGGTGGAATTATGCTCGCCACTGCCAAAAGCCAGCCCGGCATCCAGCACCAGCACATGCCGGCCATATTCCCGCCGATTGGCCACATGGGTCGGCCGAATAAGAAACCGCCCGCCAATCGGCTGCTCCGGAAAGCTCTGCACCGTGCGCGCCAGCCAGCCCTCGGCCTCCACCGGCGCATGCTCGGCCACCGCCTCATGGCCCGACACCAGCGCCGCCAGCGCGAGCGCTGCCGTCAGCGCCCCCTGATCCGCCGATTGCGGCCGCACCGCCTCCAGCCGCCAGGTCTCACCCGGCTCCTCGCGGAAATAGCCAACCGAGGTCGCCACCGATTGCAGCGCCGCCTCATAGACGGGCACCGCCTCATCCGGCAGGCCACTCAGGGTGATGGTCTCCAGAATTTCGGCCCGACGCTTCACGATTTTGCTTCCACGAACCGGTCCAACACCTTCTTCAACCCCGCCTTCTCAAAGGAAATTTCCAGCTTCTCGCCCTCCACGCCAATAATCCGCCCATAGCCGAATTTCTGGTGGAACACCCGCCCCCCCAGCGCGAAGCCACCCGGCTTGGCCGGCCGCGCCTGCACCTCCCAGGCGCCGGTATCGATCACCTTCGGCCGGGTGGAAATCGGAAAGGCACCACCAAAAGCCGGCGCCGCCCGCGCGGCGCCGGCACTGCCCTCGCGCGTCACAAACTCCACCGGCAATTCGTCAAGAAACCGCGACGGGATCGAACTGGTCCAACTGCCATAAATCTGCCGATTGGCAGCATGGCTGATGATCGCATGCTTCCGCGCCCGGGTGATGCCGACATAGGCCAGCCGCCGCTCTTCCTCCAACCCCTTGCCGCCGGCATCATCCAGCGCGCGCTGATGCGGAAACAGCCCCTCCTCCCAACCCGGCAGGAACACCATGTCAAACTCCAGCCCCTTGGCCGCATGCAGCGTCATCAGCGAGAGCCTCTCACCGGCCGCATTCTCATCATTCTCCATCACCAGGGCGACGTGCTCCAAAAACCCCTGCAGCGACGGGTAATCGCCCATCGCCCGCAGCAATTCCTTCAGATTGTCCAACCGCCCCGGCGCCTCGGGTGAGCGGTCCTGCTTCCACATTTCGGTATAGCCGCTCTCATCGAGCATGGTGGCGGCCACCACCACATGCCCCTCGCCATCCAACCCGGCGCGCCAGCGGGAAAAACCCTCCATCAATTCGCGCAAAGCTGCCCGCGGCCGCGGCCGCAGCGCGTCCGTCTCGCAGAGCAGGCTGGCCGCCACGCTCATCGGCACCTGCTTCTCCCGCGCCATGGCCTGCATGTCGCGGATCGCCGTATCCCCCAAGCCGCGCTTGGGCTGATTGACAATGCGCTCAAAGGCCAGGTCATCCGCCGGCTGGGCGATGATGCGCAAATACGCCATCGCATCGCGGATTTCCGCCCGCTCATAGAATTTCGCCCCCCCCACCACGCGATAGGGCAGGCCGAGCGTGATCAAGCGCTCCTCAAAAGCCCGGGTCTGAAACCCGGCGCGGACCAGAATCGCCACCTCAGACAGATTTTGCCCACCACGCCGCGCCGCCTCAATCCGCTCGCCCACCGCGCGCGCCTCCTCCTGGCTGTCCCAGAGCGAAAGCACCCGAACCTTCTCACCGGCAGCATCGCTGCGCCCAGCGCGCAGCGTCTTGCCCAGCCTTCCCTCATTATGCGCGATCAACCCGGCAGCAGCCCCCAGAATCGGCACGGTGGAGCGGTAATTGCTCTCCAGCCGCACCGTCTTCGCGCCCGGAAAATCCCGCTCAAACCGCAGGATGTTCTCAATCTCCGCGCCCCGCCAGGAATAGATCGACTGATCATCATCCCCCACGCAGCAAATATTTTTCGAGGACTGCGCCAGCAACCGCAGCCATAAATACTGCACGGTATTGGTGTCCTGATACTCATCCACCAAAATATAACGAAACAACCGATGATATTGCGCCAATATCTGCTCATCAGTGCGGAGAATTTCCGTCACCAACAGCAGCAAATCGCCAAAATCCACGGCATTGAGCTGGCGCAACCGCGCCTGATAATTGGCATAAAACTCCATCGCCCGATTATTGGCGAAATCAGTGTCCTCCGCCGGCGTCACCCGTTCGGGCGTCAGGCCGCGATCCTTCCAGCGCTGGATGATCGCCATCAAATTGTTCAGCGGCCAGCGCTTGGTATCCAGCCCCCCCGCCTCACACACCTGTTTCAGCAGCCGGTTCTGGTCATCGGTATCCAGAATGGTGAAATCCGAGCGCAGCCCCGCCGCCTCGGCATGCCGGCGCAACATCCGCGCACACAACGCGTGAAACGTGCCCAGCCACAGCCCCTCAGCCGGCTGGCCCAGAATCGCACTCACCCGCTCGCGCATCTCGCGCGCCGCCTTATTGGTGAAGGTCACCGCCAGCACCTGCCAAGGCTGGGCGCGGCCGGTCATCAGAATATGGGCGAAGCGGGTGGTCAGCACCCGCGTCTTGCCGGTGCCAGCCCCGGCCAGGACCAGCAGCGGCCCATCCACCGCCTCCACAGCCTCGCGCTGCTCGGGGTTGAGGCGGGAGAGATATTCGGGGGGGAGAGGTGCGGAGATCACACCCCAGTCTATAGTCCACCCGCAAAAGGGAACAAAGCTTGCACGCCATCCGTCCATTTCTGGAGGCCTGCGCCCGGCAGGGGGCGCGCATTCTGGCCATCAGCATTTTCATTGGCCTGGCCGTACCGCCGCTGGCCGGGCTGTTCCGCGATGTGGTCACCATCACCGTTGCTGGCCTGATGACGTTGGTGCTGCTGCGGGTGGATTTCTCCCAGGTGCTGGCCTGGCTGCGCCGGCCATTGCTGATCGCCGCCCTATTGGCCTGGCTGCTGCTGGGCTGCCCCATCCTGGCCTATGCCGCAGCCTCCTTCCTGCCGATTAGCCCGGGCTATGCCGCGGGCCTCGTGGTGCTGGCCACCGGCTGCGCCGCCACCTCCAGCCCGGCCTTCGCACGGCTGGTGGGGTTGGATGGCGAGGTCGCCTTCGTGGTCTCCATCCTCTCCACCTTCCTCGTGCCCTTCACCGCGCCGCCCGTGGCGCTGGGGCTGATGAATATCGACCTCGCCCTCAGCCTGGGCGGGCTGATGACGCGGCTCGCCCTGCTGGTCGGGCTGCCCATGGCGCTGTCACTGGTGCTGCGGCGCATCATCCCAGCCCCCGCCCTGGCGCGCGAAGCCCGGGCGATTGATGGCATGGTGGTGCTGCTCGTCGCCGCCTATGGCGTGGGGGTGATGGATGGCGTGCTGGGGCTGTTCATGGCCTCGCCGCTGCATGTGCTGAGCGGCGTGGCGCTGGCCTTCGGCGGCTGCCTGGGGCTCAACCTCGCCACCGCACTGGCATTTTCCGCCGCCGGCCCACGGCTGTCGCTAGCTGCCGGCCTGCTCTCCGGCAATCGCAACATGGCGCTCTACCTCGCCGTTCTGCCGCAGGAGACGGCACCGGATATCCTGCTCTTCCTCACCCTCTGCCAATTCCCGCTCTTTCTCTCCCCCTTCCTGCTGGGCCCGGTGTATCGGCGGCTGCGCCGTGGCTGATTTCTTCCATGAAACCGCCGCCGGCGGCCGGGTGGCAGGGGTGGATGAGGCCGGGCGCGGACCCCTGGCCGGCCCCGTCATGGCCGCCGCCGTGGTCTTCCCCCAGGGCGTGCCCGCGCCCCTGGCCGCCCTGCTCGATGACAGCAAGGCGCTCTCCCCCCGACAACGCGAGCAGGCCTTCGCCGCCCTGGTTGCGGCACGGGCTTCCGGCATCGCCGAATATGCCGTGGCCGCCGCCTCGGCCCGCGAGATCGGCCGGCTCAATATCCTCGGCGCCACCCATCTCGCCATGCGCCGCGCCCTCTTGCGCCTGCCAGTGCTACCCGATCTGGCGCTGATCGACGGCAATCGCCCACCCGCCCAGCCACCCTGCGCCACGCGCTGCCTGGTGGGCGGCGATGGCCTTTCACTCTCCATCGCCGCCGCCTCCATCCTGGCCAAGGTGCTGCGCGACCGCGCGATGACCCGGCTGGACGCGCGCTGGCCGGGCTATGGCTTTGCCCGCCATATGGGCTACCCCACGGCGGTGCATCGCACGGCCTTGGCCCGGCTCGGCCCCAGCCCGCATCACCGCCACGGCTTCGCCCCGGTCGATGCCGCCTGGCGGCGGCAGGCCCTGGCAGCGCAAACTCCATGATAGCCGCCCTGCAATCCTGCCTGCATGACCTCTCGGCCCTCGGCACGGGCGGCGTTCTGGCCCTGGTCTCGGCACTCTTCCTGGCCGGGCTGGCCGGCGGCGCCACGCATTGCGCGGCGATGTGCGCACCCTTCGTGCTGGCCCAGCTGCGCCCCGATAATGCCGGCGGCGCCATGCTGCAAAGGCTGAGCGGCGCGGCGCTGCTGCCCTATCACGCCGGCCGCATGCTGGGTTACGCCACCCTGGGCGCCCTGGCCGGGGCAGGGGCCGGGCTGTTCAGCCAGATCACCGGCTTGCGCTGGCTGCTGGCGCTGCTGCTGGCAGCCGCAGCCCTGCTGATGGCCGCACAGGCGGCAGAAAGACTGGGTCTTGCCGCGCGGCTGCACCTGCCCGCCCTCCCCCTGCCAGCAGCACTCAACGCCCCGCTGCATCGCTTGCTGACAAAACCCGGCGCCAGAAGCGGCTTCGCGCTGGGGTTGCTGCTCTCCGCCCTGCCCTGCGGCCTGCTTTACGCCGCGCTGGCCGCCGCCGCCGCCTCAGGCTCGGCCCTGGGCGGCGCCTTGGGCATGGCGGGTTTCGTGGCAGGCACCATCCCCGGGCTGGTGGGCGTGGCGCTGCTGGGAAAACTCTTCGCCCGCGCCGGCGGCCCCACACTGCGGCGCTGGGGGGCGGCGCTCTTCGCGCTCAACGCGCTCACACTGGGCGCGATGGCCGCCCGAATGCTCAGTTGACCTCCACCAGATCGCGATAGGCATGCCAACTGGCATGGCCAATCAACGGCATGGCAATCACCAGCCCCAGAAAAAACGGCACCAACGCCAGCCCGGTGAACAGCACAATCAACCCGGCCCAAAGCGCCATGGCGCGCGGATTCTCCCGCACCGCCTGCAGCGAAACACTCACCGCCTCCAGCACGCTCACATCACGGTCCACCACCATGGGAATGGAAATGACCGAGACCGCAAATGTCCCCGCCGCCAGCAGCGCGCCAAAGCCGGTGCCAATGATGATAAAGGGCAAAAACGCCTCGGATTGCAGCATCCGCAGCGGCAATTCCGCCAGGCTGGGCGCGAAATTCAGCCCAAAAAACAGCGCAAACAGCAGCCCCGCAATGCGCACCCACACGAGGTTGATCAACAGCAGCACCACGCCCATCAGCGCAATCTGCCCGCCATTGCGATGAAACCCGGCCATGGCCTCGTCCAGCCCGGTGTCCAGCCCCTGCTCCCGCCGCCGACTGACCTCATAAAGCCCCGCCGCCGCCAGCGGTGCCAGCATGAAAAACCCCGCCACCGCTGGCAAAATCGCCCAGGCCGCCCCCAGTGTCAGCATCACCCAGGCTATGGCCCAGCCAAACGCCGCCAATGCACCGCCATAGAGCAGCCCGACGGCCCGCTGCGCCATCAAATCCTGCCAACCCAAGGTGAGCCAAACCCAGGGCCGGTCCGTCGCCACCCGGCGCAGCCGGATGCCCGCATCGCGCGTGTTCTTTCTCGCCCTCAGCCTGCTGATCGGCGTGGTAGGCCTGCTCGCCGCCGCCTGGGCCGAGGACTACCTGCATGGCTTTGGCCTGGCCCTGCTCGGCTTCGCCCTCTTCTTCGCCGGCAACACCGTCAAACGCCACTTCGACGAGCAGGAGGGCCACTGACCCCATGCCGTTCACCCGCCACCTTCACATTGACGGCATGCAACTTGAGGAAGGCCATCGGCGTTCGCTACCCTGCCTAGATCATTGAGGAGGGGCGCCAGTGAATCCACTCGACAGCCTGTCAGGCCAAAAAACCGCCCAAAACGCCGCCGCCCCCTGCGCGCGCTGCGGCAGCCGCATAGCCGGCATCTGCGCCGCGCTGGACATTGCCGGCCTCGACGAGATCGCTCATGACGCCCGCCGCAGCCCGGTGCAGGCGCGCGAAACCCTGTTCCGTGAGGGTGACCCTACCAGCGCCGTCATCATGCTGGTCAGCGGCATGGCCAAGCTGTCACGGCTCATGGCCGATGGCAGGCAGCAGGTGCTGGGTTTTCGCTTCGCCGGCGATATCATGGGCTTCACCAATGGCCATTCCCATTCCGCCGATGCCGAGATGCTGACCGATGGCCTGGTCTGCCGCATGACCCGCACGCAACTCGACGCCATGCTCGTGCGCTTCCCCGCCGCCCAGCGCCGGCTGATGGAGCTCTGCGTGCAGGAATTGGCCCTCACCCAGGACCAATTGGTGACAGTCGGCCGCCGCCATGCCGAACAGCGCGTCGCCGCCTTCCTGATCTCCCTCTCCGTCGCCGCCCGCCGCCGCGCCGAGTTCACCCAGCAGCTCGACATGCCCATGACCCGCGCCGAGATAGGCGACCTGCTGGGCCTGGCGCTGGAAACGGTCAGCCGCGCCTTCACCGCGCTGCGCAAACGCGGCCTGGTGATCGAGCACCCCGGCCATCGGGTGGAATTGCCGGACCTCGAAGCCCTGGCCCTGGTGGCAGACGGCGTCTAGCAGCCCGTGCCGTGCACCGTGGCTCACCGCACAGGCACTAACCTTCTGTTTGTCGAGCATCTTTATCCGATCAAACGATGCCGCTTGCACGGATAATGCCCTAGATTTATGTTTTTCTGTATCGTCCGAGCAGACTTGCGAAGCCGCAAGGCTGAAAATGCTCTACCCCCCCAAAAATTCCATGACCACCGCCACCGAATCCCCAGCCGCCTCCTCCATCGGCACATGCGCAAGCCCCGGCAGCAGCACCAGCCGCGCATTGGGAATCTCACGCAAATAATCCCGGGCATTGCTCGGCGGGATCATCCGGTCCTGATCCCCCCATAATAGCAGCGTGGGCGCCTGAATGCGGGCCAGCAGCAGCTCAGGCGGGTTCAGAATATGCCCGCCCGTGCGGTCCACAATCGCCTGCCGTACCCCCGGCGCCAGCATCATCGCCCGGAAACGCTGAAAGGTCTCCTCCGGGATCTGCTCAGGCTGGGCATAGGCCGGTGCAATCGATGGGCGCAGCATGAAATCCGGCAGCACATACGGCAAAACCCGCAGAAGCAGCGGCACCTTTCCCGACCGGCCATAATCTATCCCAGGGCTGGCAAAGCCATCCGGCGCCAGCAGCACCAGCCGATCCGTCCGCTCCGGATGCACGCTGGCAAAGCTCCAGGCGATGCGCCCGCCCATGGAACTGCCCAGCAGCGTCGCCCGACGAACCCCGAGCCTGTCCATCAGCGCAATCAGAATGGCATGCGCCCGGGCATCGGAATAATCCGCCTCCGGGTCAGCCCCGGTCAGGCCAAAACCCGGCAGATCAAAGCGGATCATCCGATAACGCGCCTCCATCGCCGGCGCCCAACCCTCCCAGGTGTGCAGCGAACTGCCAAAGCCATGCAGCAGGATAACGGCCGGCGCATCACGCGGCCCGGTATCGCGCAGATGCAACCGAATGCCGGCCACTTCCACAAATTGCGAGGGTGCGGGCGCCCAGCGCTGCTCCAGCGCCGCGCGGTCCTCGTCGGGCACGTACAGCCACCAGCCGGCAGCCAGCACGACAAGCAAAAGGAAAAGCAGGATCAGCCAGATAATGCGCATCGCCCCCTAATCGGCAGCTTCGCCGCGCCTGTCCACTCAGCGCCCCAGATCAAAGCGGGTTTTCTCCGCCAGCGTCGCGCCAAACCAGGCATCAATCCCGGCCGCCAGATGCCCCATCGGCTGGGCCGCGCCATCAGCGCCCAACACCATCGGCACATCATGGCCGGGCATCAGCACACAACCCGGCCGCGCCGCCCATTCCGCCTTGAGCCGGGCGATGGAGGCCGCCGATTGCGCCGCATCGAGCGTCATATCCGTCTCGCCCGTGGTCAGCTCCACCCGGTTTTTCGCGCAATCCGAGGCAAAAATGGTGGCAGGCGCGCCATCCAGCGCAAAAGCCACATGATGCGGCGTATGCCCAGGCGTCGGAAAGGAATGAATGCCGGGCAACACGCTATCCCCCGCGGCAAAGCGTCGCAGCCGCGCACAGGCCGCCATGGGGTGCACCGCCTCAGGCACGGACAAATGCCCCGGCGGCAGCGACAGCGCCCAATCCAGCTCCTGCGTCTCGGCATAAATCGTCGCTCGGGGAAACAGCGTCCAATTGATGCAATGATCATGATGCAAATGGGTGAGGAGAAGATCAGTCACATCCTCCACCCCCAACCCTTCGGCGGCGAGGCCCGCCACAATATTCCGCCGTGCCGGAAAGCCGCCAGTATCAAGCACCACCACCCGCTGCCCATCCCGGGCCAGGCCAATGGTGGACCAGCCAAGGCCGCCATGATGGGTGGTTTTGCCGGGATAGCCGAGCTGGAGGGTTGTGACGGTCCACATGCGATAATGCCTTGGGTTGCTGACACCAATTCCACCCGCAATTGCCAGCCGAGGCTAGAGGCGGCGCGCTTCTGATCGGGCTGGACACCATCGCCCCCCTTCCCAACCCCAAAACCCCACCCGCCCCTTGACAAACATGGAAATTAATCCTAATCTAACTCCCGCTGTTTGAAACCCGCATCAGCCCCGCCCCGCACAACCCCTTGTGCGCAGCCCCGCCCCACACCCCAGATCTGGTATTTGTCCGAATAGAACATGTTTCGCGCCCCAAGCCTCCCACCCCCAGCCCTGGGGCCAAAAGCCCAGCAAACCACCACCACTGGTATTTGTCCGCAAACCACCAAAACCCCGCCGATCCACCTGCCGTTAAAGCGATCACACTAGATTAAATAAAGGGCAGTTTACTCTCCAACTCCTGAATACGCCTAAAATTTAGC
>Ga0114967_10001669_pt1 | contig 18688 bp, 17 predicted proteins | sample M_130628_MF_Meta_FD_92639 | JGI IMG/M metagenome (GOLD analysis project Ga0114967, IMG submission 92639) | Freshwater microbial communities from Lake Montjoie, Canada to study carbon cycling - M_130628_MF_MetaG | ecosystem: Environmental > Aquatic > Freshwater > Lake | place: Lake Montjoie... | reverse complement strand
TGGATACGCTACGGCGAAGGAATTGGCGACATTGGGATATGATATTATCGCAGTTGCCAGAAGGATGGATCGATTGAAAGAATTGGAGGAAGATCTCAATCAAAATCCTGAGACCTCGGATTGCAGGGTGTTTTTGGCCGAATTGGATGTCCGCAATAAACAGGATGTTCAGGCGTTTTACGATGCTTTGCCTGAGGATTGGAAAGCCATTGATGTATTGGTGAACAACGCGGGTTTGGCAAAAGGCCTTTCCAAGTTTTACGATGGCGATACCGACCATTGGGACCAAATGATTGACACGAATATCAAAGGCTTGTTATATGTGAGTAGGACCTTGACACCCGGAATGATATCGCGTAGAAAAGGACATATCATCAATATTGGGTCGATTGCGGGCAAGGAAGTCTATGATAACGGCAATGTTTACTGCGGGACAAAGTTCGCGGTAGATGCGATTACCAAAAGTATGCGTTTGGAATTGGCGGTGCACGATGTCAAGGTGACCGGCATTCACCCCGGTGCGGTTGAAACAGAGTTTAGTATTGTACGATTTGATGGCGACGCGGATAGGGCGAAAACGGTTTACAAGGGCTATGAAAATTTGGTAGCAGAGGATATCGCGGAGGCTATTGGTTTTGTGGTGACGCGAAAGCCGCACGTAAACGTCAATGAAATGGTCGTGATGCCAATGGCACAAGCCGTTGCGGGTGTGATCATAAGGAAAGATACCTAAAATCGCACAGTAATATCGCAGCGTAAATTCAATAATAAACTCAGGCCATGAGCAACAAGAACAAAAATAAGTCGGGGGTTGTCTACAGTACCAATCCGAATTATAGCTACGATGACGATGCGTCGGAGGCGGAAACTTTGGGTGCATCGCAACAGAAATTGTATGTGCGTCGCGAAGTCAGAAATGGCAAGCCATGCGTTGTGATCAAGGAATTCGTGGGCAGTTCAGATGATTTGAAAGCCTTGGAGCGCGCCCTAAAATCGCATTGTGGGGTAGGGGGAAGTGCCAAAGACGGCGATATTATCATTCAAGGCGACTTCCACGCCAAGGTAAAGTCTTACTTGGAAGGCAAAGGGTATAAAACCAAGGGGTAATAGTTCCCGCCGCGTAGATTTCCGGACCGCTCGGTTTAATGTGCCCCGGTGTTTTTAACAGATGTTATTTCTCTGATTTCAGCAATTCCGCAAAGTACTTTTTAAATTTTGGTTCTGTCGCATTAATTATTTTTCTCTGGTAAAGGTTAGAGAGTTAGAGCGATGGAGCCAATTCCTTAATCCGATCATTGCCATTATGCCGAGCCGCATATTTGTTGAATTCACGATTAGGCACCAAGGATATTAATTGCAAAAAAAACTGTCTATCCCAGGTTCATGAACTGGGATATAAATATTTTTTTTTAAAAATCCACATCTAAAAAACGTATTAAGGTTGTCGATTCTTGTTTTTATTGGGCATTACGAAGATTGAAAATAAATTAACGGGACACTATTGGCCAAAGCAAAATAATTAATGCGACAGAACCTGTGGTTTTACTAATTAGAAATAAAAATTAAAATGGCTGCCGGAATTTTTCCATTCATGTTCAATATTGCCTTTCCAGAAGGGTATTGACCTTGCTTTAGAATTTGACCATCCCAGTTATATAGCGCAGTACCAGAAGGATATTGCCCTTGTCTTATCAAAATACCATCCCAGTTGTATAGCGCGGTACCGGAAGGATATTGACCTTGTCTTAGTATTTGCCCGTCCCAGTTGTATAGTGCGGCACCAGAAGGGTATTGCCCTTGCCTAATTATTTTTCCATCATAATTGCAAATTGCTTCCCCAGAGGGGTATTGACCCTGCCTTAATATTTTTCCGTCCCAATTATAAAGCGCAGTTCCTGAAGGATACTGTCCTTGACGAACAATGACTTGAGCTTTTGAGGTGCCGAAGGCAATTAAAAATGTTGCGATTAAAAGAATTTGTTTCATTGTGCGTATAATATTGTGCGATATTTTTGTAAATGTAGGTTTAAATGATATAAAATACGACTTTACCTAAGTCAGCATCATTAATTTGCCTTTACAGAGGGGGTAATTTCAGACCGACGAAGAGGGGTCAATTTGTCTGATTATTCCACACTGAGGTGTCTACGTAAAAGGATATTTATTTGATGGAACTAAAATTTACAACCCCAAATTTTTGGTTAATCATTATAGTAGGTTGAATAAACCATCCAACAAAAACCAAAAATAATAGTGTTCCAACTCCAACATCTCCGCCTAATAAGTAACCAGTAATTAATAAGGTCACCTCGAAAATGCCTTTATATAACCAAAATGGTTTTTTGGTTTTTTCATGAAGGCAAATTGCCAATAAATCCATAGCCCTAATACCAAAAGATGACATAATAATTAAAGCACTGCCTTGTGTGCAAAGCATAACACCTAACAACATTTCTGCCCATGGATTAATATGGTAATTTTCTGTTATAAACAATGCGAAATCAATTAAATATCCACAAAGGAAAAATGTTAAAAAAGTAGTTAGTGGAGGTAATTTCCAATTATTTATTGATGACCAAAATAATAAACAAATTATTGCGAAAAGGGATTGGCTAGTACCAATTTTCAATCCAAATGTTTTTTTCAATCCAATTGCAAAAACATCTAATGGATCGGTCCCTAAACCCGATTTTATAAATAAAGTAGCTCCTATAGCAAAGAATAAACAACCTAACACATATACATAGAGTTTAATCATTGTTTTTTTGAATATATAATTTAAGAGCGTCGAACTGTGTAAGATTCCCTGTTTGAGTAGCGTTCGAAAATAGACAATTTCATTTGTCAAATATTTTGATTTGCGAAAATCCTTAAAATAATATTATAGCGCTTGCGAAAATCCGTAAATCACGAGAGGTGGTTTTACCTACATTTACCTTTTTACAATAACTATCTAAAAAATTGATATATGAGATTTTACTTGTTAGATCGAGTTGAAGAAATTCAACTCAATGAATGGGCAAAGGGAATCAAGTGCTGGAGTTTGTCGGACGATGTGTTTGCTGAACATTTTCCTGGATTCCCCATCGTTCCTGGCGTTTTGCAGATAGAATCGATGGCACAACTTATGGGGATTTTAATAGAACATTCCCACGCATTGTCGTATCCTAATGCTGGGAAAGCCTATCCACTTTTAAGCATAGTCCAAAAAGCAAAATTCAGGGAGCCAATCATTCCGGGGGATCAATGCATCGTGACCGCTAAACTGACTTCTTTGGATATTATGCGTGCAACGGGTACGGCAGAAATGCATGTGGAAGGGAAATTGAAAGCCCAATCAGATTTGAGTTTTACGATTATGGATGGGAATCAAATTCCACACAATCCATTCATTCAGCAGCGTGACGAATATTATATGGCTTTAAATGTGAAAAACAGCATCAAAAATCGGTAGTATGAAAATTTGCGTAACCGGAATACGATATTGGGAGAATGAGATGAATTGGGATAATAAACTCCCGCTTAACTTGGATGTTTTACCCCTGAACAACGCCCAAACGGAAACCATATTCAATCAATACACGGTTAGATTTCGTCAAGGACAAATCAATTCAGATCATCCTTTTTATCCAAAGTCTAGTGATCTAAAGGTGATGCGCGACGATACTATTGCGTCCGTGATTTGTGCGCAATTGCTGATGGATTATGCTGATTTTCCTGATACAGTGAAAGATGAGATGTGTTTGATGGTTGCCAATAGTAATTTCATTGATAACGGAATTTTGGATTTCAATTCCATTGCCCAGGCCATCAGCGAAATTCAAAAAGCAAATACAGCGGAAGAGAAAAACCGATCACTGGGTGCGGAGGTTTCGCCATTGATTCCCTTGAGGACACTAACTAACGGCGCAGAGAGTTTTGTTGCACAATACACTCAGATAAAAGGAGAGAGTACTACTTGCGGTAGCACTTGTATCTCAACAGGCCACGCTTTGGATGATGCGATGTCCCTTTTTAAACTAGGGGTAGCCCAGACTGCCATGGTGGGCGGTTCGCATTTTGCCAATGTGTTTTCATTTTTAAATCATTATTTGCAACTTTCTGATTGTGAGGGTTATGCTGAATCTACGTCAGCTTCATTTTTTCTTATTGAAACAGCATCGCACGCCAATTTACAGGGTCGTGAAGTATTGCTTTGGATAGAAAATCTATTATTTAATCAGTGGCCAGCAAGTACAGAAAAAGTATCCCGGGTATATTGTGGTGGCTCCTTTACCCAGGGTGATTCCGATAGTTTGTTGCTGCGCTGCCAAAAAGAATTTTCCATAGAGGCCATTACGTTGTTCCCATTTCTGGGAAGTTTGGGTTGTTCGGAATTGGGTTTTCTTTTGGCGTTGGCCGATATTCAATTGGAACAAGGTGAGTCCGCATTGATTTATATGGAAGATGTTTTTGGTGCATTTTTATGTTTAACCGTGAAAAAGCCATGAAAAAGAGTCGTGTTTTTATCGTGTTTTGCGAAACGGTAAGTCCATTGGGAATGAATGGAGAAGCACTCAATAAAAGTCTTATTGAAAATATTTCGGCAGTGGCCCCGATGTCTCAATTTAATGCGGAAGGATTATCTCAGCCCAATGCTTGTGAGATCCATGACGAGTTAATTGGTTTTTTGCCATCGGATGGTATTGATTGGAATTGTATTGCACGCTATGATCGCAAGTTCGCGCTGATGGCTGCGGTGGTGAATCAACATCATCAGGCTTTATACGCGATGGTGTCTTCCCTGCCTATCGAAAGAAGGGGCATCTCTTTGGGATTGGGAGCAAATGTTTTCCCCATGGAGAATATTGCGATGGAGGTGGAAGAACTTACAACCCTTGGATTATTTCACACTTTACATCGTGTAAATCAGTCAATCCATCCAAAATTTAATGCCATCTTCAACCATGCCGACCTGTATGCTAAGTACTTGGAAGTGCGATTGGGGGAGGTGGGTTTTAGTAAAAACATTCTCACCGCATGCTCTAGTAGCACGCAAGCTATAGCTTTTGCAGCCTCTAAAATCATGGTTGGAGATGCCGATCTGATGATTGCCGGTGGTACCGATTCCATTTTGAACAATTTCGCTTACATTAGTTTTGGTAAACTGGGGGTTTTGACCCATGAAACTTGTAAGCCTTTTGATGTGAATCGAAATGGTGCGATTGCCGGAGAATGTGCGGGGATTACGGTACTCGTTTCGGAGGAAGGATTAAAATCGTTAGGACTAGATCCGGCCTTTGAACTGATTGGATTTGGCAACTCAATGGATGCTTATAAAATCACGGCCCCTGATCCTTCCGGGATCGGCATAGAAAAAGCGATGCGAAAAGCTATAAACATGTCGGGCGCCAAGGCTTCGGATATTCAATACATCAACGCCCATGGAACGGGCACTCGATCTAACGACGAAGTGGAACTTAGGGCCATTGAGCGCGTTGTGGGTGATGCGGCTCCTTCCATTTCGGTGAGTTCAACCAAAGACCGACATGGACATTCAATCGCTGCGGCTGGCATTCAAGAATTTCATGTACTATTGGCATCTATGAAAAGCGGTGTGGTTCCAGCCAATTTAAATACGACTAAGCCGTTGCAAACAAATTTGCGATTGCCTGTAGGTGTGAATTTACAACATGAAATCAAAATTGGTATGACAAATAATTTTGCTTTTGGCGGTGTGAACTGCTCATTAATGGTAAAAAAACTAACACTATGAATTTGGGATTGACAAATAAAGTGATTTTGATAACCGGAGCCAATGGGGGTATTGGTCGTGCAATTGCATCTGCATTTTTAGACGAAGGTGCTATATTATTGGCGGGTTACCGTGGACGAGTCAGCAAGTTGGATGAATTTCTTTCAACCCTATCGCCTGAACAGAAAAATCGGGTGGTGCCCATCTGCATAGATTTGGAAGATATCGCTACTTCAAAGCTCGCCTTGGACGTTGCTTTGGATCAATACGGGTGCATAGATGTATTAGTGAATTGTGCTGGTACGGCTATAGAAAAACCTTTCTTGCTTACCGAATTTGAGGAAATTGATTCGCAAACGATATCCAATTTTACGGCACCAATAAAATTAACGCACATGGTATTGAAAAGCATGATGATCAGTAGAAAAGGATGTGTTATAAATGTTTCAAGCATTTTGGGCTTCCGATTTGGTAGGGGAGTGGCTGTGTATGCTTCGGCTAAAGCCGCTATCGAACGATTTACCCAATCAATTGCATCAGAAGTAGGTAGGTATGGCATTAGGGTAAATGCCGTTTGCCCGGGGATGATTGAAACCAAGATGACAGATTCGTTGCAAAAAAATATGCCACCTGATATTTTGAAAAGAAGTCCGATATCGAGAGCCGGTAAGCCCGAGGAAGTGGCAAAAGCGGTTTTATTTTTGGCATCTGAGTCGATGGCTAGCTATATCACAGGAACCACACTCGTTGTAGACGGGGGGCTTAGTATTTAAAAAAAAAATTAATCAAAAAATATGTTAGACAATCACACACAAATTCTATTAGTTGTTCAAGAAGTCATTCATCTATCAAGTGGTGTTCCCATGGACCGTATTGCACCCGAGTCAACATTGTTTGATGATCTGGCCATTGATTCCATCGATATGGTGGATATTTTATTCAATTTAGAGCGCAAATATGGCATTGAGTTAAAAATTGGTGAAATAGAACAATATTCCAAAGCCGAAATGGGAAATGAGCCTTTTGAAATAGATCAGGTAATTACCGAAAAAGGTTTGGAGGTTTTAAGGCGCATCATTCCAGAAATTGATGCTACCAAATTGGTGCACGGGATTACCATTCATGATATCATTCGGTTAATTACGGTGAGAAGTTTGGCCATGATGGTAGCAGTTCAAATCGATAAGAAAAACAGTTGATAATGCGGATCTATCGGATAAAATCAAATAATACTCTTTTTGCTTTTGGCGATAGTATTGCTGATGTGCCTGTGCTTTTAACCACTTTGGCTAATTATCAAGTGCGGGTGTGTAAAGAAGTGGGATTAACTTTAATCGATGTAGAAGAGACTATGGCTGATTCTTTAACGACGGACGGATATTTTGAATTTGACGAGGCACTGCTGTTTACGGCGGGGTTTTTATCAGCAGCCATCGCTCAAATTAAAAACTCACCTAAGGACAAGCATATTCAGTTTACTATAGCAACTCAGGAGTCATTGCAGCGGTTTTCATTGCCAACTCAAAATGATCAAACGAACTGGAAATTTCCTTTTTTCTATCGCTCTCCTGGGGCTTTGGAAATTATCGATGTGGAACTGAAGGGCAGAGAATTCCCAATGAAAATATCTATTCCTTCTCAAATCGTCCCAATTGGACATTATAGCACCAATCAGAATGAAGTATTTGCCTCGGAAATTATTTCACCTTTCCATTTGTTGCAAGCCAATATAGGGTTGAATATAAATAGAAGCATTCCCTTGTTAAAGTACCTGCCGAAATTCTTGTATAAGCGATTTGCGGAGCCGCATAACGGAATGGCGTCTTTGGGTTTGAAATTGATAAATAAAAGAGGTAAAAACTGTAAGGTTCACCCAAGTGCCGTAGTTGAGGGTTGTATTTTGGGTGATAACGTAACGATCGGCGCCAATGCGGTGGTTCGTTTAAGTATTTTGGGCGATAATACCTACGTTGGGGATTCTGCCGTAGTGAATTATAGTGTTTTGGGAAGGGATAATTACGTAATGACTGGAAACCACTTGCAATTCAGTCTTACCTATGAATCTGTTTTTACGATTCACGGGCCATATCAATTTAGCATATTTGGACGGAATACAGCAGTGTTTGCGACGATTAATTGCGACATCCGCTTGGATGAAAAGACCATCGCTATTCCCACTCAAAATGGGATTGTAGATTCACAACAGTATTTATTGGGGATTGCTTACGGTCATGAAGCCAAAGTGGGGGCTTCCAATATTATTGCAGCAGGTAGAATTGTACCCAATGGTAAAGTATTGAATCCGCCAGATTTTATTCATCTAAAATTTGATAATACCAATGGTTAATAAAGGATTTAAAATATTATTATTAGGCGCAACGGGATATACCGGGGGGTTGATCGCTGAATTGTTTTTGGAAAGAGGCATCGATTTTTGGGCATACGGAAGAAATCTCCAGAAATTGGAAGAATTGAAATTGAGCAACAAGCATTGCGTTGGAATTGAAATATTTACGATAGGTTCAGGCGGGCTACTGCCTCAACTCAGCCCAAGGAGCATCGTAGTAAATTGTATCGGTCCATTCAATGTATACGGACAAGTCGTGGTTGAAGATTGTTTAACGGCCGGTGCGACCTATATCGATATCACTGGGGAACAGGAGATAGTAAAATCATCATTCGATAATAACACCAAGAAGGCCTTGGAGATCGGCGCTTTAATTCTTCATTCGATGTCATTTGAATCGGCTTTGTCTGATTTATTGCTCTTGTTATCTATGAAGGCTTTGGGCGCAAATAATTATCAGAGTTTTAATACCTATTACTTGCTGAATACAAAACAGATGAGTCCTGGGACGCGCATTTCACTGAAGGTGGCCAATGCATTTGATAGTTATAGCCTTTGGCAGGGCGATTTATTAGATCCAGCAGCTGTGCCATTTACGAAAAATCAAGATGCAGTTGATCCGTATAAGGGATATCGGGTTGGATTTCCTGAGCCCATTTTTGCCAAGGCCCATGGAAATATAGCGGCAGCAGATGCCTATTTCTTGCTTGACCCGATGGATCCGATGGGATTATTTTTCTCATCTAAGGCCAATCTGATTAATAAGTCAATGGATGTTTCCGAGATTATAGAACGCCACAATCGAACCAATGTAGAGGGGCCATCAAAAAAAGAACGTCTTCTGCAATCTTTTGAAATTTATACCTACCTAACTGCCGAAACTACTGGGATAAAACAGATTCTTAGAGGTTTTAACATGTATGGTTTAACCGCCGAACTTGTTGTGTTGGCCGTTTTGAAAGTGTTGGATGAGGGATCTAACGACATGCCCTCAAATGTTTCAGCTGGGGTGTTGACGCCCGGACAGTTTTTGTCAAATCAGGGGATTGAATGGTTGCAGCAACATCCCCAACTTCAAATTACAACTGAGTTGTTTAATCGGAATTCAATATGAGAAAGATTACGGCCTTGCAATGGATGTCAATTTGGCTTTTCCCAGCACTTCAAATTAGTGCCTTTGTGGCCTTTTGTATTGGGATAAATCAAAATATTTTGCCAATTGTGTTTTTGCCAATTTCTGCCTTTTTTCTCAACTTTTCACTTCACATAACCTACCACTATACTGTTCATTTCCCACCTAAAAAGAGTGGGTTGCAGTTGTTGATGGGATTAGCGAAGTCTGTGCTGATTGGGATGCCTTTTCACTATTATTCTATGTCTCATTGGAACCACCACCGACATGATAATAACCTAGACGATTTTACATCCACTTGGGAAAATGTGAATGGGGAAGCTGTATCAAAAAACGTATTTTTTTATGCCATTTTCTGGCCATTTTCTAGTTCGATTTCTTTGCCAAATCAAATAAAGCAAGGGGTTCGAGAGGGGTATTGCAATCCTAGGACTCTCAGTAGAATGCGATTGGAATTGGCGTTCAATTCATTGGTTTTTATCGTTGTAGGATATTTTTCATGGAAATGGTTGCTTGGTTATTTTATGATGGTGTATTTGGGTTGGGTACTGATTGCATTGCATAACTATGGTCAACATTTGCCTATTCTATATGGAACTCAAAAGGCCAACAGTTATATGTCGGCATTTTATAATTGGCTGTTTGTGAACAATGGCCTTCATGAAGAACATCATGAGGAACCATCAAAATCTTATTGGGAATTACAACCCAATCCAAAAACGCCCCATTCAATTATCCCCAAACCTCATATGATAGAAGCGATTTCACCCGCCAAAAAACAAGGATAGAATGTTTAATTCCAACAACATATCGTCAATATTATTTAAGCATCGCGCAAAAGCGGCCGCTTTTGCCTTCGTGCTACTATTATTGGGCTCATTGGGATTGAATAAAAATCATGTCACTGGCAATTTAGGCGGGTTCAATGCGCCCGGAGTCACGGTATTTGAAGATGCCCACGCATTTGATTCATTGTTTGGCGGAGTTAGGTCTAATGTAGTCGTAAGTATTACACCCAAGAAAAATGCTCAGTATTCTATCTGGAAGGAATGCGCTGAAATTGAAAATGGCATCCGTAAATTGTCGCCTAGTATAGAAATTATTAGTCCTCGCCGATTCATTCGTGGCTATTATGGTGTGGTAGACCCCTCCCATTCTATTTCCACAGATTCTTTGCTATCAGCACTTTCCACTCATCCTCAGTTGGGTAGGTTAATTTCCAAGGATCAAACTTCGTTTCTTTTGCTGCTTAGATTTCCAAACGATAGCATACCCCAGGAAGAACTCCAGCATTTGTTAGATGAACCCCGAAGTCAAATTGCGCGCACTAGAGTGTTTGGACTTGTGCAATTAGAAAAAGCCATCGAAAAAACCATAGTGAACGACATTGCAGTGGTGTCGTTGTGTATCATACTGTTTTTTGCCTTGTTTATTTTCTGGGCCTACAGAAGCGTATCGTCTATTTTTTTTGCCATTGTGATGATGGGTACTTCGATTTGGATGACATTCTGCTTGTATCCTCTATTTGGGTATCAGATTACGGTAATCACAGTCTTGGCTTTGCCGATTGTCTTGGTGCTTTCTTTAAGCGATGCTATTCATTTGCTATCAGGCCTTTCCCATGAAAAAGGTATAGCGTCTCTGCTATCTAAATTTATTGCCCCCTCCCTATATAGTAGTGCCACCACAGCCGTAGCATTCTTTTCATTTTCATTCAGTGATTCACCTTTTATCCAACAGTTGGGTGTTCTTACCGGTGTGGCTCTGATTCTAGAATTTTTGTTTTCATTTGCCATAGCGCCAATTCTATTGACATGGGTCAAGATCAATGCCCAACCACCCAAATTGCTTGATGGCATTACATCGCTCATACTGAAACAAAAAAAGAGCATTGCATTGGTTTTGATGGTTATCGCCATCGGGTCGATTTTTTTATTTCCCCAGTTGAGGTTCAAGTCAGACACCGAGGCGTTTTTTCCTAAAAATCATCAAATCACCGAAGATCACCATTATTTCAATGATCAGTATTATTCGCAAATCTCTTGCAATGTCTGGTTTGATAATATTAACCATAAGAATCCCACTATATTTCTAAAACAAGCAAACGATAGGATAATGCAACTTGGCCATTATGCTACAATTACACATGTTTCCCATTCCCAAGAAAATTCCAATTGGGGAGACGTAATTCCGGTTGATTTAAGCAATGAGCAGAATCCATTTACTCATTTCATCAATCCAGATACCAGCATCGTTCGTTGCGAACTGCATTTTAAAGATGCCAACGATGTTGTTAAATTTTACGATGCTGCCTCCAAATCAGGGTGGTTGAAATCAACAGCCATGGGAATCCATCTCATGAGCAATTCTTTAATCTATGACTATATCAACCACAATATTGCGATAACCTTGTTTTACAGTCTGCTGACATCGGGTATCGCCATTGTGCTCATGCTCTTTTTTATTACCAAGAGTTGGAAACAAGCGCTGATTGGGCTACTTCCAAACGTGGTTCCTTTGAGTATAGCGGTTTGGGTATTCTCCATCTTTGGGTTTAGTTTGAATATTCTCACGGCCATCACCGCCACAGTTTGCATTGGATTACTGGATGATGATACGGTGCATTTATTGTATCGGAAATTTGTTTTGAAGCAACCGGTTAACACTTTAGCAAACTCCATCGTAAATACCGCCATTCTTTTGGCCGTAGGATTTGGATTCTTTTTGATGAGCGATTTTTATCCAACTCAGGTGTTTGGTGGGGTAAGTGCATTGGTGTTTGTATTTGGCATTTTGGGTGAACTTACGCTTTTTCAAGTAGTGATGGACTGGATTCAAACGAAAAGCAAATCGCAATGACAACGATAAAATCTCATACAGGTGTTTGGATTGCCAATGGAAATGAAGCCATTGGTTATGCGGCATTGCACGCTGGGGTCGATTTTTTTGCCCATTATCCTGGCTCACCGGTGAACGGGGTAGAACCCCATCTCAAACACCTCAATTCACAACACAATCGTGGGATAGTCTTCAATGATGCCCTCAATGAACATGTTGCCGCATTAAGTGCAATGGGGGCGAGTATGGCCGGTGCTCGGTCGATGTTGGTAATGAAACATGTAGGGCTGAATATTGCGGCCGACCCACTGAATTACGTTGGTTATTCGGGAGTACGCGGTGGCATGGTAATCATTGTGGGGACTGATCCAGGAGCCAATTCTAGCACCGGTGAGGAAGATGTCCATTGGTATGCCAAACAATTCAATTTGCCGTTGTTTGAACCCACACATATTCAAGAAATTTATGATACCGTGTTGGAAGCCTATGAACTGTCCGAGGAACTCGAGCTTCCGGTGATGGTTTTTGTTTCAGGGTTGGTTTGTCACAATACAGCACCACTTCAACCAAGGCTAGCTGAATTAAAGGATAAGCAATTTGGATTTTCGCCCAATAGGGCCAAATATATCAATGTCGGAGAGAGCGCTGTAAAAAATCATCGCATCCTAATTGAAAAGATTGCGCTTTGGGGAGAGCAACAACAAGGAGCTAAGTTGTATGGGAAAGGGGATGCATCAACACTCGTAATTACTAGAGGAAATACGCATCAGCATGTGTTGGAAGCCACCGAATTGCTGGGGTTGTCTGATCAAGTGGATGTACTCAACGTGGTTGCCGTTTACCCGATACCTAAGTCGGTTATGTCCTTGCATTTGCCAAATCGAAAACAGATTTTGTTCATAGAAGATCAAGATGGTTTTTTGGAGAATCAGACCAAAATGGAGTTGTTCCATCTTCTGAAAGGTTCCGTGCACGGAAAGGACCTCGTTCCGGCCTATGGCGAAATTACGGCTGCAAAGGTGACAGATGTGTTGGCAAAATTCATGGGGGTAGATTATCAATCCAAAGCTTTGGACGCGTTAGAGGTGCCAGAACGATTGGGGACCTTTTGTGAGGGCTGTCCACATACATCGAGCTATTTTGCCATTGAGCAAGCCATTCCAAAGGATAAACGAGTGATTGGTGGGGATATTGGTTGTTCATCGCTGCCGCCTTTTAAAGCCGATTGGTTGCTTTGTATGAATGCAGGGGTCGGTATTAGTCAAGGCATGCGACCTTTTCTACCCAACCAATCCATCATTTCTACCGGGGGAGATGGCAGTTTCTTTCATGCAGGTTTGTTGAGTGTTATGAATGCGGTACAGAATAAGCTACCCTTGTTGCATGTGGTGTTCGATAACCGGAGTGTGGCAATGACAGGGCATCAGATTTCAGCATCTGTTTCTGTTGATTACCAAAAATTATTGGAAGCCTGTGGAGTAGATAGTTTCACTGAAGTCAATGCATTTAAACCCCGAGAAATATCGGAAGTCATCCATGCCAAAGAGGATTTATTGGGTGTACATGTGATTTGGATATCAGGCAGCTGTGCTCTAATTCCTGACCCGGTTTCTGATTATCGCCGTGCCAATTTATATCCAGAAATTCATCCAGAGAAATGCGCTAATTGTACTTTATGCTATGAAACGTTGGCTTGTCCAGCCATCATATCAAACGATCAAAATCAATTTGAAATTAATCTAGACAGATGCATGAGATGCGGCGTTTGTTATGAAATATGTCCCAACGAAGCCATCGAAATTCACCAAATTTTAAAGCCAAATCATGAGTAAGCCAGAAATACAAATCTTGCTTTGCGGTGTTGGTGGTCAAGGAATCAACGGAACCACCCGAAGGTTGCACGAACATTGTCTTTCTCAGGGTTGGCATTGTTTGTCGGCTGTATACAAAGGTGGTGCACAACGATTAGGTTCTGTAAAAGCGGAGATCCGACTATTTCCTTTGGAAACGAGTGAAGTTGAGCACAAATCTAGTCAAATCATGCCCGGAACACTGGATGTTTTGGTTGTGCTAGAGCAGTGGGAAGGACTGCGACACATCCCGATGTGTAATAAGAATACCCTGTTGGTGATTGATGATTATGTTGAGTTTCCCCCAGGGAATAGGAACTCGTTGCAGAAACAAAAAGACCCCAAATCACTTTGGGAGTTATATTCAAACCCCATCATACAGGCAGATTTCAAGCAACAATCTATACAGCAATATGGAAATACCAAGTATACGGCGACTTGTATGTTGAATGCCATTTTTGCCAGGCTTGAATTGCCAATCGAATCAATAGAAAAATAAAAAAGATAAATATATGGAATGGAAAGAAACCTCTCGCTTGGCCATGCACTGGCATGCCAGCCCGAGCAACAACAAAATTGTTTGTACCTTGTGTCCTAGAAATTGTCAAACACAGGCCGGACAGATGGGCTTTTGCAAAGTCCGTGGAAACGTAATGGGTGAATTTCACACCTTCAATTTTGGAAAGTCGGTAACTGCCACCCAAGAGTGTATAGAAACCGAAGCTGTGAATCATTACATGCCCGGGGCCCGAATCTTGAGTTTGGGTAATATTGGTTGTATGATGGCTTGTACTTATTGTCAGAATTGGCAGACTTCTCAGGTTAAACATTTGGACAACAAGAATGTGTTTGAATATTCCCCGGAGCAGGTGATTCAGATGGCTAAGGCCAATAATATAAATGTGATTTCATGGACATATAACGATCCCGTTGTATGGCATGAGTTTGTCTTGGAAACATCGAGGTTGGCAAAGCAGGAGGGAATCACTACCCTCTATAAGTCGGCACTTTATATTGAGATAGAACCCTTAAAGGAGCTAATTGAAGTTATGGATATATTCAGTGTATCTTTAAAAAGCATGGACGATGAAGTGTATCGTAAAATAACCAAGGGGAAGCTGCAACCGGTATTGGATGCCATTGAATTGATAAACGAATCGGATAGGCATTTAGAAATTTCACAATTGGTTGTAACGGGTTTGAATGATGATGGCGTTGATGCTTATAAAACGGCGCAATGGATGGTAGAAAAACTCAAGCCTGGCGTGCCATTGCATTTGGTGGCCTATCACCCTTCATTTAAATACAAAGAACCGCGCACCCAACTTGAAACGTTGTTGAAATTGCGCGACATCGTGATGAAGGAAGGTATTGAATATTGTTATTTGGGCAATGTGTACGCCGATGGTGTTAGCAATACCCAATGCAAATCTTGCAATCACACCTTAGTTGAGCGATTTGGTCTTTCAGTAACAGTTCCAGGGATCAATGAAGAGGGAAATTGTAGCAGTTGTGGAACTCCAACGCCCATCAAATTTCCGTTGGCGGGCAAACCCAAAATCCATAACATCCCGGAGAGTTTTGAAGCAAAGCAAACGTATAAATATGATTGGAATTCTGAAGTGAAGTCACTCCACATTATGTTGGAAGAAGTCTCCACTGAGAATATCCTGTTGTGCGTAACCCGTTTGCCAGGCAATGAAACCCGATATATTGAACTTAATGAGGGTTTAGAGCGGATTATCTTGTCGAAAAGCCATGCAGGGGAAGGGACCATTCAAATTTCTGCCAATTCTAGTACCAAAATTCATTATCTGCCAGTGTTAGATCGAGCGCATTTCCCGGTGATTGATGAAACAATAGGACAAAATAGCTATGCACAATAATACTCGTTTGTTGCACGAACGCATCGATATTTCAGATACGCATCCCGTAGTAACCCCAATTTTTCAGAACAGTGCTTTTGAGGCGCATTCACCCTACTTTTATACACGAAAGGACAATCCCAATGTGGTTGAATTGGAAAATGTTATGCGTATTTTGGAAGAGAGTAACCATGCTGTTTGTTGTTCAACTGGAATGGCCGCAATTGCCAGTGTTTTACAATTACTTAAGCCGGGTGACTGTTTGGTGGTGAATCGATTGATTTACGGATGCTCCTACAAATTATTCCAACGTTATTGTGAGCAGTTTCAAATCGAATTACACCTGTTGGATTTATCTACCGAAGAGGGGATTGCATCCATCCCAAACAACGTTTCAATGGTGTTGTTTGAATCGCCAACCAACCCCTTTGTCAATATTTTGTCTATCAAACGCATTGCGGATGTCGCCAAGTCAAAAAATCCCAATACCTTGATTGTGGTTGATAATACTTGGGCAACGCCGCTATACCAACAGCCATTAAAATGGGGAGCCGACATTGCATTGTATTCTGCAACTAAGTATTTCTCTGGTCATTCCGATGTGATGGGAGGGGTGCTAACAACCAATGATCCAGAAATTCATGGGAAATTGAGAGATACCCGATTTTATCAAGGTGCTGTGATGGACCCCAACAGCGCATGGTTACTGAGACGAAGTATGCAGACTTTTCATATTCGAATGAAAGCCCATGAAGAAACTACGGTAATTGTCCGTGATTGGCTGTCAACCCATCCCGGAGTAATGAAGGTTTATTATCCTGAAATCGATGGTGAACAACTAACCGGATATGCCACCTTATTATTCTTTGATTTGCGAGATGATTTGATTGATTCCTATCCCGAATTTATTAAAGCCCTGCAGTGGTTTGATACGGGAACTGGGATGGCTTGTGTAACATCTATGATTGCGCGACCGTTTACCGGTAGCCATGCATCTATGGCCGATTCGGAAAAACTGGAAATCGGACTGACAACCAAGTTGGTTCGTTTGAGTATCGGCCTAGAAAATACACAGGATTTAATTGATGATTTGGCGAATGCCTTTGAAGTGATTATGAAATAATTCATTGTAATCATGAAGTTAAAAGTGCCCAATCTTCAGAATATTCTATCGGATGATATCCAATGGCTTCGACTGTTTTGTGTAGTTTCTATTCTTCTGATGCATACGGCTCTCACGTTTACATGGGTACCAAGTATTTTCGATTATTGGTATTTTCAAAGTCCGAACCCCAGCGTTGTCCTCACCGGGTTCTGCAGTTTTGTCAATTCTGCGTGTGTCCCATTGTTCTTTTGTATGTCGGGATTCGGCGCGCGCAAATCCATTGATGCGGGCGACGCCAATTACTTTCGGCGCAGAGCATTTAAATGGTTTAAATATCTTTTATTGGCATGGCCATTGACAGTTTTGGCGGTACTGTATGCGCACCAACTAGTTATCCCAGAACCATTTGATTTTTGGCCGATTGCTTTTCCCACAGCAGGTGCGGAAGGACAGGGATTGACGTTGCCATTTCATCAGTTTCACTTATGGTATTTGTTTGCAATACTACTTTTTGAGGTTATACTCGGTAGATGTTTCTCCTTAATTTCTTCGATAAAAGGGTTGCGCATACTTTTTCTTGTTCCATTGTTGCACGCCACGGTAATTGTGCTTCAACAACGTGGATACCTGCTAACACCTGTATTTATAAATGCGAAATCAATAATGTCTTTTATAGTCTATTTTATGTGGTATCTGAGTGGATTTGTAGTTTCAGGAAAGGAGAAGTTATTTACTGGGACTCTTAAACGACATTGGTACATCGTAGCGATAGTTATCCTAATTGGTTATTTTGGATCAAAAGCTATTTTACTGGCAAGCGAGTTTCAGAATTTGGTTTTACTATGTCAGTTTGGTCTGGGTCTATTTGATGCACTAATACCTCTCGTAGTTTTATTGCTTTGGAAGGCGTTGATGGAATTAAAGGTTTTTGATCGCATTCGCTTCGGCAATAGGTCGAAATCGATACGAGGGTTTATCGTGCAGAATGCCCTTTGGATTTACATAATTCAGATTCCAATCATTTTTTGGATTCTTGCACTGTTCCACAATTTTGGATTCTGGGACATTACTTCATCAAATAAAATGGGTCATGTCGGTTTTGCCAAAAATATCCAACCCTTTTTGCATTGGATGGTTTTGACGGTTATTACAGGTTTGATAATTTGGGTTTTTTGTAAAGTTTGTCAGTGGAAAAATCGCTCGATCTAAACGCCTTCCGGCGCTTCAAACGGGACACTATTGGGCAAAGCAAAAAAAAATAATGCGACAGTAACAATTACTTGTCTGATTTTAGCAGGTTGGCAAACGCTTTTTTGAATTTTTCTACCTTCTCACTTACCACATAAACACAGTATTGATTTTCTGGGTTATTGGCATAGTAATCTTGGTGGTAGTCTTCCGCGGGCCAGTAATTGGTCAACGGTAGAATTTCTGTTACCACTTTGCCATCGTCTGCCCACAAGCCACTCTCTTCCACGGCTGTTTTACTGGCCCGCGCGATGCGTTCTTGTTCTTCGTTCATGTAATAAATGCCACTGCGATACTGGGTTCCAACATCATTGCCTTGACTATTCAGCGTGGTGGGATTGTGTACGCGCCAAAAAACTTCCAATATTTGGGGGTAGGACGTTACGGTTTTATCGAAGTAAATCTTAGCGACTTCGGCGTGGCCTGTATTTCCGTTGCAAACTTCTTTATAGGTTGGGTTTTTTACCGTTCCGTTGGAGTAGCCGGATTCAACATTTACGATGCCTATCATTCGGCGATATACGGCGTCCATGCACCAGAAACAGCCACCGGCAATTACACAAGAGTCG
>Ga0114967_10001667_pt1 | contig 18697 bp, 19 predicted proteins | sample M_130628_MF_Meta_FD_92639 | JGI IMG/M metagenome (GOLD analysis project Ga0114967, IMG submission 92639) | Freshwater microbial communities from Lake Montjoie, Canada to study carbon cycling - M_130628_MF_MetaG | ecosystem: Environmental > Aquatic > Freshwater > Lake | place: Lake Montjoie... | reverse complement strand
TGAGCTTGTCGAAGCATGATTCAGGCTTGGAACTCTAAAATCATGCTTCGACAAGCTCAGCATGACTATGAGTTAGTTTGAAAATTTTTGAGAAATAGCCCCCCATTTTTTTAATTATGCCAATAATTCTTTTTAGTAATTTTTTGCTTCGAGATAAAACATTTTTCCTCTACTTGAAGATGGATAAAAAGTTTGAAAAGGTGCGGCAACAATTGCAGGATTTCTAGCTCCCATTTTTTAATTATGCCAAACTAGCGAATTATATATTGCAAAAACGTTGCGATCGAAAACGCATCAATCACCAGCACAATAAAAATTGGATCCCATTTTGTTATTGATTCTTGTAGAAAAAATTTTCTCGCCAATCTTTTGCCAAAATCTTTACGCGCTTCTTCGCGCAATCTTTTCTTTTCTTCTTTGCTTAATTTGGGTTTTTTAGGCGCGCATTTTCTCATCGCGTAAAAATGCCAAGCAAAATAAATCACCATCAAAAGCGAAACTAAAATATCGATAATTCTACTGTCACTTACTTTTACAATGCGGTTGGCAATAAAAAATGCCACCATGTAACCACAAACTCCCCACCACCAAATCATGTTGTGAACGCTTTCCTCGCCTTTTGTTGCGGCTTTGAAAGAAGTTTCAATTTTATTAAAAAAAGCGTTCATAGAATTTTAGAATTTATTTTTTGTCTTCTTTTAAAATGGCATATTGAGTGCCTTCCCATGGCATTTCAAAATCGAAATTACGAAATTCCTGCATTAATTTTACCGGCTCGTAAATAACTTTTTTCTCTTCTTCGCTATAACGAACTTCAACATAACCAGTTAACGGGAAATCTTTACGCAAAGGATGACCTTCAAAACCATAATCGGTAAGGATTCGACGCAGATCTGGATGCTTATCAAAAACAATTCCATACATATCAAAAGCTTCGCGCTCAAACCAGCCAGCAGCGCTGAAAACTGGAATTGCAGTTGGCACTTTTTCGCCATCTTCCAGCGCAACTTTTACAGTGATGCGATTGTTTAATTTAAAGCTTAGAAGATTGTAAATCACTTCGAAACGAGGCGACCTAATTCCAAGCATGTCAGCGCCAAAAACATCAAGCAACATTTTGAATGATAGATTTTTGTCATCGCGCAGAAATTGTAAGAATTCGATAATTTTTTCTGGCGTAACGTAAATGATTAAATTATCGAAAGCGATTGGCTCGATAATTTTAACATCTGCGAAATTTTCTTTGATGTAAGCGGCTTGCGCTGATAAGTCTTTGATCATTTTTATCTGAAAAATTTTCCGGTTCTTTTGATTTTTCTTTGCAATAGCAAAACGCCGTAAAGCAATGCTTCTGCGGTTGGGGGGCAACCCGGAACGTAAACGTCAACTGGTACAATGCGGTCACATCCTCTAACTACCGAATAGGAATAATGGTAATATCCGCCACCGTTGGCGCAACTTCCCATTGAAATTACGTAACGCGGTTCGGCCATTTGATCGTAAACTTTACGTAACGCCGGAGCCATTTTATTAGTAAGGGTTCCGGCTACAATCATAACGTCAGATTGACGTGGCGATGGGCGGAAAATAAGACCAAAACGGTCAAGATCGTAGCGGCTTGCCGCAACTTGCATCATTTCAACAGCGCAACAAGCAAGACCAAAAGTCATTGGCCAAAGTGAACCGGTTCTGGCCCAATTTACCAACTCGTCGATTTTGGCGGTGACGAAGCCGCGATTATTGTCTTCAACTGAATTGTTAAGAAGAATATCTTGATTTAGTGGGCTAAGATTTGTCATTTTAAAATATTATTTCCATTCAAGCGCGCCGCGCTTCCATTCATAAATAAAGCCGATTGTTAGCATTACTAAAAATGTTACCATTGACCAAAAACCAAAAATACCAATTTTACCAAGTGAAACTGCCCAAGGAAAAAGGAAAGCTACTTCAAGATCGAAAATAATGAATAAGATTGCGACTAAGTAAAATTGTACGTCAAACTCGTTACGCACACGACCCTCGCCTTCAAAACCGCATTCATAAGGCGAAAGTTTTTCACGATCATTGGTTCTTTTATTAAGGATAAAAGGAATCAGCATAATCACGCATGAAAGGCCAATTGCGACTGCTAAAAACAATAAAATCGGAAAATATTGCGACGACACTAAGTCAGCGCTGACAATAGTTTGAGCCACTTGTGTTATAGTTTGGGAATTGTCCATTTTGTAGATTGAATTTAAGAAATGCGTCAAATAATTTGCAAATATATTCACTGACGAAATTAATTTTTGGTTACTACAAAATCAATTTAAAAAACAACTTACATATAAAAGATTTTCTATGACGGCAGAAACATACACGGCAATTGTAACACCTTTCAAAAATAATAAAGTTGATGAGCAGTCATTAGAAAAAATGGTTGAGTTTCAAATTAAAGGCGGCGTTACTGGAATTGTTCCTTGTGGCACAACCGGCGAATCGCCAACACTTTCTCATGATGAGCATAATTTAGTAATCGAACTTTGTGTTAAAATCGCCAATGGCAGAATTAAAGTTATGGCTGGAACCGGCTCTAATTCAACTGATGAAGCTGTGATGATGACAAATTATGCTAAAAAAGTTGGTGCCAATTCTTGTTTGATCGTTGCTCCTTATTACAACAAACCAACTCCGGAAGGCATTTATCAGCATTACAAAGCTTTGGATAAATGCGGCATTCCGCTTTTTATCTACAACGTTCCGGGTCGTTCAGTGATCAATATTTCTGATGAAAATTTAGCCCGAATTGCCACTCTTGAAAACGTAGCCGGAATTAAAGATGCGACTGGTGATTTAGCGAGAATTGCGACTCTGCGTTTATTGATTAACAAAAAATTTTCTTACCTTTCTGGCGAAGATGTAACCGCCGTTGGTTATAATGCGATGGGCGGAAATGGCGTGATTTCAGTTACTTCAAACATAGCGCCAAAAATGGTGAGCGATTTACAAAGAGCAACTGCGATTGGTGATTATAAAACTGCTTTAGAAATTCAAGATAGATTGACCGCTTTACACGACGTTATGTTTTGCGAAACCAATCCGATTCCGGTGAAATATGCTGCGAGCTTGATGGGACTTTGTAGCGCTGAAACTAGGCTGCCTTTGGTAACTCCTTCAACTAGCGCGAAAGAAAAAATTGAAAGAGAAATGAAAAAATTGGGATTGATTTAATACTCAATAAATCAGTCATTCTTGGATCGAAAATCCGAGAATGACCGAAGTTATTACTTCTTGCTTCCAACCAACTTCTCCAAATCATGCAGCGCGCCGCTTAAATTATCCACGCCGCTTTCTTCCAAAAATGCTACCAGCGACTTATTAACTTTTTTGAAAAGCCCGACTTCTTTATTCAAATTCAGAATTCCGTAAGCATTTAATTTCACGCCGTCTGGAAAAATAAGTTTCATCTCGCCTAAATTTTCGCGATTATATTCTTTAAGTTTACGCACCAAATCCGATGCTTTTTCTTCAACCCAAGAAGCGGTGAAAAAATTATTTCTTATTTTCTGGTATTTTTTAATCACAACAATTGCATTAGCGCTTTTATTTTCTTCGGCAATTTTTAGTGCAGCGTCCATTTTATCCGCACCCCAAGCAAGTAAAATTCCTATCATTTCATCATGATTAGATTTTGCTGCAAACTCAAGAGCGGTAAGGCCAAAAGTGGTTTCTTTATCTCTTTCAATTCCAGCTTTTAAAAGTGCCAAAGCTACATCTTTAAAATTCTTAACCGCTGCATAATGAAGCGCCGTCATTTTGTGATTATCTTCCGTAGTTTGACCATTTTTTTGCGCTCCAAGTGAAAGCATATATTCAACAATAGCGATATGGCCAAATTCAGAACCAATCATTAAAGGCGTAAGGTTAAATGATGTTTTAACTTCCTTATCAACTCCCGCTTCCATCAAAGTTTTAAGCACCTCAAGATGCCCAAATTGTGCTGCATAATGAGCAGGAACCCATCGGCGATATGATGCGGAAGCTGCGGGATTTTTATCAACGCCCGCCGCAATTAATGCGCGAACCACCGCAATATTGCCGTTTTGCGCTGCGTAATGTAGCGGGGTATAAGCATTGTCATTTCTGATGTCGCGATAATTTGGATCAATTTCAGCAGCGATTTTTAGAATTTTTTCGAGCTGAATTGAATCACCAAATTTAGCTGCCAAATGAAAAACTGAACTGTGAGTTTGGCCAAATTTAAAATCGAGTAAAATCTTTTTAGTTTGTAAATCCGATCCTTCAATTTCACTTACAAAAGCGGCTATCGCAGCTTTAATTTCAACAGCTTCTGTTGTTGTAATTCGTACCAACATTCTGTCAGAATTTTTATCTAAAATTTCTTTAATTTGTTCGGGTTGCATTTTTGATTTTATTAAATTTTTAAGAATTACAAAACCTCTTAAAAAACCAGGATTTCCCGAGGAATTTTTAACTAACGACAAAATTACTGGGAAAGACGGTTTTTCAAGAGGTTCTATCTACCGCGAGAATGTTGTCTTCCAGCCTCGCGCTCTTTGGCTTCGATCATGCTTGCCCAAAAACCTTTATCACCGCGTTTATTTAAAATTTGCGCTGACTGGATTAAGTAAGTTAATTTTTGACCAAGGATCATTGAAGTCCAAAAACCAACCGGTTTCACGATATCAACAATATTTACTTCGCTCAATTCCTGCCTTGCCCGCTCTTGCTCAAATGACGGAATTATTTCATAACTTCCATTTTGAGGCCCGCGCTCTTTCATTTCGGCTTTCACTTGAGAATGGGCGCGCGGAATTTCTGCCTTAACTTTCATTAATTCTTCATCTTCTTTGATGAAGTTCTTTTTTGTTGAAGGCAATTTGCTTTTACCAAATTCTTTAAGCGCGAGATAGCGTTTATAGGCTTGATTTAACAAAAAGGATAAAATTATCCGCGTCAGTAAAATCAAACAGAAGACCGTGATAAAAATCGTAATCAAAATAGGCAAAGAATTTTTTACAGTTAGAAGAGAGTCGATATTCATCATCTCAAATCCTTACATGTTTCTTTCATTTTAGAATAGGCCTGAATAAAACCGATTAAAGAATAAGTATCAGTTGCAATCTTGCCGTCACGCGCCACAGCGCTTACGACCAGATCGTCATGTTTTTGCATTTCTTTAATAACATCAATATCATCATTTTTGTCATTGGCCCAAGCCAAGGTGTTGAAAGGGAAAAGATAGAATTTTTTTGAACCAAAAGAAATTTCCACGTCTGATTTCTTATTATAGATAAAACCAGATGAAACGCTGATTTCATCAGCATCATTTTCAATATTGGTGACTAAAAAAAATGGCTCGCCTCTTTTTTCAGAATTACCACCACGCTTTATCGGCAATGAAGCCACATAACAAACGGTTTTATCTCCTCTTTCGGTTTTAAAAACATTCCAGTCCTGAAATTTGGCTTGAAGTTCTTGAGCCTGAAGATCAATTCCAAAAAATAAAAACAAAACAACAAAACCCAATGTCACCCTAAGTCTGTCGAAAGATGATTTTAAGGACGAGCTTGAATCACCCTTAGAAAAGCTCGGGGTAAAATTGACTGGGTTTAAAAATATTTTAAATAATTTTGTAAATTTCATAACTTGACTTTTTTTTGGGTCAGAAATATTTTGCCCGCTTCATTTTTAGATCGTTGATAATCAAGCTTTCATACAAGTTTTAATAATCAGCTTAAAGCACCATAAAATCACAAACCTTTTTAAAAAATCCAACAAATTTTCAAATGTCTGGTCAAACTCAAGTAATTCACGAAAACGTTGCGCCCAACTCTGCCGCTGAGGTAATTGAAACCGCAACGCATGAAACCGCTAAACATAATCCCTTGGCGCAATTTGAAGTTCATAAAATCTTCGATTTGCATATCGGAAAATTTGATATCAGCTTCACCAATTCCGCTCTTTACATGGTGATTGCAACTTTCTTGGCGATTGCATTCATGCTTTTTGCAACCAGAAAAAAATCTTTAATTCCTTCAAAAATTCAGGTTATCGCTGAATCAATTTACAATTTCGTTTTCGACATCATCAAAGGCACAATTGGCGATGAAGGAACTAAATTTTTCCCATTAGTTTTCAGTTTATTCTTCTTCATTTTGATGTGTAACCTTTTGGGTATGACTCCTTATAGTTTCACTTCAACCAGCCAAATTGCAGTGACACTTTCTCTTGCCATGTTGGCATTTGTAACCATCACAATTTTCGCAATTGCCCGTAACGGATTTTTTGGGTTTTTACACATGTTTTTACCAAGCGGCGTTCCGCTTTGGATGGCTCCTGTAATTTTCGCAATCGAGTTTTTCTCATTCTTAATTCGTCCAGTTACACTTTCCGTTCGTCTTTTTGCTAACATGGTTGCAGGTCACGTATTGCTTAAAGTTGTTGCTGGTTTCATCATTTCACTTGGCATAATTTTTGGAACTCTGCCTTTTTTATTCAGCATTATCATGACTGGTTTCGAATTATTCGTTGCCGTTTTACAAGCATATATTTTTGCAATCCTTGTTTGCGCTTATTTAGGCGAAGCAACTAGAGAACATTAATAGCGAAATTTGGCTATCCCTGCGCGCCAAATAATTCCCGATCAATGGGTTTTTGCAGGATCTTAATAAAATAGGTAAAACATGGAAGAAGTAGTAGTTAATTATACCGCCTTTAAATATATCGGCGTTGGTTTGTGTTCAATTGGAATGGCTGGCGCAGCTCTTGCAATTGGAAATATTTTTGGATCTTTCTTCAATTCAATCGCAAGAAATCCATCTGCCGCTCCTAAATTGGAAAAATATATCTATATCGCTGCCGGTCTTGCTGAAGCTATGGGTATCTTCGCTGTACTTTTGGCGTTCCTTGTTATGTTCTCATAAATTCACTTACGATTTAAATTGAACCGCTTTGGAGAGAGAAATTTTTCCAAAGCGGTTTATTAAAAGATTTTTAAAAAATGCCTCAGTTAGATATCTCAACTTATATTCCACAAATTTTCTGGTTTTTAATTTGCTTCGCGGTGCTTTACACCTTTGTTGCCTGCATCATTTTGCCAAGAATTACCAATATTTTAAAAGAAAGAAAACGCGTGATCGACGCCGATCTTGCTTCAGCTCATGAGCTTGATAGCAAAATTGATGACCTTCAAATCCGAACTGAAAAATTAAGAAGAGAAGCAAATCATCAATATCAAACCAAGCTTGATGAAACCGCTAAAAATGCAGCCAAAGAAAGAGAGAAATTAATCGAAGATCTGAAAGAAAAAATTGACCAAACTGCTAAAAAATCACGCCAAGAATTGCACGCTTTTATTGAAAAAACCAATGCTCAAAGCGAAACCGCAGTAAAAAATCTGGTTCAAAAAATTAAAGAAAAATTCTTGTCTCGCGCAAATTAAATTACTAAAAAAGGGAAAAAATGTTAAACGAAAAATTCTGGTTAGCGGTTGCATTCACTGCTTTCGTTCTGCTTATCATTAAATATGTAAACCCAAAAATTTCTAAAGCTTTGGGCGACAAATCTAAGTCAATTGCGGAAGAAATTTTAGCAGCAAAGGAAATGAAAGAAAAAGCGATTCAACTTTTAGCCAAAGCTGAGAAATATCAAAAAGAATCAGAAAACTATTCTCAAAAATTGATGAAAGATGCACAAGATGAAGCGCAAAAATATGCGGCAGAATCCAAACAAATGGTTGAATTAGAAATTGCTAAAAAAACTGCTGCCGCCCTGAATCGTATTCAAATTGAAGAAGCTTCAGCGATTCGTGAAATTAAATCCAAAATCGTTGCCTTGGCGATTGCTAATTTATCTGAGAATATCAGCAAAGAATTAACATCAGCTAATCACGAGCAATTATTTGCTCAAGCGATGCAGGATTTGGAAAAAACTGTTTAAAATTTCATGAAACTTACTCTCTCTTGGCTTAAAGAATATCTTAACACCTCCGCTTCTCTCGAAGAAATCTGCAATAAATTAACTAGCATCGGATTAGAAGTTGAATCAGTTGAAGATAAAGCAAAAATTCTTACACCTTTTACAGTTGCCAAAATTATCACCGCCAGTCCGCACGAAAATTCTACTAAATTAAAAATCTGCCAAGTTCAAACTTCTGATTCTCCAACTCCGCTACAAATTATTTGCGGCGCCGCAAATGCTAGAACTGGTTTAAAAGTTGCTTACGCGCCAATTGGATCAGTAATTCCTACCAACCAAATGGTAATTAAAAAAGCCAAAATTGCTGGCGTTGAAAGTAATGGAATGTTGTGTTCAGCGCGTGAATTAAGTTTGGGAAACGAAGATGCTGGAATTATTGAAATTGATGAAAAATGGGAAATCGGCAGCAAAATTACTGAGGTTTACGCCTTAAATGACGCAGTGATTGAAATTAACGTTACGCCAAATCGCGGAGATTGTTTAGGAATTTATGGAATCGCGCGCGACTTGGCTGCAACTGAAATTGGCACTTTAAAAAATCTGGAAATCAAAAAAATTTCGCCCCAATTTTCTTTTCCAATTGAAGTAAAAAATGAAGCCGAATCAGCCTGCAATTACGCCGCTTTTCGCTCGATAAAAAATGTAAAAAACTGCGAATCACCAAAATGGTTGAAAGAAAAATTAACGGCACTTGGTTCAAATTCAATCTCGGCAATTGTTGATATCACTAATTATGTGATGCTTTTGCTAAATCGCCCGATGCATGCTTATGATGCCAAAAAAATTGCTGGTGCGCTTGAAATTCGTTTTGCTAAAAATGATGAAAAATTCACTTCACTAAAAAAAGAAGAATATGTTTTAGATGAAAAAATACTCGTAATTTCTGATTCTAAAAAACTAGTTGGAATTGCTGGAGTTATTGGATCTCTAAATTCTTCCTGTGATTTAGAAACTTCGGAAATATTGCTTGAAGCGGCTTTTTTTGCGCCTTTCGCGATCGCTTATTCCGGACGTAAATTAAATATTTTATCCGATGCCAGATTTCGCTTCGAAAGAGGTGTTGATGAAAATACTTGTGAAAGCGGCATTGATTTAGCGACGCAATTAATTTTAGAAATTTGCGGCGGTGAAGTTAGTGAAACAAAAATTGTTGGCAAAAAAACTGAAGCCAAAAAAATTGAATTTGATTTGGCTAAAATCAAAAAATTAATCAGCGTTGAAGTGGCGTCAGAAAAGGCTGTAAAGATTTTGACTGATTTAGGATTTGGCTTAGAAAAAATTGCTGCAGAAAAATTTTTAATCACAATTCCATCACATCGTCATGATATCAATGGTTCAGAAGATTTAGTTGAAGAAGTAGCGAGAATTTTTGGTTACGATCAAATTAAGAAACAGATCCTGAATCAAGATCAGGATAACAAAATGGGTGATAAAATTGTAGAGAAAAAAGAAATTAATATTCTTCATAAAGTTAGATCTTATCTGGCTTCGCAAGGCATGATCGAAACTATTAATTGGTCATTTGTTGATGCAAATTTAGTCGAAATTTTTGCCGAGAAAAATGAAAAATTAATTTTAAAAAATCCAATCAGCATCGAGTTAAATCATATGCGCCCGAATTTGATGATTGGTTTACTTGAATCTTACAAAAGAAATTCTTTAAGAAATTTTTCTGATCTTTCACTTTTTGAAATCGGAAATGTTTTTTTAGATGGTCAGAAATTAATGATTTCAGGCATTCGCGCCGGGAAAAATAAAGAGCAAAATCATTATCACGATAATCGTGATTTCGATGTTTTTGATGTAAAAAAAGATTTTCTTGATGTGCTAGAAATTTTTGGTCTGCGTGCTGAAAGCCTGCAAATGACTAGCGAAAATTCCCCAAAATATTATCACCCTCATCGCTTTGCCGCTTTGAAATTAGGTAAAAATTTAATTGGTTACTTTGGCGAAATTCATCCGGCAATTGCCAAGAAATTTGATTTAAAAAACCGCGTTAATGCTTTTGAAATTTTCGTTGATTCCTTGCCAACACAACAAAAATCAAGCACGCGCAAAGCATTCGTAATTAATGATTTACAAGCTGTAGAACGTGATTTTGCGTTTTTAGTAAATAAAGATCAGGCGATTGGAGATTTGGTGAAAACTGTTGCCAATTGCGATAAACAACTAATTAAAGAAGTTAATATTTTCGATATTTTCAGCGGGAAAAATATTGCCGAAGATAAAAAATCGGTGGCTTTGCGAGTTAGAATTCAGCCAATTGAAAAAACTTTAACCTCGGAAGAAATTGATATGATTAGCAAAAAAATTATTGATGCAGTTGGGAAATTTTATGGCGCGACGCTTAGATAAAATGGCCTAAAGGGCTATTTTCGGCATTCACGAGGAATAAGGTGAACTGCCTGACTATTTCCTGACCTTTCTTGGTAAAACAAAAAAAGTATTTTCCGTAATGCCATTCATATCTGACACCGCAACTTCGCTTTTAGAAATTTCTTTTATTTTATTTACAACATCTTGAACCAAAACTTCTGGCGCCGAAGCTCCCGCTGTTAGACCAATAGTTTTTACATTCTCAAACCATTTAGGATCAACGTTAGAACCGCCATTAATCAAATAAGATGGTAATCCACATTCTTCGCCCAAATCTCTTAGGCGGTTCGAATTTGAACTATTTTTTGCACCGATAACCAATAAAATATCCACCATTTTTGAGAGAGATCTTACCGCGTCTTGGCGGTTTTGAGTAGCGTAGCAAATATCTTTAGTTGCGAGCCCAAGCTGCATTTGTGGAAATCTTTTTTCTAAAATCTCGACGATTTTTTTAGTGTCATCAACGCTTAAAGTAGTTTGAGTTACGTAAGCGATTTTTTCAGGATGCTTTATTTCAACTGTGCGCGCATCATTTTCATCAGTCACCAAAATCACGTCTTTTTTTACGCGGCCGCTAGTGCCTTCAACTTCTGGGTGACCTTTATGACCAATCAAGATTATTTCATAATTTTCTTCTTCATATTTTTTGGCTTCGCGATGAACTTTACTAACCAGCGGACAAGTTGCATCAATTACATCTAAGCCGCGTGCCAGCGAATCTTCTTCAACACGATCAGAAACACCGTGAGCTGAAAAAATTGTAATTGCGCCGACAGGAATTTGATCAACTTCATCAACAAAAATTGCGCCTTTTTTGCGTAATGATTCGACTACGAATTTATTATGCACAATTTCGTGGCGCACATAAATTGGAGGACCAAATTTAGCGAGAGCTTTTTCAACGGTTTCAATTGCACGAGTTACGCCAGCGCAGAATCCGCGTGGCTTGGCAAGGATTATTTTCATTTGGAAAATCGATTTGAAGAAAAATTGTTGGGGAGCATCTTTGGTGTTAAGAAGTAATTACGGATAGATCCTAGAGCCTGTATTCAAAATAAAGTGAACTCAGATTTTGGCATATTTTTAGCACTTTTTTAGTAAAATTATGACGCATATCTGGATATATTCGGAATAATTTTACTAAAAAATAAGCAAAAGTAGGACAAAATATGAGTTCATTTTATTTTGAATACAGGCTCTAAAACAAGTTCAGAGGAAAAATGACTAATTAAACAAGCATTCATATAAAATTTAACCAAGTAACTGAAGTGGAGTTTTTATTTTTCCAAAAGTTCTTCGTTGATGAAATCTAAAACCAAACGGAATTCTTCTTTAACTTTATTTATAATTTCGACTTTTTGATCAGAATTATCTTCCGGGTGTTTTTGCGCATATTCCAAAACTTTAGAAAGATCAAATGCACCAATTGATGCTGAAGCGCCTTTAAATGCATGAGCCGCCATGTACCAAGAATTATTATCATTTTCTTTGATCGCATCTTCCATTTTAATGATATTGCGATGAGCGTTTTCTGAGAAAATCTTAAATAGCTCTCTTTCGAATTCAGCATCATTATCGATAATGCTTCTTAAGAATTCTACGTCGATTGCTTTTTTATAATTTTGATTATTTTCCATATAGAGTTTTAAATTAATTAATAACGAGACTTGTAGATAAGGCATTTAACCTGATGCCAGACTCTTTTATCGCTTTCGAGTTTAAAGTTAACTCAAAATTTCTTCTTCCCATTTGAACTTGCAACATACCACCGATTTCAGTGAAACCGTCAAAAATTGCAATTGTCAAAACTTTCTTCTTATTCAATTTTTCAATCTCAACTCTTAAGCTTTTTTCACGACCTTGAGCAATATAAACTGCCTTACATTGCTCATATTTCTTTGGTTCGAGATCAAGGTCAATAAATGTTTTATCCTGAGTGGCAATTACTTTAGAAACCTCGTCACTGCCAATACCACATATTGGCCCACGTTTCGGGGTTTGGGTTGTATGAACAAGTTCTTGTATAAAGCCAGCGAATGCAACAGCAGTTTCATCTTCAATGACGTCAGAAAAACAATCAAAAGTTATGAAAAATAATGCCGTGAAAAACGTTACTAATTTTAAATTGCTAAACTTCATTTTTATTTCTCAAAGTTTTTTTAGATGAAATTACGATTAATACTGCCAAACCAACTTAAAATCGAAGGTTCAGAAACAACATAAATTGCAGAAGGCGAATCAAATTATTTTTGATTTGTCTCCGCTTTATCTTCAGTATTTGAAAATTTGGAAAAAAGAGTTAAGCAAACCAGTGAAATCAACAATCTGGTGATTGATAGACTTCTGTCAGAAATCATTTAGAAATTTCCTAATTTAATATTGCCAAACTGCTTTGACGTAGAACGTACGTCCGATTTCAGTTTGGTTATTATAAAGCGCTGCTTTGAACTCTCTGTGGCCTTGATTTAACAAGTTCTGAATTCCTACACTCAAGTCGAGATTTCTTGATGGAAGATATCCAAGTCTGGTGTCAAATCTGAAATAAGATGGGATGCCAGTTGTGCGATAAGTTGTGCCAGCGGTTGGAAGGTTATCGACATAATATAAAATATTATCGAACTCAATTTTTGGACTGATATTATAAAATGATCTCAACTTAACCTGATTTTTTGGAGACATTCCTTCTGCAACTTGAAGACCATCAGCAGCCCCGATGATTGAGGTGTTGTCAGTTGAATTATTGCTAATATGAAGATCAAGATTTAAGTAATCATAACTGGCTTCCATTCTCCAGTCGTTAGTTACTTGCCATTTACCACTAATTTCAAATCCTTGCGATTCGCCATAACCAAGATTTGCTGCAGTTGGAACTCCATTAATTAATTCAAAAGTTCTTAACTTGGAATATTGATTATAGAACGCGGTGGCGTCGATCAGAGTTTTGGAAGTTGGCTTGATTCTGTAACCAGCTTCATAAGCGATTACCTGCTCAATTCCATAAGTTGAACTACCTTGGTTTACAGTAGCGTTGGTGTTGGCTTGTTTTAAAGTAAGGTCACTTTCTCCTCTGGTCGGAATTCTGGTCGCTCTTGAAACCGAAGCCCAAACAGTTTGGTTGCGCGATGGATAATAAGCCAATCTCGCATTTGGCTGATATTCAAAACCGGTAAAATCGTTTTTCTCAAATTTTGAACCAATAGTTAAATATAATTTATCTGGAATCAGGCCAAATTTTTCTTGGATAAATGAAGTGAACCATTGGTCATTTCTATGATCCGGAGAATAATTAGCTGGAACAGCGCCATTTGACATGGTACTTTCTTCAATATCATCGGCAATTTGTCTATATCCCAAGCCCCAGATGAATTGGTTATCTTTGGAAGAATTATAAAAATGTTGGAAATCAACATCGAAAGTTTTTGAACTTCTCTTCAAAACTGGAATGCTGAATTGATCATAATCAAAATAGCTATTCAGAATAAAACTTGATTGTTTGGATAATTTTTTATCCCAGTTCACGACAATATTTGCGCCGCGAGAATCTTTATTGTTTTTATTCGGATTGTTCAGAGTGGTAAAATAATTGCTGGCGGTGCTGCTAAAAATATCGCCGTGAATTGAAATTGAACTATCTTTTATCGAGCTAATATCATATCTAAAACCAGCTCTATCTTGACTATTACCATCGTGATTATTGCCTTTAGTCTTATAGTTGTCCAAGCCATCTCTTACTGCTTTTTTAACATATAATCTGTAATCGTCTTTATTGTTATTTAAAGCTCCGCCGTAGCGGGCTTCTGTGATTGATTTATCTTGATCTCCCACAATTTGTGAAACGTAAGTACCTTGCGTTCTAACTGCGCTTTTGGTGATGATATTGATAATTCCATTAACTGCATTTGATCCCCAAATTGTTCCACCCGGACCTCTGATCACTTCGATTCTATCAATATCTTCCATTACATAATCATGTGAATCCCAAAATACCCCAGAAAATAACTGCGTATAAACAGTTCTACCATCAATCATTACCAAAAGTTTGTTGGAGAATTGTCTGTCGAAACCACGAATTGAAATTGCCCAAGCATTGCCACTCATTCTGGCAACTTGCACACCCGGAGCCAATCTTAAAGCTTCTGGAATTGAAGTTGCGCCCGATCTTCTAATATCTTCCGAACTAAGAACGTAAGTTGCAGAAGCTGCGTCAAAAGCATTTTCCTTTTTCTTGGATAAAGAAAAAATTTGCGGATTAAATGTCATGCTTTTCTTCTCTTCGGCAGTTGTATCATCAACAGCGCTGGCAGATGGAGAAAAAGATATAAAACAAATCATCGATATTGTTATTCCAAATATTTTTCTCATAAGTTTTATCTTAATTAATTATTGAAGTTTGGTATATACTGGGAACATTTTGATGAAGTTATAAACTTTCCTTTCTTTCCAAGGAAAATTCATCACTATTTCTAACTCATAGCCGAGATTTTTTATTGTTTTTCTATAACTTCTGCAAACAGCCGCGACAGCAACTCCGACAACGTAATTACAACCGTGAATTTTTGACTCCTTAAATAAGATATCAAGAATCGCCGCCGTGACATTTGAATCTCTGTGACTTTTTTCTACTGCTAATGCTGAAATTTCACTAAGTATCAGATTTTCTCTAGAATCGTATGTTCTGATAAATTTTCTATAGTCATATTGGGTTCCCGGAATTTCGTTGGGAAGAAACTGGCATTGGTCAGAAAAAGTAGCTCTGGCTCCACCAATTACCTTTCCATTCTCAACTACTACAGCGATTTTGCCGCCACGGTCAAATTTATTTTCTGATCCATCGTAATCTGGCAATCCATTTTGATCGCGATATTCGGTTTGACGTAACTCGTAATATTGACTCAATATATCTGAATCTTTTGTAATAAAAACTTTCACTTCGTCTCTTTGAGTATTGTTTGTTGGTTTATAAATTTTTTAAGAAAAATTGAAAAAAATTCTGGCAAAAATTTGCTTCCAATAAAAAATTGTCGCTCAAAGATTAGAAGTCTTAAAAAAAAACAATGAACAAAATACTTTATTTTAGCCTGATTGATAAAATGTTTCAAAAAGGGAAATTTAAATTTCTTCTAATTTAAAGATCGGTAAAAATGTTTGACAGCGCTCGCTATCAAAATAGAACATTCGAGATCAAAACCATCATCCATTTTAAAAATAGACGAGATTTCTAAAAATCAAATGTTTCAAAGCTTAACAAAGTTTATAACTAGAAAAAACCTTACTGCGGCAACAGTTCTAAAAAAAGATAAACCTAAAAAAAGAAGAAATTTGATGGAAAAGATTTCTTATTTCTTTGTACTCATCTTTTCAGTCAAAAATGACTACTATCACGAAAAAATAATCTCTCGCAGCAAATTCGATCCTACTTATCCACGTCGCTTTTGGAAAATTCGTCGCTGTTACGAAAGAAGAAAAAAGCCAGTAAAGCGCGAACAGCAAATGGATCTGGCACAATCTTACACTGTTTTCTCCTATATTTTAATCGCACTGATTCTGGGTTGGGTAACTCTGAATACTTTCATGGTCTACCGCAGCTTCTGGGTTTCGCTTGATAAACAAGTCAAATTCCAAAGTGGCGTTGTAGAAAAAGCCGCAATTTCTTTGATGGCCGCAGTTGATAATTATTTAAACTATGTCGGCGATAAAATTTTGACTTTGCACGGCGAGAAGAAAAAAGACACTATTTCAAAAATCCTGAAAAAAACCCTGAATCGCGACGCCTTACAAAGGAACGTTTCATCATGGATGAATATCAGTTTCGTTGATGACAAAAGTTTAGTCGCTGTAACTTCCGATGAAGGTGTTTTAAAAAAAGCAGTCGAACCAAAAGAATATTTTCCGGTTAAAGAAGCAGAAAAGAAAAATGCTTGGCGCTTGAAAGTCGGCCGCAAAACCCACATTGAAACTGACATCGCTTCTTATGACATGTTACCGATCGCGATGCGTATTGATTATGATGATTTAAAACCGATTGGAACTTTCATCGCGCAACTTCCGATTGAAGTTATTCAAAGACAAATAGATTGGGTTTTTGGTGACGAAGATATTTGCTATATATTAGTTGATCACAATTTTGATTTGCTGGCCAATTCTACCAGTTTTGATCGCCAAAATTTCAAACCCACTGATCTTTCATCGCAGATCTATATTCGCGAAGCAGTTGAGCGTTATCGCGGTGGTGTCAGCGATTTCTTACCTTTCCGCTTTAGAATTGGAGAATGTATTTATGCCCATTTCCAAAAATCCCCTGAATATAATATAACTACAATTACCGGCTATCATCAAAAAAGAGCTTGGAAAAACCTTGGTTTCGCCTTAATGGTTTCAGTCGGTCAATCAATTGGTGTGGCGATTTTTTTCATGGGAACAATTTATATTTTTAAACGCATGAGAATCGGACCCTTCGTTCGCGAATTGATTAAAGCTAAAGAAGGCGCAGAAGCAGCGAGCGTTGCGAAAAGCCAATTCTTATCTAATATGAGTCACGAACTTCGAACGCCGATGAACGGAATTATCGGCATGAGTCAGGCTTTACGCGAATCACAAAATATTAAAGATGACGAACTTGATCAGGCCAACACAATTTATCGTTCCGCCGATGCATTACTTGTGATTTTGAACGACATTTTGAACTTCTCTAAAATTGAAGCCCGTAAAATAGAAATCGAAACTATCGCTTTTAATATTCGCGATTTAGTCGAAGACGTTTCTGATTTAATGTCACCAACCGCCAATAGCAAAGGATTGGAAATCATCACCAATATCAGCAGCGATATTCCCAATTCTCTAATGTGTGATACTGGAAGAATCCGCCAAATCATGAATAACCTCGTAAATAACGCGATTAAATTCACTTATTACGGACAGGTTTTAATTGAGGTAAAAATAGAAAAAGTTGAAGGTTCAGTTTATTACATAAATTTCAACATTGTTGATAGCGGCATCGGAATTGCGCCAGAAAAACTTACCACAATGTTTACGGTTTTCTCGCAAGCCGATATGTCAACTACCAGAAAATATGGTGGAACAGGTTTGGGACTTTCAATCTGCAAAGAGCTGGTTGAATTGATGAAGGGAAAAATTGGCGTTGATAGTGAAAACGGCAAAGGTTCGAATTTCCACTTTACGATTCCGATGTCTAAATCAGAAAATGACAACAGTCTTGATGAGGAATATCGTAGTCAAAAACAGGAAATTGTTGGACGTAAAATTGCCCTTATCGAAAATAATAAAATTGGTGCCAAAATTTTGGGAGAAAGTTTCTCTGAATTAGAATTGCGTCATCAAGTTGTTCATATTTCCAGCAGCATTACCAATCAAGAAGGAAGAGCCAATATGGCGATTAAAGAACTTGAACAATTCTGTCTTGATTCAAACGCTATTGTGATTAGTCATAATTCTTATATCGGAATTAATGGCGTTAGCATTGCTGAAAAAATCAGAAATCATCCGCAATTAAAAACCATTCCGCTGATTTTATTAATTTCTATTCAAGAAAAATTAAAAATCCCGGCCGATAAATTAAAATTATTCAACCGCATCGTCACTAAGCCAATCAAGAAAAATAAATTGATGTTGGCATTATTCTTCATTTTCCAAATTACCTATTATGAAGATGAAGGAACATTAATTGAAAAAGGCGAAGTGAAGGAAGAATGTTTAACAACTAAGGGTCTGCGCGTGTTGCTTTGTGAAGATAATGAAGTGAATATGAAAGTTGCGATCACAATTTTAAAACGCTTTGGTTTTGAGCTCGATTTCGCAGAAAATGGTCAAGAAGCGGTAAATAAATTTATGCACTTAACTTATGATATAATTTTGATGGATTGCATGATGCCAGTAATGGACGGATTTCAAGCCACTAAAAAGATCAGAGAAATTGAAAAAGAAACAGGAGAAAAACCAGTAGTGATTGTGGCACTAACGGCGAATGTTGGAGAAGATGATAAAAAGAAATGTTTGGATAGCGGTATGAATGATTTCGTAGCAAAACCAATTAAACGCGAAGCGATTGAAGAAGTTTTAAATCGCCAGATTAGAGGTCGGAAGGCTTAAGCTTAAGCAGTCGAATTGGCAATTAAAAAAAGCCCCTCCGGTTTAACCCGAAGGAGCTTTTCCCTTAACAGGAAAGACTTTCAAATGGTTGCTCAAAAGCCAATTTGAAAGGGAAGCAACACGCCTTTTGGGTATTGCGGGTGGTGGTGGCTCGTTTACATCGAATAAGGAAATCTTAATTTTATTTCTGTTCCAACATTTAATTCTGATTTAACTTCAATAGTTCCTTTTTGTA
>Ga0114967_10001665_pt1 | contig 18706 bp, 17 predicted proteins | sample M_130628_MF_Meta_FD_92639 | JGI IMG/M metagenome (GOLD analysis project Ga0114967, IMG submission 92639) | Freshwater microbial communities from Lake Montjoie, Canada to study carbon cycling - M_130628_MF_MetaG | ecosystem: Environmental > Aquatic > Freshwater > Lake | place: Lake Montjoie... | reverse complement strand
GATACCAGTTTTGAACGGTAGAATATTTTATTTCGGCATCTTCCATTGCTATCAATTCTACAACAGCCGCATGCAATTGATTTTCATCACGACTTGGCGCGGTACAGCCTTCAAGATACGAAACATAACTTCCTTCGTCTGCTATTAACAATGTTCTTTCAAATTGTCCCGTTCCTGCTTGATTGATTCGGAAATAGGTTGAAAGTTCCATTGGGCAACGAACTCCTTTTGGAATATAACAAAACGACCCGTCCGAGAAAACAGCCGAATTTAATGCGGCATAAAAATTGTCTTTTTGAGGAACAACCGTTCCAAGATATTTACGAACTAATTCAGGATATTCTCGAATTGCCTCAGAGATACTCATGAAAATGATTCCTTTTTCAGCCAGTGTTTTTTTGAATGTTGTTGCAACAGAAACAGAGTCAACTACAATGTCCATTGCCACATTATTCATCATTTTTTGTTCGTCAACAGAGATTCCTAACTTTTTATACATTTCTAAAAGTTCAGGATCTACATCGTCCAAAGTTTTATTAGGATCTACTGCTTTGGGAGCAGAATAATAGGAAATGGCTTGAAAATCAGGTTTGGTGTAATGAACATTCGCCCATTCAGGCTCTATCATTTCTTGCCAAGCGCGGAAAGATTCAATTCTCCAATCGGTCATCCATTGTGGCTCTTCTTTTTTATGGGAAATGGCACGAACAATGTCTTCATTTAAACCAATTGGAAATGTTTCCGATTGTAAATCAGTGTAAAATCCGTATTCGTATTCTTTGTTTTCGAGTTCGATTTTTAAATCGTCTTCCGTATATTTACTCATTTATTTTAACTATTTATAGTGAGAAAGATTCCCCGCAACCACAAGTTCTACTTGCATTTGGATTATTAAAAACAAATCCTTTACCGTTTAAACCGCCTGAAAATTCTAAAATGGTTCCTGCTAAATACAAGAACGATTTTTTTTCAACTGCAATTCGAACATTATTTACTTCAAAAACTTTATCGGTTTCTCCAATTTGTTTGTCAAATTTTAATTCATAGGACAATCCTGAACAACCGCCGCTTTTTACACCAACACGAACATAATCAACGGTTGCGTCAAAACCATCGTCTTTCATCATGTCGACAATTTTTTTACTAGCTGTATCTGAAACTTGTATCATTTATTGATTTATTTTGAAAATTAAACCCTAGGAAAATTCCTTATTTTGATTTTGTCTAAATAAAGGGCAAAGATATTACAATAAAATGTTTTTCTCCAATTACTTCAATACTTTTTAACGAATTATTAAATATAAAAATAGATTTTCATCGGAATAAAGCCATTGATATTTCATAAATTGCAACACAAAATAAACTAATGTATTTAAATCATGAAATTATATCCCATTGAATCTGGAAATTTTAAGTTGGATGGAGGTGCCATGTTTGGCGTTGTTCCGAAAACACTTTGGAATAAAACCAATCCTGCCGATGAAAACAATCTAATTGACATTGCCGCAAGGTGTTTGCTAATTGAAGAGGGCAATCGCTTAATTTTGATTGATACTGGAATGGGAAACAAACAATCGGAGAAATTTTTCAGTTATTATTCCCTTTGGGGAACCCATTCTATAGATAAATCATTAGCAAAATATGGGTTTCACCGAGATGATATTACCGATGTTTTTATGACGCACTTGCATTTTGATCATTGTGGCGGAAGTGTTAATTGGAATTCCGACAAAACGGGTTATGAAATTGCATTTAAAAATGCAAAATATTGGACTAATGAAAATCATTGGGAATGGGCAACAAAGCCAAATTCTAGAGAAAAAGCGTCGTTCTTACATGAAAATATCATCCCAATTCAAGAAAGTGGTCAATTAAATTTTATTCAAAAATCGGAAGACGATTTTCTTGAAAAATCAGAACTTGGATTTGGCATTTTCTTTGCCGATGGTCATACTGAAAAACAGATGCTACCTCACATTAAATACCAAGATAAAACGATTGTTTTCTGCGCTGATTTATTGGCTACAGCCGGACATATTCCAATTCCATATGTAATGGGATATGACACCAGGCCACTTTTAACATTGGGCGAAAAGGCTAAGTTTATGAACGCTGCCGCAGATAACAATTACTATTTATTTTTAGAACACGATGCACACAATGAAATAATTACAGTTGAAAAAACAGAAAAAGGGGTTCGATTAAAAGAAGTGTTTTCCTGTAATGACATCTTAAAATAGTGTTAATCAATATTGTGAAATCGAATATCTTAAAGTATTTTTGAAACGTAATTTTAACAAAACCAACATGAAATTAATTAAATTAACTTATTTATCGCTAATTGCCGCATTAACTTTGTCGCTTTCAGCAAATGCGCAATCGACTGAAAAAGTTGCTGTTGCAAAAAATGGAGCATTAACTGAAAACGAGCTTAAAAGATGGAGCCATCTCGATTTAGTAAAAGACAGTATTCCTGGAATGAGCGTTGATAAAGTTTATTCTGAATTATTAAAAGGAAAAACATCCGCTCCAATTATTGTAGGAATTGTAGATTCAGGCGTAGATATTGAGCATGAGGATTTGAAATCGGTGATTTGGACAAATAAAAATGAGATCCCAGGAAATAAAATTGATGACGATAAAAACGGCTATGTAGATGACGTTCACGGATGGAATTTCTTAGGAAATTGTACCAAAGAAAATTACGAATACGAGAGAATTATCAATAACAAAAAATTAGTTGATGAAGCTACTTATTTAAAAGCAAAAGCGATTAATGACGGTAAAATTGAAGAAGCAAATCAAACGAAATTTCAAATTGAACTTGCTTTAAATGGAACTAAAAAAGCGGATGAAACACTAGCAAAATTATTGGGAAAACCGACTTATACCGCTGAAGAATTAGATGCTATAGGTTCTACTGATCCTGAAGTAGTTCAAAGTGTTACTATAATGAAACAAATGCTTTCTTACGGATTAAGCGTTGCCGATTTGAAAAAAGAAATTGAGAAAGAATTGGAATCTTATATTAAAGTTCAAAGCGGTGAAAATTTAAAAACCAATTACAGAAAAGTAGTGGGTGATAATCCTGATGATATTAAAGATACCAAATATGGTGACAATAATGTTATGGGGCCAGACAAAGAAGAAATTCTTCACGGAACGCACGTTGCTGGTATTGTAGCACAAGTTAGAAACAACAAAATTGGTGGTGACGGAATTGCCAATAATGTTCAAATTCTTACTGTTCGTGCGGTTCCTGATGGTGACGAGTACGATAAAGATATTGCACTAGGAATTCGTTATGCAGTTGATAACGGTGCAAAAGTGATAAACGGAAGTTTCGGAAAAGCATTTTCTCCTCATAAACAATGGGTTTACGATGCAATTAAGTATGCTGAATCAAAAGATGTATTGATAGTTCACGCTGCAGGAAACGACGCAAAAGATATCGATAAAGAAGATAATTTTCCAAACGATTCTGACGATAAAGTAACGGAGTTTGCAGACAATATGATTACTGTTGGTGCCTTAAATTATGAATATGGAACTAATGTAGTTGCTGATTTCTCTAATTACGGAAAATTAAATGTGGATGTTTTTGCACCTGGAGTTAAAATATATGCTTCTACACCTAATAATACGTACCAATTTTTACAAGGAACATCAATGGCTTCACCTAATGTTGCTGGAGTTGCAGCGTTAATTCGTTCTTATTATCCAACGTTAACTGCTAAACAAGTAAAGCACATTTTGATGGATTCTGGAACGGCAATTACTACTGAAGTTACTATTGGAGGTGATCCAAGTAATAATCGTCCATTTTCACAATTATCCCAATCCGGAAAAATGGTAAACGCCTATAATGCTATGGTTATGGCTGAAAAATTAGCTAAAAAACCAGCTCCAGTAAAAATAAAAGGATAAAAAATAATTCAACTTACCAATAAGCTTGCAGGAATTTTATATATTTCGGCAAGCTTATTTTTTAATAGTAATACCTTTCTTCCCTTATGAAAAAATTCTTTGTGCTTTCCCTAATTATTATTAACATTGGGAATGTTGTTTCTCAAAATACTAACTATTGGCAACAAAAGGTAGATTACAAAATGGAAGTTTCCATCGATGTAAAAACCTTTTTATATAAAGGAAAACAAGAATTAGTTTACACCAATAATTCAAATGATACTCTAAAAAAAGTATATTATCATTTGTTCAATAATGCTTTTCAACCCGGAAGCGAAATGGATATGAGATTGCAAAATATCAAAGATCCTGATGCTAGAATGGTGACCAAAGTTAAAGTGGGTGATAAAGAAGTAAAAGAAAGTAGAATAAAAAGCTTAAAGCCAAATGAAATTGGATTTTTACATGTTTCTAATTTTAAACAAGATGGTGTTGCTGCTGTTGCAATAGAAGTCGAAACTATTCTTGAAGTTACCTTGGCGAAAGCCCTTTTGCCAGGACAAAAAACAACTTTAACCTTAGATTTTGACGGGCAAGTTCCTGTTCAAATTCGTCGTTCGGGTCGAAATAATAAAGAAGGCGTAGAACTTTCGATGGCACAATGGTATCCAAAAATTGCCGAATTTGATTTTGAAGGATGGCATGCAGACCCATACATTGCTAGAGAATTTCATGGCGTTTGGGGAAATTTTGATGTAAAAATCACCATTGATAAAGACTATGTTTTAGGGGGTTCCGGTTATTTGCAAAACAAAAACGAAATGGGTCACGGCTATCAAGATGCCGGAATAAATGTGGTTTACCCAAAGAAAACGAAAGTCCTAACTTGGCATTTTATAGCGCCAAACGTCCACGATTTTACTTGGGCTGCCGATAAAAATTATCTTCATGATATAGTTCAAGTTCCAAATGGAGCAACCTTGCATTTCCTGTACAAAAATAATCCTAAAATTATTGAAAACTGGAAAAAAGTGCAATCTAAAACAGTTGAATTGATGCAGTTTTATAATGCTACCGTTGGGAAATATCCTTACGAACAATATTCTGTAATTCAGGGTGGCGATGGCGGAATGGAATATGCAATGTGTACTTTAATTCTGGGTGAAGGCACTTATGACGGGCTTCTTGGCGTTATTGCGCATGAAATGGGACACTCTTGGTTCCAACACATATTGGCTTCAAATGAAAGCAAACACGGATGGATGGACGAAGGATTTACTTCATTTATAGAAGATTTAGGAATGAATGAATTGGCTGAAAAGAAATCGGAAAACCCATTTGAAGGAAGCTATAAAAGTTATATAAATATGGCCAACTCTGGCAAAGAACAACCGCAAGGAACTCATGCTGATCGATTTGACGAAAATAGAGTTTACAGCATTACTTCCTATAGTAAAGGCGAGGTTTTCTTGGCACAACTTCAATACCTCATCGGAAAGGAAAATTTATATAAAACATTGAAGCGTTATTTTTCCGAATTCAAGTTCAAACATCCTACGCCAAATGATATTAAAAGAACCGCTGAACGAGTTTCGGGGGCAGAATTGGATTGGTATTTAACCGATTGGACGCTGACTACAAATACCATTGATTACGGTATAAAATCGGTGAATGAAGAGGGTGATGCTACAATAGTAAATCTAGAAAGAATAGGTAGAATGCCAATGCCAATAGATCTTGAGGTAGAATATTTAGATGGATCGAAAGAAGCATTTTATGTGCCTTTGCGAATGATGAGTTTTGTAAAAGACAATTCAAATCCTGCGATGAAAAGAACGATTTTGAACGATTGGGCTTGGGGAAATCCTAACTATCAATTTAAAATTCCAACTAATAAAGCCAACATTAAAAAAATCACAATTGATGCGAGTGGCTTTATGGCCGACGTGAAAAAAGACAACAATGTTTATGAATTGAAATAAAAATATCCCTATTTGTTTAGCATTTTATATCTTTGATTTCAAATAACCAACATGCAACTATCTTCAAATAAAAAAATCTACTTTGCATCCGACCAACATTTTGGGGCGCCAACTGTGGAATTGAGTTTTCCTAGAGAACAAAAATTTGTAGCGTGGCTTGACGAAATTAAAGGGGATGCGGAAGCGATTTTTTTATTAGGCGATTTATTCGATTTTTGGTTTGAATATAAGACGGTTGTGCCCAAAGGATTTGTTCGTGTTTTAGGTAAACTAGCCGAAATTCGCGACAGCGGAATCCCAATCTATTTCTTTGTTGGAAACCATGATTTATGGATGAGCGACTACTTTGAAAAGGAACTCAATATCCCTGTTTACCACGATAATCAAGAATTTACTTTTGGTGAAAAAACATTCTTAATTGGCCATGGCGATGGAAAAGGACCAGGCGATAAAGGCTATAAAAGAATGAAACGTGTTTTTACCAATTCCTTTTCAAAAGCTATATTTCGATGGATCCACCCTGATATTGGTATTAAATTAGGTCAATATTTATCTGTAAAAAACAAACTGATTTCTGGTGATGAAGATGTAAAATTTTTAGGTGAAGAAAACGAATGGTTGGTGCTTTATTCCAAAAGAAAATTAGAAACAAAACACTATAATTATTTGGTTTTTGGCCATCGTCATTTACCTATGAAAATTACTGTGGGAGAAAACTCTGAATATGTAAATTTAGGCGATTGGATTGGCTATTTTACCTACGGTGTTTTCGATGGTGAAAATTTTGAGATTAAGAAATTTGAAACCAAATAAACTATGACTTTAATAATTATTTTTTCTGTATTTGGATTTTGCTTTTTGTATGAACGATTAAATCCAGGATGGAAATTACCAGATGTTCCAACATGGACAGTGAGGGTTTTAGCTGTAAATTTTGTTCAACTTGGAATTGTAACTCTTGCTGGATTTACGTGGGAAAAATGGTTTTCACACTACTCTATATTTCATTTGTCGGAAAGTGTAAATCCTTTTTTTGGTGGATTTATTGCCTATTTTATAGCAACTTTCATTTTCTACTGGTGGCACAGATGGAGACATCAAATCGATTATTTATGGACTCATTTTCATCAAATTCATCATAGTCCACAGAGATTAGAAGTAATTACATCGTTTTACAAGCACCCTTTGGAAATGACTGTAAATTCCATAATTGGAAGTATTCTTGTCTATTCTACTTTAGGTTTAAGTCTAGAGGCCGGGGGGATTTATACCCTTTTTACAGCACTAGGGGAGTTTTTTTATCACACTAATGTAAAAACGCCTCAGTGGATTGGATATATATTTCAAAGACCTGAAATGCATAGAATTCATCATGAATATGACAAGCACACCAATAACTATGGTGATATTGTTTGGTGGGATATGCTATTTGGAACCTATGAAAATCCAAAAGAATTTAAATCTAATTGTGGTTTTGATAACGAAAAAGAACAACGATTATTTGACATGTTGAAATTTAAAGATGTGCATAAAGAATAGTTTATTCTTTGTTTTTATCTTTCGAAATTAGTTTGAAAATAGAAATAGAAACCAAATAAATCACGATAAAAAAGGGAACTGCCGTTAGCAGCCATCCTCCAAAACCACAAAGCAATTCAAAAGAAAGGCGAGAAAGTGTCCCAAAAAAACTCTCCTGAAAAGAAGCAATAATTTCCTGAGCCGAATGATTGGATTGAGGAATTGAAAAAATAAATTCTCCAATATTTATAAAAGGAATAATCATTAGAATTTGTAAAGGCCACGCTAAATAACTAATAGCAATCATTATTGGTAAATTCAATTTTCTTTTTAATGAAAATCCCGTTAACAAAATAGTTGTTACCCCAAGAATTGGAATAATAGAGAATAAAGCTGCAACTAAAATACTTTGCGTCAATTCAATCGGTGTTAAACCTTGTTTAAAAAGCGCAACTGTTTTTGATTTTAAAGCGCGAAAATTCCAATTATTGATCGTTTTCATCGATGTCTTTTTGCAAGTCTAATTTTCTAAATGTTGGGGAAGCAAAACCGGTAAAAACAACAATGATTAACGTCATTGTACCGCCAAAAACTACCGAAGTTACTGTTCCCATTAGCTTTGCTGTCAATCCGCTTTCAAAGGCACCAAGTTCATTTGAAGAACCCACAAAAATTGAATTCACCGCCGAAACTCGTCCTCGCATGTGATCGGGAGTTTTCAATTGTAAGATAGTTTGTCGAATTACCACAGAAATTCCATCCACGACACCACTTAAAAATAAAGCTATCGCTGATAACCAAAATAACGTTGAAATTCCAAAAACGATAATGCATATTCCAAAGGCAAAAATGGAAAATAACAACTTCATACCAGCGTTTTTATTCAAAGGGACATAGGCAGAAATAAACATCGTAATAAAGGCTCCTAATGCTGGGGCTGCTCTCAAAACGCCAAATCCTTCAGGACCGACTTTCAAAATATCTTGTGCGTAAATTGGTAATAATGCTACTGCGCCTCCAAATAATACGGCAACCATATCTAATGAAATTGCGCCAAAAATGGTTTTGTTGTTATAAACAAATTTCACTCCTTCTTTCAGACTTTGCATTATGGGTTCGCCAATTTTTGGATTTAAAATGGGCTTTTTGCTAATTTGACTTAATATAATTAATGCCAAAAAGGAACACGCTAAAACAAATAACATCGATCCGTGGACACCAATTATAGTTATAGAAAATCCAGCAACTGCGGGACCTAAAACGGAACTTATTTGCCATACCGAGCTGCTCCAAGTTGCGGCGTTTGAGTAGAGATTTTTTGGAACAATTAAGGACAATAAAGAGAAAATAGTTGGACCTAAAAAAGCCCGAACAATTCCGCCAAGGAACACTAAGAAATAAATTGAATACAAAATTGTTTTCGCTGATAAATTGCCTCTAAAAGGTTCCCAAGTCAATAAAAATAAGCCTAAACTAATTACTAAAAACCCAATTATGCATTTAAATAACAATCCCTTTTTTTCATTTTGATCGACAAAATGACCGGCAAATAAAGCCATTAAAATAGCAGGAACTACTTCCATTAATCCTACAATTCCTAACGAAAGTGCGCTTTTCGTCAAACTATAAACTTCCCACTCAATTACAATAAATTGCATGGACCAAGAGAAAACCATAATAAAACGAAGCAATAAGAAAATATTGAATTCTCTTATTCTCAACGCTGCATAAGGATCATTTTTTGCCATTTATTATTCGTTATTTTTAATATCTCTCAATCGTAATTGAATTGAAACGGTGCCGTTCCACTCGTTTTCATCTATGCAATAAGCTGCATCGAATGGCTTTTTATTGTTAACTAAATTTAATTTATTTCCCATTCCGAAACCAATTGCAGCAATTCCCTCAGAATTATTTTGCTTTACAAATAGTTTTAAGTGCGATTGATCGGCGCCCATTAATTTTGGAAAACCAGTGTCATAAATATTTTTTGACTTAAAAATGGGTGTCATATTCAAAGGTCCAAAAGGTTCAAATTGATTGATAATTCGAAGAAATTTTGGAGTAATTTGTGGAAAATCAATTTCTAAATCGATCGAAATTTCAGGTAATAAAAGTTCTGGATCAATGGTTTCTGAAACTACTTTTTCAAATGCTTGTTTGAAAGCCACATAATTTTCTTCCTTTAATGTCAATCCCGCCGCATACCTATGTCCGCCAAATTGTTCCAAATGTTCCGCACACGCTTCAAGCGCATTATAAACATCAAATCCTTTTACAGAACGTGCCGAAGCGGCTAATTTATCGCCACTTTTGGTGAAAACCAATGTTGGTCGATAATAAGTTTCTATCAATCTTGACGCCACAATTCCTATTACTCCTTTATGCCAATTTTCTTGATAAACAACGGTTGTAAAACCCTCGATTTCGTTATTTTGTTCTATTTGCGAAAGCGCTTCAATAGTAATTTGTTTGTCTAATTCCTTTCGGTCAGAATTATTTTTTTCAATTTCTGAGGCAAATTGTTGGGCTTGCTCAAAATCAAATTCTGATAATAATTCCACCGCCTGATTTCCGTGTTTGATTCTTCCCGCCGCATTAATTCTAGGTGCAATAATAAATACAACATCAGTAATATCAAGAACTTGTTTTTTTATTTGATACGTAAGCGCTTTAATTCCTGGCCTTGGATTGGAGTTAATTACTTGCAATCCAAAATAGGCTAATACTCTGTTTTCCCCTGTCATTGGAACAATATCGGCTGCAATTGCTGTGGCAACTAAATCAAGGTATTCCGTTAAATCTTCAATGGTTTGATTTCTGTTTTTCCCTAACGCTTGAATCAATTTGAAGCCAATTCCGCATCCACACAATTCATCGTAAGGATAATTACAATCGTCTCTTTTTGGGTCTAAAACGGCTACTGCATCTGGCAGGAATTCTCCTGGTCGGTGGTGATCACAAATGATGAAATCGATGTTTCGCTCTTTGGCATAAGCCACATGATCAATCGATTTTATGCCACAATCTAAGGCAATAATTAGTGAAAAACCATTGTCGTCGGCAAAGTCAATTCCTTTGAAAGAAATTCCGTATCCTTCGTCATAACGATCCGGAATATAGGTAGCTACATCGGGATAATACGATTTTATATAGGAGGATACCAATGAAACTGCGGTAGTGCCATCAACATCATAATCGCCAAAAACGAGAATTTTTTCTTGTTTGGCTATAGCCAATTCAATTCTTGCAACTGCTTTATCCATATCTTTCATCAGATAGGGATCGTGCAAATGTTCCAATTGAGGTCGGAAAAAACCTTTCGCAGCGTCAAAAGTTTCGATGCCGCGTTGCACCAAAAGTGTGGCCACATAATCTTCAATATTAAGGGCATTGGCAAGTTTGGTAACTTTTTGGGAATCGGGGGTTGGTTTTATTTTCCAGCGCATAGTTTTATTTTGAATGGGTTATAGATCTATATTACTTCGTTGATTTTCCGCCTACAATTACTACAATTTCGCCTTTTGGAGGTTTGTTTTCAAAATGGGTTAACACCTCGCGCACGGTTCCTCGAACATTTTCTTCGTGTAATTTTGACAATTCTCTGGAAACGCAAATTGGTCGGTCTTCGCCAAAATAAGTAATAAATTCAGCTAAAGTTTTCACTAATTTATGTGGCGAAACGTATAAAATCATGGTGCGAGTTTCTTCGGCTAAAGCCAAATATCGCGTTTGTTTTCCTTTTTTGTCAGGCAAAAATCCTTCAAAAACAAATTTATCATTGGGCAATCCGCTGTTGACTAATGCGGGTACAAATGCAGTTGCGCCAGGCAAACATTCAACCGCGATTCCGTTTTCAACACAAGCGCGCGTTAATAAAAATCCCGGGTCTGAAATTGCTGGGGTTCCTGCGTCTGAAATCAATGCCATCGTATCGCCCGCTTTCAATCTTGAAATTAAATTCTCAATTGTTTTGTGCTCGTTGTGCATGTGGTGGCTGTGCATGTGGGTGCCAATTTCAAAATGTTTCATCAATTTTCCACTGGTTCGGGTATCTTCAGCCAAAATTAAATCGACTTCTTTCAGCACTCGAATGGCACGAAAAGTCATGTCTTCCAAATTTCCAATAGGCGTGGGAACAATATATAATTTTGACATAAAAATAAATTAAATTCAAACGGTATTGGTAAATTTAAATGGTAATTAAGCGAATTTCTTCTCTACAATTTCCATAAATCGAGTCACATATTCTTCTTTTCCTTCCCAATTATCGTAATCGGGTTTAACCATGTCTTCAATGAAGTTTTGGGCTTCTTCAAAAGTATCAAAAGTGCTCAACTGAGAAACTACCCGGTTTAAGTCTTCACTGCTTCCGGCAAATAATTGTTTTTCAAATGCAATTCTGTCGTTCAATCCAAAGGTTATGGTTTTTGCAAAAGCTTCGTTAATACTTATTTCGTTATCAAATTCAAAATTTGGAATTGCTTTTTCTTCCTCTTCCATTTCTTCTGAAGCTTCCATTTCAAAACCAGGATTAAAAATGGGCTCTTCGCTTTCTGTTTCTTCTTCATCATCCGATTCTTCCTCAGTTTCTTCTTGAATTGGATCAAAAACACGTTCAAAAACAGGCTCAGAATTGGACCCCAATAAATCTTCAAAGGAAATTTGTTTTGCTTCGGTTTTTGTTTTTTTATCTTCTACTTCTTCCACATTGAAAAGCTCAAAATGAGGTTCGAATTCTTTTTCTTCTTCCGATTCCTCCTCAGATTCTTCTTCGTCTTCCTCCTCAATTTCTTCTTCTTCAGATTCCTCTTCTTCCTCCTCAGATTCTTCTATGTTTTCAAAAGCTTCGTCTTCGTCTTCATCCTCTTCTATTTCTTCTTCGGATTCTTCTTCTTCTTCTTCAGAATGATCTTCTTCTTCAGATTCCTCTTTATCCTCTTCTAGTTCTTCTTCGGATTCTTCTTCAACTAAATCCGATTGGATTTCGATTTCTTGAGGGGCAGTATCAACCTCTTCCTCTTCAGGATCGTTTTCCAATGCTGCGTTTACTAATTCTTGAATATTTGAATTTCCAATGGTTGGTTTTACATCCGAAAAGTTATCTTCAACAAATTTCAAAACTGACAATTTTTCATATAGTTTTTGAGTTTCTAAATGCAATTGCGCAAGATCTTCTTTGTTTTTTAGCTTTAAAATTCGGTGTGCTATACTGATTAAATCAGCTTCCAACTTTTTTTTCATAACAATAGTATTATTTTGTGTGAGGTTGTTTCAGTTTAAAATGTCTTCTTTAATCTATTATTTACGCAAAGGAAGAAGAAACCTTTGATAAAAATTTTCTACATTTGAATCGACGTAAAAGTATAAAAAATTCATATCGATTCGTTAGCGTTACAAAGTAATAAAAACTATTCATTTTAAGAGCAAGAAAAGTAAAAAAATGTTTCTCGAAAATACAGTAAATCAGAAAGAACAATTTGGATGGATTGAAGTCATCTGCGGATCAATGTTTTCCGGTAAAACGGAAGAACTTATTCGTAGATTGAAAAGAGCGCAATTTGCAAAGCAAAAAGTAGAAATTTTCAAACCTTCGGTGGATACTCGCTATCACAATGAAATGGTCGTTTCTCACGATGCGAACGAAATCCGTTCTACTCCGGTTCCTGCTGCTGCAAATATTGCAATTTTGGCTCAAGGATGCGATGTAATTGGAATTGACGAGGCACAATTTTTTGATGATGAAATTGTGAAAATCTGTAATGATTTGGCAAATCAGGGAATTCGTGTAATTGTTGCCGGACTAGATATGGATTTTAAAGGCAACCCTTTTGGCCCAATGCCTGCCCTTATGGCAACCGCGGAATATGTTACAAAAGTACACGCCGTATGCACAAGAACAGGGAATTTGGCCAATTATAGTTTTAGAAAAGCCGATGGAGATAGTTTAGTTTTGCTAGGGGAAACCGAAGAATACGAACCGCTAAGTCGTGCCGCTTATTTTTATGCGATGAAAGAAAATCAGGAAAGCAATAAGGCGGGAAAAAAACCAAAAACTAAATAACCGCTATTGAGTTTAAACGCTGAAAATATTGCCGCAATTATAGATGCCAATTGGTTTGGATCGTCTAGTTCTAAAGAAATTTCTCATATTTCTATAGACAGCCGTTCGATGCAAAATGGCGTTGAAACTTTGTTTTTTGCATTGGTTGGTCCCAATAATAACGGTCACAATTACATTGCTGAATTAATTCAAAAAGGGGTTCAAAATTTTGTAGTAACCTCAATTCCAGAAAATTTAAAAGCAAAGGGAAATTTTCTTGTGGTGGAAAACACCCTTGAAGCGCTTCAAAAATTTGCAGTTTATTACCGAAATTTATACCATTTTCCAATAATTGGAATCACAGGAAGCAACGGAAAAACGATTGTAAAAGAATGGCTTAATTTTCTTTTAAGTCCTGATTTTTCAATAATTAGAAGTCCGAAAAGCTATAATTCACAAGTGGGCGTTCCGTTGTCAATTGTTTCAATAAATGAAAATCACAACCTAGGGATTTTTGAGGCTGGTATTTCTACTACCAATGAAATGGTTAAGCTAGAGCAAATAATAAAACCTACCATTGGAATTTTAACTAATCTTGGTTCGGCTCATGACGAAGGATTTGCCAATTTTGAAGAAAAAATTAAAGAGAAAATAGTGCTTTTTGCAAATGCTGAAATCTTAATTTATAAAAAAGACAAAGCGGTTGACACATTTTTAAACTCCAATTTAAAAACCTTTTCCTGGTCTTTCAAAGACTCCGGAGCGGATGTGTTTATTTCACAAAAATCACTTTCAGATAAAACGTTACTCGAGGTAAATAATTCAGGCCAGAAATTCGAAGTTACCATTCCGTTTAAAGATGATGCTTCCATTGAAAATGCCATTCATTGCCTAATGGTTTTATTGTATTTGAAATACGATACCTCGTTGATTCAAAGCCGATTGGAATTGCTTTATCCTGTGGAAATGAGACTCAAAGTAAAAACTGGAATTCACAATTGCACCCTAATTGACGACAGTTATAGTTCTGATTTTCAATCGTTAAAAATTGCCTTGGATTTTCTTGAAAATCAAAAACAGCATGCCAATAAAACGATCATTCTATCCGATATTTTTCAAAGCGGCTTGTCTAATGACGATTTGTATTCTAAGGTTTCAGAGTTAATTGTTTCCAATAATATCAATCGTGTGATTGGAATTGGAGAAACTATTTCTGACTATAAAAACAAATTTGTAAACTGCATTACTTATAAAAATACCGAAGCCTTTATTGCCGATTTTAATTCGCTTAATTTTAGCAGTGAAACCATCTTAATTAAAGGTGCAAGACTATTTGAATTTGAAAAAATCGTACATTTATTGGAAGAAAAAACACATGAAACGGTACTTGAAATCAATCTAAATGCCATTAGTCACAACTTAAATTATTACAAATCTAAGTTGGAACCTAACACTAAAATTATGGTTATGGTTAAAGCTTTTGGTTATGGAAATGGCGGTTTTGAAATTGCAAAATTATTAGAACACCACCATGTCGATTATTTAGGTGTGGCTTTCGCCGATGAAGGAATTACATTGAAAAATGGTGGAATTAAGTTGCCGATTATGGTCTTAAATCCAGAAAACACGAGTTTTTCAGCCATTATCCAACACCATCTAGAACCTGAAATTTATAGCTTAAAAGGGTTGAATTCCTTTTTACAAATAGCAAAAAATAGTCAATTAGAAAACTATCCTATCCACATAAAATTGGATACTGGAATGCACCGATTGGGATTTGAAGAAGAAAATATTGAGGCTTTAATTGCTGTTTTAAAAGACAATAAATCGGTAAAAGTGAAAAGTATTTTGTCCCACATGGCAACCAGCGATTCTATGGATAATCAAGATTTTGCTCTTTACCAAATTCAATTATTTGAGAAATTAGCTGCAAAAATTGTAGCCGAACTAAATATAAACCCGATTAAACATTTATTAAACACCTCTGGAATTAGTAATTTCCCTGAAGCTCAATACGATATGGTTCGACTTGGAATTGGGCTTTACGGTGTTTCAAATGATCCTCAAGAACAACGATTTTTAGAAAACGTAGGGACATTAAAATCCATAATTTCACAAATAAGAGTTATAAACGAGGGGGAAAGCGTGGGTTATGGCAGACGATTTATAGCACAAAAAAAATCCACTATTGCAACAATTCCTATTGGTTATGCCGACGGAATTTCAAGACATTGGGGAAATGGAGTCGGATTTGTAACTATTAACGGTCAAAAAGCGACCATTATTGGAAGTATTTGCATGGACATGTTGATGGCTGATGTTTCGGAAATAGATTGTGCTGAAGGCGATGAAGTGGTTTTATTTGGTGAAAACCCAACGGTAAGTTTCATTGCTGAAAAACTAGGAACGATTTCCTATGAAATTCTAACCAGCATTTCCCAAAGGGTGAAACGAGTTTTTTATAGAGAATAATTAAATAAAATTTTTATGAAAATGATATCTGAATTTAAGGCCTTTGCGATGAAAGGCAACGTGATTGAATTAGCAATTGGAGTTGTTATTGGAGCGGCTTTTGGAAAAATTATTAGCTCTTTAATTGACGACGTGATCACGCCACTTATTTTAAAACCGGCTTTAGAAACAGCAAAAATTACAGAAATAGATCAATTGGTAGCTTTTGGAGGAGTAAAATATGGCGTTTTTATTTCGTCGTTAATTAACTTCATTTTAGTTTCATTCGTTTTATTTTTGGTAATTAAAGCTGTTAATGTTTATAAAAAGAAAAACGGAATTGAAGATGATCAAGAAAAAAAAGGGGCTACACAAGAAGAATTGCTAACAGAAATTCGAGATTTATTAAAAAAATAATACCGCTACATTACCTATTCTAATTTAAACCACGCCTTTGGCGTGGTTCTTTTTTGTTATGATTGTTATTTTAAAATGAAGATTATGTACTTTTGCAGAGCAAATTAATTAAAATTAAAAAAAGTATGAAAATTGCAGTTGTTGGTGCTACAGGAATGGTTGGAGAAATTATGCTAAAAGTTTTAGCGGAAAGGAATTTCCCTGTAACTGAATTAATCCCCGTAGCTTCTGAAAATTCAATTGGAAAAGAAATTGAATTCAAAGGAAAGAAATATACCGTTGTTGGGATGCAAACCGCGGTGGATAGAAAAGCCGATATTGCTTTATTTTCAGCTGGTGGCGACACTTCTTTAGAGTGGGCTCCAAAATTTGCGGCCGCTGGAACTACGGTAATTGACAATTCTTCGGCATGGAGAATGGATCCAACAAAAAAATTAATTGTTCCAGAGATTAATGCTTCAGAACTAACAAAAGAGGATAAAATTATAGCAAATCCAAATTGCTCAACAATTCAAATGGTGCTTGTTTTGGCTCCTTTGCATAAAAAATACAAGGTGAAACGCGTGATCGTTTCCACCTATCAATCAATTACAGGAACCGGAGTAAAAGCAGTGCAACAATTGGAAAATGAATATGCTGGAGTTCAAGGCGAAATGGCTTATAAATATCCTATTCACCGAAATGCAATTCCTCAATGTGATAGTTTTGAAGACAATGGCTATACCAAAGAGGAAATGAAATTAGTTCGTGAAACTAAAAAAATACTAAGTGATAACTCCATAAACGTAACCGCAACTGCTGTTCGTGTGCCTATTGTTGGTGGACATAGTGAAGCAGTAAATGTGGAGTTTTCTAATGCTTTCGACGTGAACGAAGTGCGTTCTATTTTGCAAAATACTTCAGGAGTTGTGGTTCAAGATAGCACTGACAATTTTAGTTATCCAATGCCCATTTATGCGGAAGGTAAAGATGCCGTTTTTGTAGGAAGAATTCGTCGTGACGAAAGCCAAGATAACACTTTAAATTTGTGGATTGTAGCTGATAATTTAAGAAAAGGGGCGGCTACAAATACCGTTCAAATTGCAGAATACTTAGTAGCGAATCATTTGATTTAATAAAAGCTATTGGTCCTAAATAAATTAAAATACGAAAGTTGAAAAAGAATAAAATACTTATCCATTTTTCTATAGTGATTGCAATATTGTTTTCAATATTGTTTCAATCACACGATTCGTATGCGCATTTTGAAAAGGAAAAGTCCGAAACGGTTTGCCGTCATAAAAGTTCGTCTAAACACCAAATCACCCACCAACACCATTCTTTGGAACACTGTTTTGTGTGTGAATTTGCTCTTAGTTCGGCAGCTTCATTTTCTCTTTTTGAATTTAATCCCCCAAAAATAGTATTTAAAACGCAGGGTAGTTTTTACTATTCTGATGTTGTTAAAACCCATCCTAATAATTCAAATCTACTTCGAGGGCCCCCTGTTTTTAATTTATAATCTGAAATAAATCAGTAAGTAAATGCTGATTTAAAAATCAAATCATAACATAAAAAACAAAAAGATGAAGAAGATACTAATTGCCCTTTTCATAGGGTTTTCAGCATTTATAAATGCGCAAAATAAAATATCAGGAAAAATTACAGATAAAGATAATAACCCTATAAAAGGGGTAAATATATTTGTTTCGGAACTACATAAAAGTTCAGAAACAGATGAAAATGGGGCGTACTCAATTAATAATGTCCCTAATGGAACTATAAAAATTACATTTACATTACTCGGTTTTACAACTCAAAATAAATCCATTTTTATCCAAAATGGAGAGAATAAATTGGATGTGGTTTTAGAACCCTCTTTGTTTCAAATGGACGAGGTAATTGTGGCGACTTCCTTTCATAAATTACAGTCTCAAAATGTAATGAAAGTGGAGCATGAAAGTATGAAATCGTTACAACAAAAAGGAACTTCAACTTTGATAGAAGGGCTGGCAACACTCCCTGGAATTTCCCAAATTTCAACAGGAAGTTCTATTGGAAAACCTGTAATTCGTGGTTTAAGTGGCAATCGCGTTTTGGTATATTCTCAAGGTGTTCGTGTTGAAAATCAGCAATTTGGTGACGAACATGGGCTAGGGTTGAACGATGCCGGGGTGGAAAGTGTAGAGATTATTAAAGGCCCCGCTTCTTTGCTTTATGGATCGGATGCCTTGGGTGGTGTGCTGTATTTTAACCCCGAAAAATTTGCAAAATCAAATGCATTTGAAGGCGATTTTAGTCAAAAAATATTTTCAAATACACCCAATGAAGAATTGCGCCCCAGTGTATTTGAAAATAGTTTTTGACTAAAATCGCCTTGAAATGCATGTGATTGTGCAAATTTTTTGAG
>Ga0114967_10001661_pt1 | contig 18728 bp, 12 predicted proteins | sample M_130628_MF_Meta_FD_92639 | JGI IMG/M metagenome (GOLD analysis project Ga0114967, IMG submission 92639) | Freshwater microbial communities from Lake Montjoie, Canada to study carbon cycling - M_130628_MF_MetaG | ecosystem: Environmental > Aquatic > Freshwater > Lake | place: Lake Montjoie... | reverse complement strand
GCTTGCGCAAGCGCTTGCGCAAGCGCTTGCGCTCGATGTCAGATCATCAGAACTCTGGCAGCTGTGCCAGGGCCCAAATTCGCTTGCAGCGGGGCTCGTGTCAAGTGTCAGCGCGCGCCTATCTAATATATCCATACTGCAGATGGCACTCATTGCCCTATACGTAGCGGATAGCTTTGCAATTTCCCGCGATTTTCGATTAGATTTGCAAAGCTATCCGCTACGTATAGGCTGCAAACATGGATAGCATTGCGATATATGGTGATCGCCAGTGCATGTATCCATCTACAGAGCTCGCAATCACGCCAGCGCGCTTCCGCGAACGGGTGGCTGCGCAGTTTCTCTCGCCGGAGAATCTAGAGTACCTGCGGTTGCTGTTCGCGCAACAGGTGCCACCGGGGCCGATGCGTGATTTCACGCTCCGTACCCTCCATGACGCCGCCCAAGAGTTTGGCGGCGGGTCTGCCGCCGGTGACTCGCGCATCCTCGACGAGATTGCCACGGACCCGCTGGCGCAGCGGGGCGAGCTCGCGGCGACGCTCGACCTCTGGTCGGAGGTCCGCCGAATCAACCGCATCTTCTTTGATGACCGAATGGCGCTGTTAAAAGAGCAGGCCGCACTAATCTCAGAAGGACCGGGTACGCGAGCGCCGCTAAATAAGAACCAACACGAGACTGTCCGCGATGGGTTCACCGACGATAACGAGTCGTACCACATGCGCATGTTTATCTCGGACAGTCTGCGCCCACCCGGGCTTGAGCGGCTCAACACACCGGGCCCGAACTGGGCGATCCGGGAAGACCAGTCATCGTGGCTGCCCAAAAACCAGAAGGGCGAACTTGCTACGGCATCGGCGCAGTGTCGCATCTCTAAGGGCGTCGTGCCTGCGGTGGCGCGCGCGCCACCGCGCGCGCCCCTCTCATTCCTGCCACCGCAGGGTCTTGCTGCGGCCTCTATGCAGTTTCCGCCGACGCCAGAATTTATGGCGATGCGTCGTGAAACGTTTGCGCCGCGCGGTAGTGCGCATACTCAGACCGCCCCTACTAATGAACCCAAGCCGCAACCCAAACCGCAGCCCAAACCGCAGCCCAGGCCGCAACCAAAAGAGGCCCACAGTGAGCAACATCGAGCGCATAAGCAGTCACACGCGAAAGCGCGAGAGCAGTCACATGCAAAAGCTCAAGAGCAGGCGCGAGCACATGCGAAAGCTCAAGAGCAGGCGCGAGCACGAGCGCATTGGCAAGCGCAACAGAAACATTTTGATGATATCTATCAATCGGAGACATCACTGCGGTTTTCGCCAGAGGTTATGCCAAGTCGCCGTGAAAACTTTGCAGGCTCATCTCAGCGCGTGACATCAAAGGGCCCCTACAATTTTGCTGGCATCGATCCGCTCGAGGCCCCTGTGCCAAATCCGCGACTGTGGGGGCCAGAGGGGGCGGGGCGCACCAATATTGCACCGGAGGAGGCCGTCGCCGAGTACTGGAGCGACGAGTGGCCCTCCGGCGCAACGACGATCGGCTCTACCGAGATCGCCAATGTCGAGTATGGGGCCGCCGAGAGCTGGGGCGACCAGTGGCAGCAGAACGGCGGCACCCGTTTCATGCGCTATGAAACAATTCCGTTCTGGCAGAAGGGCGGGCGGTCCGGCTACGAGTACGATATTGAAGAGACGCTGGGCACCGCCGGTCGCGAGCTCGACAGCGACGTCCGCCGCTGGGATATGGAGCGCGTCCGAACCAACGCTAGTGCAAACGCCGCGGCATTCATGGCAGGCCCGCCGCCGTGGAATCGGGCTGGCGGCTATGAGCCGGTGCGCCCAGTGCAGTGGGGTCGCCGATTTGGCCCGCGGTCTGGTGGGAATGTCTGAGAATAGAACAGAGCCGTCGCCAATAACATCTGTAATAATAATATTTTTAGATAGATATAGGGGGATATGCCAAGTATTGGTGAGTTACTGGCGACATATTGGGTACCAATCCTGGTCGTGTGCGCTATCGCAATCGTGTATGTGTATGTGATGTACTTTAATCTGAATGTAGGGGCCCCCTGCACTTACGACCAACAGTGCAAGAATGGGGCATGCGGACGCGCAACCGCCGCCGACGACGCAATCAAGACCTGCTGCGGCAGCGGCGCGACCACGGGATATGGCGGCTTCGACTACTGCACACAGATGCCGAGTCGCGCCACCTGCTGGTCCGACGCAATGTGCGCGACCGGCTACTGCAGCGAGAACAATGGCGGGCTAACTAAGGGCTACTGCGCGGGCGACTTTGCCCCCGGCGATGACTGTAAGTGGAACAATGACTGCGGAAACAAGGCCTGCGGTCGCCCGACAGCCGCCCTTGGGGATGACGAGAAGCTGATCTGCTGCCTGAGTGGCAAAGAGGAGTACGCGAACGTCAACATGAAGTCATACTGCACAGGTATGAAAGATGGCGACGTCTGCTTTGAAGATACTCAGTGCGCCGGCGGCACCTGCCGCGATAACAGCTCAGGGCTGGCGCGCGGCCACTGCACGGGCAGTCGAAAAGCCGGCGAAGCCTGCGACTGGGACAGTGACTGTGGGGGTAAACAGTGTGGTCGGGTACAGCAGCCCGATGGAAATCCGAAACTTGTCTGCTGTCCCGATGGACAGACACAGCATGTGTGGGGCGGACAGAGCTGGTGCACGGGCATGCCGGTAGGCGCCCGCTGTGAGTGGGACGACAACTGCGCGAATGGCGCATGTGGTCGCGAAACCGCCGCCGACGGGCAAGAGAACATACTGACGTGCTGCCGCTCGGGCGACAATGTCCTTTCGAGTCTGGCCGGCGGCTCTCGCGACTACTGCACGGGGATGACGCCCGGCACCGTCTGCTGGTCCGATGCCTCCTGCTCAAGTGGCAACTGTCGCGGCAATGCATACGGGCTCCAACGGGGTGTGTGCGATTAAATCTCTTAACATTTTATTTTTAACACTATAACAATGTCTTGGTTTCAAAATATTGGCTGTTTTATTGGTCAGGTCTGGCTGGCAGTAATAATCCTCCAGTTATTACTGATCATTGTTGGGTATGTGCTAGGAATGCTGAGCATTAGTATGGCTGCTAAGTCTCCATTTCTTCCATACTCTCCAGTGACAGAAATCAATGGGCATCGCGTACCTCCAGGATGGGGCCCGCTCTGTACAGCCGATTCTGATTGCGAGTCCGGATACTGCTATCAGAATATGGTCTGTCTTCCTACAAAAATGCCCTCTGGAGAGCGGTGTGAAAAAGATTCAGCATGTAAATCAAATAAGTGTTTACCTTCGATTAGCCCAGGTTCAGAACCAAACCGGTGTGCATAATCTACATACCTATTTTTCGCGCCGGTAGATCAGCGTCGCGTAGAGGCCGAGCCACTCGCGGTCAGCGGCAGTCAGCTCGGCGGCGAGCGGCCGGTTCTGCGCCGCAAACTCGTCGATTGAGTCGGCCACGGACTGTTGCACGGGCGCACCAAAGCCGCGAACTGCGAGCGCCTTTGAGAGCGCCCCCACATTAACAAGGAACTCGTCATAGTACTGGCCGTCGCTGAAGGGCAGCAGCACGCCAATGCGCTGCCCCGCCGCCTCCAGCGTCTTGCTCGCGTAATCACGCCGCATCGAGTACTTGCGTGAGGCCGGGGCCCCGTCGGTGGGGGACTCGTTGCGGTCCCACGAACCAGCGGCGGCAGTGCCCGCCGCCAGGAAAGCCTTGTGAACGAGCTCGCCGACGAGCACAGTTAGCATCAGGACGCCGCCGGCGCGCACGGTAGCGCGCGCCAGCATCGCAAAGTTTTTCATTGTCTCGGTCGACTGCATGAAGTAGTGCACGGCAAGGTTGCAGACGAGGGCGTCTGCGCCATCCGCCGGGAGGTTCATCTGGCCGAAACGCTCGCGCAACTCCGCATGTGGGCCGTTCGCGTCGGCGGCCAGGATGTAGAGCGTGGTGCCGCGGCCCGCGCCCTGCTGGCGGCCCTGCGCGCCGATCGGCGCGGACCGGCGCTTTGCGTGGTCGTAGCGCCGGCGCACGAGCTCCGCCAGGGCCGCGCGGTCGTTGTCGACCGCGATGAGGTGGCCGACGCCCGCGCCCAGGTAGCGGCCGAGGTCGCTGCCGCGCCCGGCCCCCACGTCGACGACCCAGTTCGCCTGGCTGACCGTCTCGATCAGGCGCGTCTTCGCGAAGTTCATCACCATCGTCTGCGCGCGGTAGATGCCGGCGCGCGGCTTCTGGAAGTAGTCCGAACCCGGCCCCATCCAGAGCTGCTCCAGCGGGAAAGCATCGACGTAGTTGAGCCAGGTCAGCTCGGCGATGCGGAAGTCGTTTCCGAAGTAGGCGCCGCCGCGCATCAGGTCGCGGCGGCGGTCTTCGCGCCGGCGCACCAGCTCCCAGTCGACGCGCGCGGCGCCGCCCGCCGCGGCGATGCAGTTACCGGCGCAACGCATCTCGACGATCTCGCCGTCGAGATCGTCGAGGTCGCTCGTGGTGCGGCCGGCGGCATCGCCCACCGGGTGGTCGTACAGGTAGGCGAGCGGCACATCGCTCGGCGCGAACTGGATCGGGAAGTAGCCGCCATGGCCGCCGCCCGGAAACAGCTCCGAGTAGCCCGGGCAGCGCTGCATCCCGAGCGCGCTGTACAGCTGTGGGTTCACGCCAACGAAGAGATAGTAGAGATTGTGGCCGGGCTTGTCTACATAGGGCGCCCGGCCGAGGACCGATTGCGGGACGCGGCGCGCCAGGAAGTCGATCGTATTGTGGTCGGTGCTCTTCCACTTGGATGTTATAGTTTTGCTGTAGAACTGCTCGGGTTCGACCAGGATGAGACCGTCAACAGAATAGGGCCGCTTGGCCTCATAGATAGCGCGAACCGCGCGCTCGAGGTCCGCGGGCGCTGCGCTTACGATATGCGCGTACTCCTTGGCGCGGGCCGGCACGCCCGCTGCGATGAGCGCGGCGACGCCCTCGGCGATTCGCAACACGCGAACCTCGAACCCCTTCTGCGTAAGATCAGTTCCCGCGACCACGAGCACATCGAACGCGTAGAAGGTCAGCGCACCGTCGGCCCCCGTGACGAGTTCGCCGTCGAGAATAGTGTCGCCGGAGCTCGCAGAGCCCGCGGGGGTGAATCCATCATAGAGCACATCCGCGGCGATCATACCGCGTCCGTCGCAGGCAAACCCGAGAGCGCGCCGCCCATCTGCCTTGTCCGTCAGGAAGTACCCGCGCGGCGGGTACTTCTCGCGGTAGTCGGCCCGGGTCAACGAGCGCGCCTGCGGCAGCAGCTGACGAAGGCCCCGCTCGTACTCGAACGCGCGCAGTTCGCCGGGGGTGCCCCGCACGATGTACTTCGCCGCGCGGAAGATCGCCGCCTGCAGCGCCGCATCGCGGACGCGTTCGGGGCTGGCCAGCCCCAGGACGACGTCGGCCGCCGCGACGATGTCGGCCGAGCGCAGCAGATCGCGGGCGGCGCGCGCCGCCACGAACTCGACCTCGACCTCGTAGCGGTAGAGCGAGGCGATCGCCGCGACGATTTCGCCCGTCGGCGTCATGACGCCGAGGCTCCGAAGCAGCGTCTGGGGCGTCATCGCTGGGGTTGTGCGGAACATCTGGCCGACGACGGCGGCGATGTTCCCGGCCTCGGTGCCGCTGAACTCGCGGACGACCGTCATGTCGGCGCGCCACTGCAGCGGCACAGCAGGATCTTCGCTGGAGGCAAGCTCGAATGGGAAACTCACGCGCGCTTTCACGCGGATTAGCGCGCTCTCATCGGATGACATGCCACGCTTGTCCGGGATTTCGGCGGAGAGGGAGACCGAGTAGGCGAGACTGCTCCCGCGCGGCGAGTGCCAGGGCAGCATCAGCGGTTCCTTGTGCGAGTAGGACTCGCCGACTTTTTTGCCGCGCTCATAGCGCAACTCCCGCAGGCTGCTTGTCTGCGGCGTGCCCGGGGCGCGCATCCCAGTGACACTGGGGGCGCGCGTGCGCATCGGCATAAGCGCGCCGATGCTCTGGCTGAGCACCGGCGCGCCGACGGCCACCGTCAGGGGGCGGCCATCGGGCGCGCGGCCGGTCTGTAGCGCAGTGTAAATCGATGCAAAGTTTGCGGCGTCTACATCTTGGATGCGCACTTCGAGTTCGAAATGGCGGTCGGGGTTGGCGCTATGCGCCGAAGCCTGGCCAGACTCCTCGCGCCGAAAAGTGCCAACGATTGCATCGAGTGAGTGCTTTCCAGACATACTCGCTGCAGAAGCGTTTCTGCTTATATAGAGCATATAATGGATTCAAAAGTCCATCTAATTCAGTAAATGGGGTAAAAAACAGACCAATACAGCTTATGCAGCACGCACAAACATCAGTCTATATGCGGTATCTCCTCGGGGCTTGTGGATGTCGTACGCGCGCACAATTACGGGGCCACCAAATGCGCTACTTATCTCTTCGGAGAGTTGGGCCGAACCATACTCCGGCGGTACTTTTACCACAATAAGTGGGGCGTTGTTCCGCAGAGTCTCTCCGGCAATGGCGCTCAGGGGGCGCCCGCCCAGCTCAAGTGTGGCGCGGCGCTGGGGGCGAGCTAATGCAGCCGCGCCAAGCGCCGCGTCAAGCGCCGCGTCAAGCGCCGCACCATGCGCTGCGTCAAGCGCTGCACCATGCGCTGCGCCATGTGCTGCGTCAAGCGCCGCACCATGCGCTGCGCCCACATCTAGTTGCTCACACCAGGGCGGGTCGAAGTAGACCAGGTCAACGCGCCCACAGTTGCTCAGGTACTCAACGCAGTCGGCCTGCACAACCTCGATCGGAGGGAGCTCGCCAGCCGCATGACGCTCTAGCGTCTCGAGCAACCTGCCGCGGCGAAAGTAGCGGGCCGGACCATCGGGCGAAGCATTCTGGCGCAGCTGCACAGCGGTCACCGCATTGATCTCAACGGCAGTCACTTGTGCGCCGGGGAACATGCGACAGAAGTTGACCGCGTCGCAGCCAATATTCGCTGTCGCATCGACGATGCGCGCGCCGCGGCCCAATACGTTGCGGCCCAACGCACGGCACTCTTCACGAAAGACGCTGCTCGTTTCGCGCAGCGCCCATGGCAACAGGCAGGAGTAGATCGAGTCGGGCGCGGTCACAAACTCTCCGTAGTCTGTGCGCTCGCGGTGGCCTGCCTGAACGACCCAGTCCGGAAACCTCATCATGTTAAGGTATAGTTGACTGTTTCAAATACGTTTGACTCATTTGAAACACCCGTCACCTGTATATAGTCAAAGATGGCGTCCAGTTCAATCAATATTGCAGATATGCGTGAGGCTATAGCAGATGGGACGCTCCCGGGCTCTTTCACGCCGGACCGAACGGTTTTCGAGTTTCCCACGCTACTGTATGAGGGCGCTCGTGGCGCGCAGCGTACCTGGACAATCAAGACAACACTGCTGCGGCGGGCTGCCGATGGCGCACTTGAGCCGGTCCCAGTTATAGACAGCATGCTTGCGCCAGCTGGCCTGCTCCCTCCGGACCATTTGGCAGAAAACCGAAACGAGTCTGGTCAGGTGGGCGGAAAGATCCGGGACATCATCCCCACATACGTGACCGAGGGAAAGCGCCTCGGCCAGAAGAATGCGACCAACGCGCTCACACAGGCGCTGCGCGATGCGCTCGGCCTGTACAACAAGCAGTTACGCAAGGCGCATTCGAGTGGCGCACAGGGCGATAGCGCATTCGCCACCGATGAGCCACCCGCCGCCGATGGGCTGCCCGCGGTTGGCGCTTACGACCCGCGCCCCCCGCCCCAACTAATTAAGCCGGCGGCCGATGCGCCACTCACCGCCGCCGATTTCGAATCCGGCGTGACGGTCCAGCGCAAGCTGAATGGAGTGAGGTTTGTTGCAGCGGCCGTTCCAGGCGCCGAAGCACCCACTATTATCCGCTACTCACGCAGCGCCCTTGACTACCCCGGCCAGAACAGTATCGCAGAGGAGCTGGCCCGCATGTTTGTGGCGTGGGCGGCGCGACTGGCCGACCGCGCGCCATTTGCCAATGCCGCACTGGAAGCAGAGCGCGCGAGCGGTGCGCTCGCGCACGTGTACCTTGATGGCGAGCTCTACAAACATGGTGAGGGTCTCAATCAGATTAGTGGACAGGCCCGCCGACCGGATGCGGCGGGCGATCCCTCTCTAAACTACCATGTGTTTGATGCGTTTCTGCCGATGGCTAAAGCTGCCGGCCGTGACATGCCGAGTCGCGATCGACAAACTCTTGTCGACGAGTTCTTCGCTGCGGCAAGCACGGCGGCATCAAGCACGGCAAGCGCAGCATCAAGTGCGGCACGCACGCATGCGCACATTAAGCGGGTTGCAAACAGCCCTGCAGCCGACCAGGCCACAGTTGACGCTCTGGCCGCGGCATACCTGGCCGAAGGTTATGAGGGGGCGATCGCCCGTCGCGACGCGGCCGGCTACCGCTACTCGCACAACGGCTACCACAGTGCGAACGCCTTGAAGATCAAACCGACACACGATGCGGAGTTCACTGTGGTGGGTTACGCGCAGGGTGGGCGCGGGAAGGAGGTGGGCGCTGTCATCTGGGTCTGTGAAGTGCCCGCGGATCGCGCGCTCGACCCGGCCGACCGAACCTTCACAGTCACACCGAAAAATATGACGTATGCCGAGCGGTACAAAATATATGGGTGCCTTGGCGTGAACGTCGCGGCGGCACACCAGCCGCCGGTGACGCGCTTTGAGCGGGATGTGCTTGGAAAGCCGCTCACTGTCGAATACAAGGAGCTCTCGCCGACGACGGGTAAGCCCCTGCAGGCAAAGGCGCTCGCCTTCCGTACATATGAGAGTGGGCCCGATGCGGATCCGATCGCGCGCCTGATGCGTGAGTGCGCTTAAAAGTATGTTACTATTTTTTCACCTGCCGCGTGCTGCATCAAACGCACCCTGTAACAGTGCGAGCGCGCGTAGAGGATCTGTTTGCAGTAAACTTGGAGTTGTGACTCGTGCTGACAGTTGCCCAGCGTGCATTGATGGTTGCCCAGCGGGCATTGACAGTTGCCCAGCGGGCATTGATGGTTGCCCAGCGGGCATTGACGGTTGCCCAGCTGCCAAATCGCCACTGGGTTCAGCGCCGTCGACAGTCTGCTCGCCCGACCGCTCGCCAGCCTGTTCGCCCGACCGCTCGCCAGCCTGTTCGCCCGACCGCTCGCCAGCCTGTTCGCCCGACCGCTCGACGGCGCGCAACACCAGTTCGGTCGCTCGTGGAAACAGTTCGGTAGCACGCTGTATTAACTCGGCAGCAGGCCGCAAGGGCGTGGCGGACTCGGCGACCAGTGGCAGTTCGATAGCAGTGTGCGCGATCGCTGGCGGTGTTGCCGGTGGCGTCTCGTCCAGCACATCTTCGTCGGCGGCCGTCCCGCCGACGACGCCGCGCTGGTAGTTCTCGCGCACCCAGTCCTCGCGCGGCGGCGCCGCCGCGAGGATATGGGCAATCTCGGCCTCGCGGGCGTACACGAACTCATAGGCGTCAGCGCGGTCGGCCGCCGGCTGCGCGAGCTGCCAGCGGATCTCGCGCGCGGTGTTCAGCAGGCCCACCTTCGCGGTGACCCCCTTCGACGAGATTTCGCTGAGGCGCCAGTTGGTCACGAGCACGGCGATGACCGAGATCGCGTAGCCAATTATAACGCTGACGGCAGTGGGCCACGATGCGCTCCCGATCCCGATTGCGGGGTTTGCACTCACGGGCGTCGCCGCGCCGACAAGGCTGCCGGTCCCCACGAGCGCGCCCAGCACGCCCGAGAGGATACTGAGCCGGTCGTTGAGGCGCCTGGCAGCGTCAGCAATCGCTTCGTACTGCCAGGCGAGCCGGGTCGCCTTCTTCATAGCGTGGCGCGCGAGCTTCTCCATTGCCGGCGTCCAGCGGCTGGCCAGGTCATCGGTGGCCGCGCGCGCCTGAGCATATGCCAGTTCTTGGGCCACATAGTGCGCCGCCGCATGGTTGCCAGTGGCTCCCGGCGGGGTAGTAAGTGCACTTCTAACTATGGGGGAGGGCCCCTTCCCTCGTGGCGCAACGATGCCATCAAGATCCATTTGTTACACCACTCGGTCGATAGCTATAAAGTGCGTCACTACTATCCCACAATCGGGCAAATGCACTGTGCTATTAAAAAGGCCATAAACCCTTATAAGGATTGTTTTTTGCTTTTGAAGCCTTATCCGTAAGTTATATGCCATCTAGTTATGGCCGGGTACTCTGAAATCACTGCTGTTGGTTTTGGGCTGGCGGGCGATGCCGAGATCGAACGCGCGAGCTTCAAGAAAATCACCAGCTATGAGCTCTTTGCGCCGGACGGCCAACCCGTCCCCGGCGGCGTCTACGACAAGAGCTGTGGCACGACCGACTACAGTTACTCCTGCCAGACCTGCAAACATGACAAGAAACTCTGCCCCGGCCACCGGGGCTCGCTGGACCTGCGGGTCGCGGTGCTGTCGCCCGTGGCTATCTCGGAGGTGCGCCGCTGGCTGCGGGCGCTCTGCCTCAACTGCGGCGAGGTCGTGCTGGAGCCCGAGCGCTACATGCAGTTGCCGCCGCCAAAACGCCTTGCCGAGGTGGCGCAGGCGGCTGTTGAGGGCCGCCCCTGCCGCCGTTGCGGCGTGCCGCACCCGCGCATCGTGAAGGACGAGGATGACCACTTCACGTTCTGGGCGGAGCCGGCCGTCGCCGGCGAGAAGCGCGCGCCGCGCGCCCGCTCGGAGCGCCGCGGCGAGCGGATCTGGCCGGATGCGATCCGCGGGATCCTCGAGCGCGTGAGCGAGTCGGCCGCTGAGGCGTTAGGAGCTGCGGCGCACCCCCGCAACCTGGTGCTGCGCCGCATCTGCGTCCCGCCGAACACCGTGCGCCCGAACGTGCGCAGCTTCGGCGGGGCCTCCGGCGCGAGCTACCACGACAGCACCAACCTGCTGCAGCATCTCGTCAAGCGCAACAGCCAGCTCAAGGAGGTGCTGCCGGCCGCGATGCTCAGCGTCGGCAGCGGCGCGCCGCCGGTCGACGGCGAGCTCGAGCGCGCCGTCCTGAACATGCAGCAGATCTACTACGACATTGTGATGGGCAGCAGCGGCACGAGCGCGACGCAGGGCAGCAGCGGCCGCCGCGGGCTCGTAGTCGGTGCGCGCGCCGTGCACAGCTTCCTGCGGAACCTGCTGCGGAAGGAGGGGCGCCTGCGCGCAAACCTGCTCGGCAAACGCGTCTTCTACATCAGCCGCAGCACGATCAGCGGCTGCATGCGCTTCCGCATCGACGAGGTGGGCATCCCGCTCGAGTTCGCGCGCACGCTCCAGGTGAAAGAGACTGTGCAGGAGTACAACCGCGACCGGCTCACGAGCTTCTTCCTGAACGCGCGCCGGGCCTACCCCGGCTGCACTGACATCATCCGGCGCGCAACGGGCACGCGCCACGACGTCGGCGGCCTGCGCGACGCGCGGCTCGAGATTGGCGACGTGATCTACCGCGACGTGGTGACGGGCGACTACGCCTTCTTCAACCGCGCGCCGACGCTCGAGCGCTCGTCGATCGGCGTCCACCGGGTCGTCGTCGTGCAGGACCCGTCGGTGCACACGTTCCAGATGAACGTGCTCGCCTGTGAGCTCTACAACGCCGATTTCGACGGCGATCAGATGAACCTCTGGGTCGCGCGCGAGCCCTCCTCGCGCGCCGAGGCCGCGATCATGTCCGGCATCTCGAACTGGTACATCAGCACGAAGACCAGCGCGCCCGTCAACGGCCAGGTGCAGGACTCGGTGATCGGATGCTACGAGCTCACGCGCAGCGCGGTGCGCCTCGACAAGTTCCACGCGATGGCGCTCTTCGCGACCAGCGGCGAGCCGCCGCGTTTCGACGAGCAGCCGGCGGATGCGCTCTACACCGGGCGCGACCTCGTGTCGATTCTCTTCGCGGACACGCCCGTGAGCTACTCGCGCCCGCCGAGTAGCTTCAGCGCCGTCTACGCGCCCTACAAGACATACGACCCCAGCGAGACGCTGACTGTGATGGAGCGCGGCGTGCTCACGCGCGGCGTGCTCGACAAGGCCTCTGTCGGCGCCTCGACGAGCGGCACCCTCTACCACCTGGTGTCACGCGAGTACGGGCCGAGCCGCGCGCTCGACCTGATCTACTCGACCCAGCAGGTGGCCCTCGCGTTCCTGCTGCGCAGCGGCTTCACGGTCGGCACCGCCGACCTGCTGCCGGGCGAGGCGGCGCTCGGCAAACTCCGTGAGCTCGTGTCGGGCGTGATTATGGAGTCGCAGCTGATCACTGACCGGCTGCTGCGCGGCGAGATCGTCGCGCCCATCGGCGCGACCGTCCATGAGTTCTACGAGAAACTTCAGATCGCCGCGCTGAAGGCCTCCGAGAGCGAGATCATGCGTCTAGTGCTGGGTGACATGCGCCCAGACACAAACGGCTTCTTCACGATGATCGCGACGGGCTCGAAGGGGAAGAATCCGAACATCGTGCAGATCTGCGGCGCGATCGGGCAGACACTGATCAACGGCGAGCGCATCCGCTCGCAGTTCGCGTTCGGCCGCACGCTCGCCTACCACCCGCGCTTCTCGACGGCCCCTAGCGCCCACGGCTATGTGGCCAACAGCTACATCACCGGGCTCACGACGGGCGAGTTTGTCTTCCGCGACATGCATGACCGCTACGATCTGATCAACAAGGCGCTCTCGACGGCGTCCACCGGCTACTTCATGCGGAAAGGTGTGATGAACAACCAGAGCACCATCACCGACAACTTCCGCCGGGCCGCAAAGGATACACAGGTTGTGCAGTTCCTCTACGGCGAGGACGGGCTCGACGCGCGCGAGCTCGAGAAGGTCGAGATTCGCACCGCCCAAATGGATGACGCGGCGCTGCGCGCGCACCTCTGGGTCGATGTCGCGGCTGTTTGCGCCGGTGAGTCGCCCGGCGACATTGCTGCAGCGCAGGCCGCAGTCGACGCTGCGCTCGGCCGCGCGCAGGCCGAGCGCGACAACTTCCGCAGCTGCTGGCAGCGGATCATGGCGGCCAACTTTGGCGTCGGCTTCCCGTCGACGCTGCTCGGCCCCGTGAATGTTGCGCGCATCGTCGCCGCAGCGACAACGGCCGGCGCCGCCGTTGTTGGCGGCACCGAACAGAGCGCGCCGCCAAAACGCGGGCGCGCGGGCGCCGAGAGCGCGCCCGCGCTCGAAGCCGCCGCGTGTCCCGGTGGCGCAAAGGGGCTCGCGGCGCGCATCACACGCGTCGAGGCGCTGGCGGCCGACCTGCCCTACACGCTCCTCAATGAAGACTGCGCCCGGCGCCGCGCGCCCGTCCCTAAAACGCTGCGCGCCGCCGCCGCCACGCTCGCGATGGTTGTGCGCGCCGAGCTCGGCCCGAAGCAGCTCACGCGCTTCACCGACGCGCAGTTGAGCTTTGTGTGCGACGCCATCCTGCAGCGCTATGCCGCCAGCCTCATCGAGTACGGCGCGGCGGTCGGCATTCTCGCGGCCCAGTCGATCTCGGAGCCGCTCACACAGTATATGCTCGACAGTCACCACCGCAGTGTCAGCGGCGGGACGAACAAGTCGGGCCTCATCCGCGTGTCCGAGATCTACGGCGCGCGCCCCGTGTCGGAAGAGCAGAGCGCGGCGATGCTACTGCGGCTGCGCCCAAGCGTGCTGGGCCTGCCCGAGCACGCAGACAAAGCGGCGCTCGCGGCTGTAGAGGCCGCGGCCGCCGAAATCGCAGTCAGTCTCGAGTTCGTCACGGTCGCCAATTTCGTGCGGCAGCACGACGTGATACTCGAGCCGATCGGCGCGCTCGCCTACCCGCCATTCGCGAACGACGCTGAGTTCTTGCGAGAGTTCTCGCGGGCGCACCCGCTCGTGCGCCCGCCGAGCGACCTCACTAACTGGTGCTTCCGCCTCATCCTCGACAAGGGCGCGCTCGTGCTGAAGGCCGTGACGCTCGAGCTGCTCGTGCGTGCACTGCGCGCGCGCCACCCGAATGCCTACATTGTGCACACGAGCGAGTCGGTGCCCGAGGTGGTCGTCCGGATCTGGCTGCGCGCCGGCGCGCTTCGCCGCGGCGAAGACGCGCTGCTGGAGACCCGCGCGAGCGAGGCCCTCACCGACATGATGGAGACGCCGGTGCGCGGCATCCCCGGGATCATGCGCGCGACGGCCGAGCGCACCCCCGATGTCTGGTTCACGCCGGCGGGCGAGCTCGTGCGTGGCGAGTGCTGGGCCGTGCGCACTGTCGGCACAAATATGTACGCGGCGCTCATGCACCGCGCGATCGACGCGACGAACACGATCTCAACGAGCATCGGCGACACGTGCAAGCTCCTCGGCATTGAGGCGGCGCGCGCAAAGATCATCAGCGAGACGCGCGGCTTTATGGAGGACAGCGCGCCGAACCTGCGGCACCTCCAGATCTACGCGGATGAGATGATGCGCACTGGGCGTTTCACAAGTATCGAGCGGGGCGGCCTGGGTGCGCGCGAGCACGAAAATGTCTTCCTGCGCATGGCATACGGCGCGCCCATCCAGGTCGTAACGGACGCCGCGCTTGCGGGGGCGCGCACGCGCGTGAGCGGTATCGCAGCGCCCCTGCTCCTCGGTGCAGTGCCCCGCATCGGCACGATCTACAACACGCTCGTTGTCGATGAAGGGTTCGTGCGCGCGAACACACGCTCGGTCGACAGTATTCTAGACGATTTGTAAGCAAAAATAGAGTAGCTTTTTTGCTACTTACTGCGGTCAGTTGGCAGCCGGTAGCTGACGCCGAGAGCCGTAGCGAGTTCGCGCTCGGTGCTGAGGTGCGACGTCCCCCGGACGCGCGTTTTTACCCGGTCCGCATAGAATACTCCATACTGGTTGAGCAGCCAACCGCGCGCTTTTGCGTGCGCGCGCGTCCGGATGTTGTACTGGCGGCTCCCCGTGTAGTGGAAGAGCGCGAACGGCAACTCCTGGCGCCGCACCAGAAACAGGTCGACCTGGATGCGCCGCACGCCCGGGCCCGTAATCACAAGCGATCGGCGGCGCGCACCGCTGCCGCGGTCGCCCGTGATTACATAGGGCGAGTCGCGCAAGTGCGCTGATGCAAGCGTGTTCTGAAAGTCGGCCCGGTCCGGCACCACGACCAGCAGGTCGAGGTCAGCCGCCGTGGGCTCGCCACGCCTTACGCTGCCTACTGTAATGAGGCGCGGTCGCTGGTTGCTGAACCGCAGCTGCTTGCGCAGCGCCGCAAGCAGGTCAAGGGCTTTTGCAAGCCTCATCTTTTATAGAAGCGCCAAACAGACTAAACAAAAAATAGAAGCGGCGCGCTTATTCGTCAGCGCCCATCTCGGCTAACAGGTCATCGTAACTGCCATCGTCGGCAGCAGCTTCAGCGGCGGCTGCACCACCGGCGGCTGCACCACCGGCGGCTGCACCACCGGAGCCCCGCGCTGGGCGCGAAGAGTCCGCGCCCGCTGCCTCTGAGGCCGCCGGCGCAACGCTCTCTTCGAGCGACAGGTCGCTGTACATCGACTCGAAGTCGGAGCGAACAACGACGTCCGGCCGCTTGACGAAGAGCATGATTGCCTCGCGCGGCATCGAGATGCAGACCTGACTGAAGCAGACGCTGTCCATCTTGACAATGCCGTCGACTTCCGAGCGCGACTCGATCGCCTGGTGGATGTTGTCGGCGTTGACCGGAACGCCCCCGACCTTCAGCTCATCGTAGGAGGGGCGACCGCCAACGTACGAGAGCGATTTCATGTCGTAGATCTTGTTGTTGAAGATACCCGCCTCATTGTGCTTGAGGTTGATGTCGACAACAGGGTTGGGGCGCGACTGGCCCTTGTTGGCGCTGGTGCCGCCAAAGACCTCGCGGACCGTCGGCGAGATCTTCAGGTTGTTGACAATCGCGCCGGCAGTCATCAGAGCCACGTCTGCGTTGCCCTTCGATGGGTAGGCCTTCTGCAGGATGGCGAGCTGGTCGGGCGACATGAACGCGCCCTTCGCCGGGTTCGACTGCGCGACAGCGGCGGGTGTTGCGCCATCGCGGCGGGTGTACTTCACGATGCCGGTGCGCGGGTCGCTCGTGCTCAAGACAGCCGCCTCGACGATCGCCTGACCGCGCGCGATGCGCACGCCGCACTCGGCGGCGAAGACCTCGCCGATGAGCGCCGCCGTCATGTAGAGCGGCGAGCGCCTGTCGTCGGCGGGCAGGATTGGCTTGCCCTGCTCGTCGGTGAGCAGGGTGTAGCCGTCGGCCTCAGTCTTTACGCGGTCGGCGTAGAGCATGACTTTGAGGCCGGGTGCGCCGGGGCGCTTCTTCACGTGGAACTTCGGGTCGGCGATGCCGGAGTTCACCTCGGCGGCAGCCGCGTCGCTGTTCGGCTCGATGCGGCCCGTGTGCACCTCGTGGTCGGTGCCGTTCGCCTGGACGCTGCCGAACTTGAAGACAATCGGGCCGGATACGCCAGTGCCATCCGTGTAGTAGGCGTTAACCCACTTGGTAACCTTCTTGTCGTTTAGACCGTCCCAGTCGAACCGAATGGCCGGCTTCTGACCGGCGGGCGCCCACCAGTCGCCCTGAGGGTTGGCCTGCTTTAGGGCCAAGAGGCGCGCCGCCATCTCTTTGCAGTGAAAGACGGTAGGAGCGCGGGGTTTAGCTTGTGTTTTGGTTTCGAATCGGTTTGCGAGTGCCATGGTTAAGGTTTGGTGAAGTGATCGGATGCTGTATAAGTATACGAATATAACTCTAACACCTGTTTCAGTTTTGCCTGTCCCTGTCCCTGTCCTGCCGGTCCTGCCGGACGGGCTGAGCTAACGGGCTTGTCCCTGTCCTGCCGGAGCAATTTGGTCTTTGACCAAATTCGACGGGCTTGTCCTGCAGGACGGGCTGAGCCAACGGGCTTGTCCTGCTGGACAGGGCTGAGCTATAATGACTAAAAAGAGACAGGCTCATTAGCTCAGCCCGTCAAATTTGGTCTTTGACCAAATTGCTCCGGCAGGACAAGGACAACTAGTAGTGGTCTTGGAATATCATAGCTGAGATCAGTACCTTCCGGCAGCAGTCCCGGTCAATCTTCAGCCGGTCGAGCACGTCGCCACAGGCCATCTGCAGGCCTGCATCGACCATAGCCATATTGGGTGCCGTCCCCCGCTCGGCCAGCGTAGCCTTAGCGCGGCGCCGGCGCTCGGCGGCAAACACAGTAGCAACATGGCCAGTAGAGCCTCCACAGGTGAAACAGCGGACAGGGGTTAACATGACTCTATAAAGAGTGTATCTCCTTTTCAAATCTAAAAATGATGGTCTGTTTATATCAAGTAAGCGCTTACTCGTCTTCAAGCGTGCGAACACCACTGCGGCCCTTCTGCAACGTTTGGGCCGAAAGGTTACCCATCCACCGCATCACGTAACCGTTCCGGTTGTAGATCTCGTCCGAAGAGGGGTCCAGAGTGCCGCTGGGGGCGCCGGCCTCCGTAGATACGTTTGCGCGGTAGAGGAAATCTGAGCTGTTCATAAACTTGTACAGCATGAGCAGATCAAAGCGGGACCCGACGTTGTACTTCATAGCGGAATCACTCAAGAATGTGAGCTCACAGTCAAAGTCGTTGCCGGGCATACTGCAGTAGATGAACTCGAGCAGTTTCTGGAACTCTTCGTGGTTGGGGCGGCGGCGGGCCGCGTTGAAACGGGCCTCGATCGTGATCCGGAATGTATCCTGCCAGGCGAGCTGGCAGGGGGACAGGCATTTGCAGGTCATAGCAGGAATCGCCTGCACATCTCCAATCTTGCCAGATGTCTGGAGTTTGTTGTACGCGGCGTCGATCTCTCCGCGAGCCTCACGAGGGGGTTTTTTGTCGATGTCGACCCGGAGGCGGTCAATTGCCTCTTCGACCCGACTCTGGTCAATGCGCGCCTCCTTGTAGACCTGGGCCAAGTCATTGTCAAAGAAGCTAAGGTAGATTGTTTTGACTGCCGCATCATCATCGGGAATGTTCTTCGTGAGGTGGCCGGCGACCCAAGCAGTGATCAGATCTTCACTAACAAGGGGGTTCAATTCAAGCCCCCGGTAGGGTTGCAGAATCAGATAGAACGAGATAAACGGGTTCAGGTCGAGCAGCGGGAGAATCTTCTTGAGGGTCTCTTTGGCCTCTTCGGTCAGCTGGCCATCGCCGCACTCTTTCAGGCAGACGAGCAGGGACGTCATGTAGCGCAGATAGTGTCTGGGCTTATCCGGCTGAGCATAGTCGCGTTTGAAGTTTTGCGCAACTTGATAGGCAATACGAACGCGTTGTTCAGATGTGCCAAATTGAAAGAGACCAGCACCTCCGGTCTTTTTGCGCCCTCGGCGGCCCTTTGCCGCGCCTCCGGTTGTCAATTGTTGCCAGCTGGCTTCTTGATCCATGATCCTTATGGGATTATTCTATATGTTTTTAATCGGAAGAATTTCTGATTACTCGGCAGCGCTGCCGAGTAATTGAAACTGCAACGGTTACCTAAATAATAATGTCGGCACCAAACAGGGGGTCCGTATTCAGTTTGGTCTCATTTATGCCCGCGGCAATGCCCGCTGCAACGCCCGCTGCAACAAGCGCTGCAACGCCTTCTGCAATAAGCGCTGCAACGCCCGCTGCAACAAGCGCTGCAATGCCCGCTGCAACGCCCGCTGCAACAAGCGCTGCAATGCCCGCTGCAAGTTCCATACTGCCGGCGAG
>Ga0114967_10001660_pt1 | contig 18728 bp, 15 predicted proteins | sample M_130628_MF_Meta_FD_92639 | JGI IMG/M metagenome (GOLD analysis project Ga0114967, IMG submission 92639) | Freshwater microbial communities from Lake Montjoie, Canada to study carbon cycling - M_130628_MF_MetaG | ecosystem: Environmental > Aquatic > Freshwater > Lake | place: Lake Montjoie... | reverse complement strand
TCCGTCAGCGCGATAGGCGGGGAACACGCATAGCGGTAATGCTAGCTTCCAAACGCCGTTCTCGTGGGCGAGTGCGGGCGTGAGAGGGGTATCGTTTTTGACGCCTTTGTAATAAGGTTGCTCATTGACGAACTCCCACTTTGCCGAAGCGCGCTCAGCCTCGGGAAGCTGCTGGAGCGCATCGGCCTTTGCGCGCTCCTGCATGAGGCGCACGAAGGGCTTTGCCCAATGGGCGGAATGCAACGCGATCAGGGAGAGTTTGCCGTCGAGCACCCGCTTCACGACGGCTTCCATGCGCGCGTCGTCCTGCTCTTTCACGCGACGATGGCACCAGAAGACGAGGACATCCGTGTGGTCGAGTGTCGCATCGCTCAGCCCCTGCTCCGCCTCGTCGAGACGCGCGGTTTTGACAGACAAACCGGACTGCTGCTCCAAGTGCGCCGCAATGGTCTCGCCGAGAAATTTCTCGCCGTACGCCTCCTTTTGCTGCGGTTGTTGTTCGTCCCAGACGAGCACGCGTATGGGTTCGGCTACGGCGGTTAAGGTCCCGAGGCAAAGGAGAATGCTGGCTAGTGTCGTTTTCATCGTCTCGTTTTATTCAATAGTGACCACCGCTTTAATGACGCCGGTTTCCGGCTTGACCCAGCTTGGGAAGATGTCTGGCACTTCGTCGAAAGTCGCGTGATGGGTGATCCATGGCGCGGTGTCGATTTTGCCCTCCCCAATGAGTTTGATGATCCGCGTGAAGTCCCCGGGAAGTGCATTCCTGCTGGCCATGAGGGTGAGTTCGCGCCGGTGCAAGAAAGGAGCGTGAGGAAACTCTAGATTATGCTGGGTGATCCCCACAAAGACGACGCGCCCGGCGAAGGCGGCCAGCTCCATGGCGCGAACCATGGACTTGTGGCTCCCAGTGGCGTCCACGACGACGTCTGCGAGTTGACCGTGTGTCATTGCGGAAAGCGCCGCGATGTCGGACTCATCGCCCCGCGCGAGGATGGTATCAGGCACGCGCATCTGGTCTCGAACGAAAGCGAGGCGCCCTTCGCTGATATCCATGACAATGGGGCGGGCGCCAGAAAGCTTCGCAAACTCAAGCGCTGACAAACCGATCGGCCCCGCGCCGATGATGAGCACGGTTTCGCCTGCCTTTGGATTTCCGCGATCGATGGAGTGGCAGCCGATGGCGAGAGTCTCAACGAGGGCGCACTGGTCCGGGGTAAGGTGGGGGGCAGGGTGCAGCTTTCTTGCGGGCAGAATAATGCGTTGAGTGAGGCCGCCGTCGCACATGACGCCGAGGGTCTGGTTCTGTTCGCAGCAATTGGTGAAACCGCGTCGGCAGGAATAGCAGGTTTGGCAGTTCAGGTAGGGCTCTACCGAGCAGCGATCCCCGGGTTTTACGTTTGTGACACCGGCGCCCACGGAGAGAACTTCCACGCCCAGTTCATGGCCTGGGATGCGGGGATACGAAAAGAACGGCATCTTTCCCAGATAACCACCGAGATCCGTACCGCAGATGCCCACGCGCTGGACGCGAACCATCACCTCGCCCGGGGCTGGATCCAAGGGTTCGGGAATGTCGATGCAGCGCCAGCTTAGAGGTTTTTCGAGTTGAAGAGCTTTCATAGAATGCGGTGAGTTGTTTTCGGGAAGGCCTTAAACACGGTCAAGGTTTGTAGCGGGTTTGAAATTTGGAGTGCTTCAGCGAACAGCGTGCGGATCAGCGCATCGGCCGCCCATTTCGCCCAGTGTACGGGTTTGAATAAAAAGTGAAGCGAGAGTTGCGCGCAGGTTAGCCGATGAACAGTGGGCGCATGTGACGCTCGAAGATGTTTTCAGTGACTTGCTTTGCGACGATTTCCTCGTTGGATTTGAGGAGATCCAGATAACGCGCCCCAGCTTTCGCTGCGAGTTTGAATGAGACGTGTAAAAGCTGGCGCACGTTCGAGTTGAACCCAGGATGTCCGGGGATGTGGCGGATCGCATTGGCAAGCTCCGGCCCGCTCCACTGGTTGACGACCTCTGCGCTGGGGAGTTTGGAATGGTCGATATCGATGACGCTTGCGTACGGAGCGCAGAGTTCGTCGACGTGTGCGAGCGCGTACGCGTAAATTTCTTTGGTGAGCGCGAGTCCGTCTCCGCCGGCTTCCGAGAGGCCGACGAGCTCCTCCAGCCAGGTCGTACCGGCAGTTTTGAGATGTAGCCCCGCGCCGGTGCGGGCAAGCGCGCGGCGAATAATCGGGTAGAGCGAAAACTTGTCGCTGCCGCTGTGGACGCTAAGTTTCAAGTTTGCGGGAAGCCCGTATTGTTGGACCGCGTGAGCGATTACGGCGAGGTCGTCGTGGAATTCGCGCTCGAACTGCGCGAGGTCGCCTACATAATCCACGCCTTTGTTGAAGCGGCCTGTGAATTTCGGCGCGATGGTTTGGACACGCACGTTTTCGTCGGCAAGCGCGGCGAGGATAATGAGGAGTTCCGGTGGCGTTTGAGGGGCATCGGTTTCGTCCATCGAAACCTCGGCGATGAAGTTGGCCTCTCCCTTTTGGGCTGAAATGTGGCGGTAGATATTTCCCGCTTCCTTCACTGCCAGCAGATATTTTGAAACCACCGTTTCGACTTCATTGCGAGTGGTCGTGAACGGTTCGATCAAGCCCGCGATAGTAATGGTGCCGATCAGTTCAGGATGACGGGCGATAAAGGCCTCCACCTCGGCTGGAGCCGAGGGCTGTCCGATGGAGTCGGCCACATCCAGCGTGAAAAAGTCGGAGCACGTGAGGAAGCGTTCCACTGTTTCAAGGCGGATATGGTCGGCGTCTACGTGCCAGCCGTGCTTCCAGCCTTTCGCGCTGACGGCAGCCTGTGCCGCGGCGACGACACTTTGCGGCTCCGAACCGACGAAAGTGTGCTCTCGGTTGGACTTGTTCCACACGGGCGCTACCACAATACCCTCGGCTTCGAGTTTCTGGAAGGCCTGGAGTTGAGCTTTGGCCTGATGTGCAAAGCGGTCACCGACACCAAAGGAAAATCGTTCGAGAGTAAGCATGAGGTTTTGAGATTAAGTTTGAATGACACCACCACCTTAGGAGCTGGGGAGCTGGGTTGGAATGCCAGGCTTTAACTAAAGTATGTCTATTTTTAACCCGTTTTGATTCGAGCAAGGATTCTCCAAGCTTTTAGCCTGCGAATCCTGAAGGCTGGAACCTGCCCTTAACTCAACCGGTAGAACTTCGTCGCGTTTTCGGACCAAAGCTTCCTCTGATCGACTGCCGTGCGAGAAGCGACGATTTGTTTCAACGCATCCACCCAACCGCGTAGCGGGCTGCCCAATAAGCACACAGGCCAATCGCCCCCGAAAAACACGCGATCCGGACCAAACGCGTCCAAACAGTGATTCACCACAGGCGCAAGATCTTCCGCTCTCCAGCGCCCCGGAGGAAGAGACGCGACAATGCCGCTGATTTTGCACATCACCCGAGGCAGGGCGGCGATCGCATCAATTCCTCGCTTCCACTCATCCGTGCCACAGGAGCGCTCGAGTTCGGGCGCCAGTTTGGGATTGAACGCCTTGGGATCCCCATTGCCGCAATGGTCCAAAACAAACCGGGTCTCCGGACAAAGACGGATCAACTTTGCGGCGTCTCGGAGTTCTTTCGCCCGCATGGTGAGCTCAAAGTTGAGGTCGTGTTTTCCCACCATCTGAACCCCGCGCACAAACTCTCTTTTCAAACAAAAGCCAGCGGGTGTTGAATCGCCGTGCAAAACTTGCCGGAGCCCTTTGACCACGCCATTTCCCGCGTATTTCTTGAGGTAATTCTCAAACCCTGAGGCTGCCGGCCGTCCTCCGATCGTCGCCGCAATGGTCGCGGTTTTGTGCGCACGGCAAACCTCGATAATCTCGTCCGCCTCACGCTCATGATCTTTAGGAGCGACATCTACTTCCATGTAGATTGCCTTAATGTGAAGTCCGCGGGTGGCTTGGGCATACTCCTGACTTCCGTAGGTATTTCGCAAAACCTCAGGCGCATTTTCAAGCCAGGGAGGACTTAACCGAGTCCGATCCCAAAGGTGTTGGTGCGTGTCGATAATCAACGCATCTGGTTTCTCCACGCCAAAAGTAGAACACGATGAGGCGGTGGCTGCTAATAAGGCTGAGGCTGAGGTTTGGAGAAAGTGACGACGGTTCATGGGGGAAGTCTGCGCATGTTACGAGGGATGCGTCCGAAAACCCAGTTTTCTGCACGCCTTTTCTACAGAAAGAAAACGGCCGCCTCCGGGAAAGAAAGCGGCCGTTTTAAGGCAAGGGCGCAGTGTGCGGTGCCGAACCGCAGGGCTAATTAGTAGCGGTAATGCTCAGGCTTGAACGGGCCTTCGGGAGAGACGCCGAGGTACGAGGACTGCTTGGGCGAGAGGGTGGTAAGCTTCACGCCGATCTTGTCCAAGTGCAGGCGTGCGACTTCCTCGTCCAACTTTTTGGGCAGCACGTACACCGCTGGCTTGTAAGAATCGCGGTTCTTCCAGAGGTCGATTTGTGCGAGAACCTGGTTGGAGAAGCTCGCGGACATCACGAAGCTGGGGTGGCCCGTGGCGCAACCCAAGTTTACCAGACGGCCTTCCGCCAGCATGAAAATCTCGTTCCCGCTCGGGAAACGGTATTTGTCGACTTGGGGCTTGATGTTAATGCGCTGCACGCCTTCAGCTTCGTTGAGGAGGTCGACCTGGATTTCGTTATCGAAATGGCCGATGTTGGCGACGATCGCCTGATCCTTCATCGCCTTCATGTGTTCCAGGGTAATCACATCCACGTTGCCCGTGGTGGTGATGTAAATATCTCCCCGACCGAGAGTTTCTTCGATGGTGGTGACTTCATAACCTTCCATAGCCGCCTGAAGCGCGTTGATTGGGTCAACTTCCGTCACAATCACCCGCGCTCCCTGACCGCGCAGCGACTGTGCCGAACCTTTGCCGACGTCGCCGTAGCCGCAGATGACGGCCACCTTACCGGAAATCATGACGTCGATGGCGCGGTTGAGGCCGTCCACTAGCGAATGGCGGCAGCCGTAGAGGTTGTCGAACTTCGACTTCGTGACGGAGTCGTTCACGTTGAAAGCCGGCACGAGGAGGCGCCCCTGTTCCTGCAATTTATAGAGGCGATGCACTCCGGTGGTGGTCTCCTCCGAGACTCCGCGCCACGCCTTGACCACTCCGTGCCAGTGCGTCGGATTTTCGCGGTGCATATCGATAAGCAGATCTTTGATGACCTGTTCTTCTGCGTTGGAGGAGGCGCTGTGTACCCATTCATCGCCGTTTTCCAACTCGTATCCTTTGTGGATAAGCAGGGTGACGTCACCGCCGTCGTCCACGACCATTTCGGGTCCCTGCCCGTCTGGGAAGTTGATCGCTTGACGCGTGCACCACCAGTATTCTTCGAGAGACTCACCCTTCCACGCGAAGACAGGAACGCCCGCAGCAGCGATAGCAGCGGCGGCGTGGTCTTGGGTGGAGAAAATGTTGCAGCTTGCCCAACGCACCAAAGCGCCAAGATCCACCAGCGTCTCAATCAAGACGGCCGTCTGGATGGTCATGTGCAAGGAACCAGTGATGCGCACGCCTGCCAGCGGCTTGAGCGGCGCGTACTTTTCCCGGATGGACATGAGCCCGGGCATTTCTTTTTCTGCGATGGTGATTTCTTTGCGGCCCCATTCGGCAAGGGAAAGGTCGCGGACTTTGAAGTCGGAGGAGGGTAAGTTTTGGGTCAACATAAGTTTTGTAGCGGGTTGCTGAGATGGAAGCTGAGTTTAGACGGCGGCTTTGAGCGCCTCGACACGGTCGATGCGTTCCCAAGTGATGTCGGGATCGTCCTTGCCGAAATGGCCGTAATTGGTGGTTTTCGAGTAAATGGGCCGGAGCAAGTCGAGTTGGCGGACGATTTCTGCTGGTCGGAAGGAGAATACTTTTGAAACAGCGTGTTCAATCCGCTCTTCGTCCACGTGGTTGGTGCCGAAGGTGTTCACGTGGATGCTTACGGGTTCAGGATGTCCAATGGCGTACGCGAACTGTACTTCGCAGCGGTCCGCCAAGCCGGCGGCCACCACGTTCTTGGCCACGTAGCGCCCCATGTAAGCGGCCGAGCGATCGACTTTGGAGGGGTCCTTTCCTGAAAACGCGCCGCCACCGTGGCGACCCATTCCACCGTAGGAGTCGACGATGATTTTCCGGCCGGTTAAGCCTGTGTCGCCCTGAGGTCCGCCAATGACGAAGCGGCCCGTGGGGTTGATCAAAAATTGCGTCTCTGGGCGCAGTAGATCCGCTGGAATCTCTTTGCGGATGACTTCCTCGATCAAAAAAGAGCGGATGGTTTCGTGGGAAACGGACTCCGCATGTTGAGTGGAAATGACGACGTTGGAGATGCCGATGATTTTGTGGCCTTCGTAAATGACGGACACTTGTGTTTTTGCGTCGGGTCGCAGCCAGTCGACGGCGCCACTCTTACGCTTGTGGGTCAAAGCGCGACCGAGGCGGTGAGCGAACATAACGGGGGCCGGCATGAGTTCGGGGGTCTCGTTGCAGGCAAAGCCAAACATGAGCCCCTGGTCGCCAGCACCCTGTTCCGCAGTTTCTTTGCCGTCGGCAGCACGTGCGTCGACGCCTTGAGCGATGTCGGGGGACTGCGCGGTGATGATGTTCATCACGAAAACTTTGTCCGCATGGAACACATCATCATCGTGGGTGTAACCGATCTCGCGGATGCTCTCTCTCACCAAGGTGGTGTAGTCGGGCTTCGCTGAGGTGGTGATTTCACCGCCAACAACCACCACATTACTCTTGGCGTAGACTTCGCAAGCCACGCGACTGGTGGGATCCACTGCGAGGCAGGCGTCAAGAATAGCGTCTGAAATGGTGTCACAAACTTTGTCGGGATGACCTTCGCCGACGGATTCGGAAGAAAAGATGTAAGAACGAGACATGGGTGGGGTGGGTTATTGGAGCGAATGTAAATAGTTGGAAAGGGGCGGATTTCGGGCCGAGCATCAGGCCCAAGTCGAGATCCATTGACGCATCATGATGGGATGATGTATAGGCCTGTGCATGGCGTCAATCCTCAAATCTCTCCGACTGCTCGCCGATGATACCCGCCTGCGAATTCTCCTCTTATTACAGCAAGAGGAACTCTCTGTAGCTGAACTTCAGGAGATTCTTGGACTGGGTCAGTCTCGCATCTCCTCTCATTTGGCTCAGTTGCGTGCTGCGCAATTAGTTTCCGATCGGCGCGCGGGAAAGCACATTTACTACACTATCAACGCGAAAGGGTTCGCTTTGGAAGTCGCAACGGTGCTGTCAGCGGCCGCAGCGGAGGTTATTGAGGTGCGGGCCGATGCGCGGGGACTTGAGGTGTTACGCCGCAAAAGGGCGGATCTTAGCCGGGAGTATTTCAATCGAATGGCAGGGCGCTTTGGTCGGACGTACTGTCCCGGACGCACATGGCAAGGTGTCGCACGAATGTTATTTACGTTAGTGCCTCCGATGGTGATTGCAGATTTGGGTGCGGGGGAAGGGCATTTGTCCCAGTTGCTGGCGGGCAAAGCGACACGGGTCATTGCCGTGGACAATTCCGAGAAGATGGTGGAATACGGCTCAAGTTTGGCGAGGGAGAACGGAATCACGAATTTGGAATATCGGTTGGGAGACTTGGAGGCCCCGCCTATTGAACAAGGAAGCGTGGACTTGGCGATGTTGTCGCAGGCGCTCCATCATGCGGGGAGTCCGGTGCGGGCGTTGCGGGGGGCTTGCAGGATTTTGCGTCCGGGCGGGCAGGTGGTGATTTTGGATTTGTTAGCACACCAGTTCGAGCAGGCGCGGGAGTTGTACGCGGATGTTTGGTTGGGTTTTACCGAGGCGGAACTGGTGGGGATGTTGGAGGAGGCCGGTTTTGATGAAGCGCGTGCGGAAGTGGTATCGCGGGACGAACAGAATCCGTTGTTCCAAACGGTGTTGGCGACAGGCCGCAAGCGGGGTTGAGTCCGGCACCGACTACCGGATTTTTAGCGTTCCTGAGCTGGGGAAACGCGCTCCAAACTTTGCGCCTGAATCCAGCCGGTCTCGCCGCCCGCTATCTTGACTCGGTTCCAGCCGCCGCTGGCGTCAAGAATGGACACCCGACTTCCGAGGGGCAGTGCGTCCACGGAGCGGGCGGGATCTGCGGGAGCGGAACGTAGGGTCACGGAGCGATCTCGGATGACGGCGACGTTTGCCTCTTCGAGTGCGCGCCAAAGCCAGGCGCCGCTCACGCATGTCGCAAGAACTGCAAAAAGCGCGAGGCCAGTCGAGACGTGACGGGAGCGCGGTTGGAATAAGGCGACAAATCCGGCTAAGACGGCGATCCAAGCGCAGAAAGCGAGCAGCCAGCGTTCCCGGTTGCGGGTGAAAGACGGTTGCAGTTTGAGCCACCAAGGAGTTTTTTCCACTTTGGAACCGAAGTTGTTCCGCGATAACTGAAGCGCTTCCCGTGCTTGGATGTGGCCCGGTTCCAGCCGCAGCGCCCTTTCCCATTCCAACATGGCGCCTGAAGGATCGGCGAGGGCTTCGCGTACTTTGCCAAGGTTGTGATGGGTTGCCGCCGAATCGCCGTCTTTGGCCAAGGAGCGACGGTACGCTTGTTCAGCGTCTGCGAATTTGCCTGCGTGAAACAAACGGTTTCCCTCCTCAAATTCAGAGGCGAAGGCGCCGCTGGTGCCGAGAAGGCACAGCAGAAGCAATGCGAGGATTTCGCGCAAGAAGTGCCGAGAGGAAAAAGGGCTCATGCGAGGAATTTCAAGGTCTCTTGCACACGAAGTCGTTCGCTTTCCTTGATCGGGCTGTTGGAGAGTGCGCCACTGAAACGAGCGGCGGCATCCGCTTCGAATAGCCAGCGAATTTCGTCGGCTTGGGCTTTTGAAAGGGAGAGCGCGCGGATCACGTCCTCTGCGTCGATGGCGGCATCGGGCTGTCCAGCGCGGGCCGCCGCGTGCAATTGGGCGATGCGAACGGCCTGTTGGAGAAACGGCGCTTTGTTCGTTTGATGCGCGAGCTCTTCCTCGAGTTTGCGGGCAAGTTGTTGAAGCGCTCGTCCCGGTCCCTGTTTTGCCCTGACGCTGCGGACATACAGGGCGGTGGCTCCACTTAAAAGAGAGAGTGCCAGAGCGCCTTGTAAACCCCAAAACCAGAGGGGCGAACGCCAGAAAGGCGCCTCGGGTTTCGGAAGCGAAAAATCTTCGGAAAGCACCGGTTTTTCGATCGGTTTGGGCTCCGGCTTTGGCGCGGGAGGCGTTGCTGCGGGCTTGGGTTCCGCTGCCTTTTCTGGCTCAGGACGTTTTCCTCCTTCGATCTGCAGCGGATTCGCGACGCTAGTTTGCAACTGGTACTTGCCGGTTTCCGGATCGAAGCACGCGAACTCAAACTTGGGCGTTTCTGTTTGCGCCTGTTCCGGAACCATGGCGATCCGGAATGTTTTCGTGCCGCGAAAGCCTGATTCTTCGCCTTTAACAAAACTCACCTCTGCGGGATACACACGCCAGCCGTCAGCCTGAAGCATAGGAGGAACCTCGATACGGTCGAAGTTACCCTCGCCCTCAATCTGAAGGGTCATGGTTAATGGCTCGCCAGCCTTGATCTTGGCTTGATTGGGAGTGGCATTGAAATGAAAGCGCCCGACTGCTCCTCGGAAAGAGGCGGGCTTGCCTTCGGTGGGGAGCTCCCGGATCTCAACCCGTTGCTCGGCCAGAACGATGCTGCGCTGCTGGAAGGCAGCCGGCTGGTTATCAAACGGGAACCCGTCGAGAATCGCGCCCAGCGGGTTTGCAGCATTGTTGCGCTTTTTCGGGACGGCCATCTGGATGTTGAAAGTCAGGGGGCCGATGGGGACTTTGCCACTTTTAATGGCAGTCATGACCGTACGGAAACTGCAAACATCGAAGTCACGGCCTTGGCGGTTTTCTTGGCGCTGCTGGGGTTGCTGGAACGTCGTTTTTGTGAAGGCGTCGGTCTCAAACTCTGGCATCCGTTCGATGCGCCACCGGGTATCGGAGGGCACTCCGAGGCGCACTTCCACTGGTACGGCCTCTCCCACGTAGGCGAAGCTTCTGGGCAGCTGGATCTCCGCAAATGGCATAGCTTGGGGCGTGGCTCCGGGTTCCTGTCCGGCTTCTAGCACCTTCAATTTTAGGGGTTCGGTTTGGTACTTGCGTCCGTCCACCGTCACCTCTACCGGTGGCACCTCGAGTTCCCCGACTCGACCGGGACTCACCAGGTAGCGATGGGTCAGCGACACCGAAAGCTCCGTGTTCACCAAGCGCATCTGTGTAGCTTGGCCAATGTATTGCACTTGCGCGCCATCGATGCGCACGGACGGAATCTCCGCCACGCGCTGAGAGCCGTTGATGGTCACATGCAGCTGCACGGGCTCGCCGACGTTGGTGGTCGCTGGTTGTAGCGAGGCGATCACCGAAATTTCCGCACTCCACGATTGATGGTTGGGGCATAGCAGCAGCAGAAGGACGGCGGTCAGCCAAACGGCAAACCAACCCGAACCGCTCTTAGCAAAAGGGGAAAAGCCTGTTGAAACGTCAACTGGCAGCGTGCTCTTCGTTACCATGTTTTTGCCGCGCTCCCTTCCTTCTTCTGTTCTGATTTGTTGGGGGCCCAAACTTGTATACGCCGGTCTTCGCTGCGCAATGATTCGACCAACGCGGCCGCCTGTTCACGAGTCATCGCGGCGTTTCCTGCCTGTAAGGCGGCGGCTTCGGGGTCAACTTTCTCTGGTTTGTTCGGCTTGTCTACGGTGGGAGCATCCTTGAGTTCGCCGCGCTCTTTCTGGTCTCCGGGCTTCTCTTCGACGGGTTGAGGCGCCTTGCCGTTTTGGGCGTTTTGCTGATCCTCTTTTCCAGGTTTTTTGTCCTGTTCACCCTGCTCATTCTTGTCGGACTGCTTGGATTGTTCGCCGGATTTACCATCCTTGCTTTCCTTACTCTCTTTCCCGTCCTCTCCCTCTTGTTTTTCGCCATCTTTGTCGTCTTTTTCCGGCGAACCTGCGTCTTGCTTGTCTTTTTTGTCGCTCTCCTTTTTCTCGTTCTTATCTTTGCCGTTCTTGTCGTTTTTCTGCTGCTGTTGCGGCGGCTTTTCCTGAAGCAGCCGTTTAACAAAATCATGGTTGAACTGAGCGTCTTCAAACTTGCCGTCGCGTTTAAGGGCCTCGTCGTAATGGGCGATAGCCTGTTCCAACGTCTTATTGTCCTGCCCACGGCGTCCTTGGCGGGCCTGTTGCACCAGCGTATTTGCCAGATTGTACTCTGCGTGTTTGCGGAGTTCGGGGTTTCGCGTATTCAACGCCTTGCCGAACGCTTCGATGGCCTCGGGCCACTTCTTGTTTTTGTAAGCCGCTGTGCCGAGGTTGAAGGCGCGCTCAGCAGAGTTTGGGTCGGAGCCTAATTCCTGAGTAAACGCCTCCTGCGCCCCGGGAAAATTTCCCGCTTCATAGAGGTGCCGCCCTTGCGTTGCCGCCCAGGCCGCTGGCTCCACGACTTGCCAAACCAAAAAGAGCGCCAGCGCCCCGCCCACCCGACGTCGGGATTTTTCGCCCCAAACCACTCCCAACGCCAAAAAGAGAAGCGCGCCGCTTAACGGCCACTGGAAGCGCTCCAGTGCGTGAGTACGGATTTCCACGGATATTTCGTGCTCCTCCATTACCCCGATTCCGTCTTCGGCAATGTGCCGCACTTCAGCAGGGCCGGCCATTAGTCGCATGTAAAATCCTCCTCCGGCATTTGCGATTTCCTCCAGACGGGATTCGTCCAGCTTGGATAAAACTGGGTTTCCCGCTCCGTCACGGATGTATTCCATACCGCCTTTTGGGGACGGAATCATCAAAACGGAACCTTCCGGACTGCCGACGCCGAGGGTGAAAATACGCATTTTCGCGGACAGTTCCTTCGCCAAAGCCACCGCGTCGGCTTCCAATTCCTCGCCATCGCTGATGAGTATCAAGGCTCGCTGGCCGCCTTCGGTGCGGTCAAATGCTTCATCTGCGCACTGGAGCGCTGCGCAAATATTGGTGCCGGGCTGAGGGATGATTTCCGGATCCAGTTCTTGAATGGCGGTGAGCACAGCCGTGTGGTCAGCGGTGATGGGTGCTTGGAGGAAGGCGGTCCCTGCAAACGCAATGACGCCGATGCGGTCGCCGCCCAATTGACGAACGAGATCCTCTGCGGCGAGTTTGGCACGCTGGAGGCGGGAAGGGGGCAGATCGTTGGCGAGCATCGACTTTGAAACATCCACGAGGATGAGGACATCTCGTCCACGCCCCTTGGATTCGGAGGTCACTTCACCCCATTGCGGACGTGCGAGAGCGGCGACGCTCAGGGCCAGCCCGGCTAGCATCAACACCAGCCGTGGGAGGCGGGAGGCGGGGGTGTCGACAAGCAGGGGCCGGAGGCGTGCGGCGACGAGTTGTTGCACGAGATTGCGCGCCCGGTGGCCAGCAGCCATCCAGAGTGCACCCAGCGCGGGCACCAGCAGGAGGGCCCAAAAGGCGTTTATATTTCCAAATTTCATGGCAGTTTCCTCCCCAAAGTGAAGGCCCACAAAAGTGCGCTCGCCACGCAGGCGATGCCGAAGCTGAGCGGCCACAGAAACAATTCGCGTAATTGCCGCGAACGCTGTGACTCCACGGGCACTTTTTCCAGCAGGTCAATATCTTCGAAAATACTCTTTAGCGCCGAGGAATCCGTCGCGCGGTAAAACTTGCCGCCGCCGATTTCAGCAACGCGCTTGCTCTGGTTTTCGTCCACGCTCACGAGAACCTGTTGGTAGACCGTGTTGCCGAACATGTCCTTCACTGGAATTGGCACGTAACCTTGAGTGCCGGCGCAGATGGCGTAGATTTTGATTCCCAATGCCTTTGCGGCCTCCGCCGCAGTGTTGGGCGAGATTTGTCCGGCGTTATTGTCGCCGTCGGTGAGCAGCACAATGATACGGGTGTGCGAATCGGATTTGTCGCCCAAGCGCCGGGTGGCGGAGGCCAGCGCCGAGCCGATGGCGGTGCCGTCCTCGACCATGCCGATGCGGATGCGTTTAAGATTTTCCTTCAACCAATCGTGGTTCAGCGTCAGGGGACTCACCAGATAAGGACGCCCCGCAAAGGCGATGATGCCGATTCGGTCGTTTGGTCGGCCCTCCAGAAATTGTTCCGTGACCTGTTTGACGGCGTCGATGCGACTCGCCCGCTGGCCCCCAATGGTGAAGTCCTCCGCCAGCATGGAGCGGGACACATCCAGACAGATCAAAATGTCGATGCCGCTTGCCTTCACGATTTCCAAATCCTTCGCTAATTGCGGCCGCGCCAGAGCAACCACCAGCGCCGTCCAACCCAGTAGGAGCAGGGCAGCTCGCAACCGTCCGGAAGCCGCGCGCACCGGTTGGCCGATCTGCCGCAGCAGCGACACCCCAGGAAAGCGCACTGTGGCCACGGCCCCAGTTCCGCCCAAGCGCCACGCGAGGAGCGGCAAAAATGCGAGCAACCCGAAGGCCAGCGGTGCGTCCCAAACCAGTTTGCCCGCCGTCATGCCAGATCCTCCTTCACCAGTTTGACGGTCTCAAAAACCAGGCCACTGCGCACCTCCGCATTAGCATCAACCGCTGCAAATTTCACCGCATCGCAACGCCCAAGAAACCGGCGCAACTGCTCTTGAACGACAGTGGTGAACTGGTTGGAACGTTCTAAGTTGTCCAAAAACTCTTCGGTGGTCTGTCGCGAAGCGGGCATCTCGTGTCTTGCTTCGAGGAAGCGACGCAAGATTTCGGCCACCGCGACGACGAATTCCAAAGCGCTCAGCGCCTCGCCTTCTGCTCCGGAAAGACGTTGCAACGCTTCCAGTGCAACCCGTCGTGGATCTGGCGGCGGCGGGAGTGGGCGGACGCGTTTGTGCCAGCGCCAGGCCGCAAACGCCAGAATCGCGAGCACTAAAATCGACGTGCAAACGGCGATGGCGGTGGTTGCTGGCGTCCAAAAGGGCACGTCCATAGGCGGTAAGATGTCGCGCAAATCCTGCATGTCCTGCCCTCCACCGGGCAAAGCGCTGGGCAGCCCCGAGGCGGGCGGCGCACTTAAGGCTGGGGCAGTCGTGGCAGGCATTTGAGCAAAGAAAAAAAGGTGAGCCAGCCGTATCATAGCGCAATTCCAGCGCGGCGCTCCCGAGTTTTGAAAAAGGTCTGCAAGGCCGGCAACCAGTCGCGATCCGTGTGTAAGCTGACTCGGTCCACTCCTGCCTTACGCAATTCCGTGGCCAGCCCTTCCTTCCGCACTTTCACCGCCGCCTCAAATGCGTTGCGGACGTTGCGATCCCCCGTGGCCACCTCGAGCACGTCTCCGGTTTCGGGGTCCTCCAAGCGCACCGTGCCGATGTCCGGCAGCGTCTCCTCCCGCGGATCGCTCAACGGCATGGCCACTAAATCATGCCGCCGCGCTGTAATGCCCAACTCCTTGGCAAACGCCGGCGTCTGAAAGTCGCTGAAGAGAAATACCACGCTGCGCCGGTGCAGCAGCCGGTTGATCCGCTCGAGTGCGCTAGCCACTTGCGTTCCTTTCCCTTTCGCCTCAAAAAACAGAATCTCTCGCACGATCCTCAGCGCATGCCGCCGTCCTCTCTGGGGTGGCAGGTAGAACTCGACGTGGTCCGAAAAAAGCAGCAGCCCGACCCGGTCATTGTTGCGAATCGCGGAAAACGCCAGCACGCAGGCGACTTCCGCTGCAAGCTCCCGTTTACTCCGCTGAATACTCCCAAAATCCCCCGAACGGCTGATGTCCACCATGAGCATCACTGATAATTCGCGTTCCTCCGTGAACTTCTTAACGAATGCCTCTCCTCGAATTTCCCCAAGGCGCGCCGTGACATTCCACTCTATGGAGCGCACTTCGTCGCCCGGTTGATACTCGCGCACTTCCTCAAAGTTCATCCCGCGGCCCTTGAAGACGCTACGGTAATGACCCGAGAAGGCTGCCTCCACGCGCGCTCTGGTACGGAGTTCCAGGCGACGTATTTTGCGCAGTATTTCTTTGGGATCTTCCATGACCAGTGCGGAGCAGGGGCTTGGGAGCCGTTAGGGCACAGGAAGATGCTGGAGCAGTTTGGAGACGATTGTTTCGCTAGTGATCTCTTCGGCCTCGGCCTCGTAGCTGATAAGCAAGCGATGCCGGAGCACGTCAGCCGCCACGGATTTAACGTCGTGCGGAGTCACGAAGCCGCGTCCGGCGAGGAAAGCGCGCGCTTTGGCGGCGAGTGTGAGAGCGATGGTGGCGCGCGGTGAGGCGCCGTAGCGCAACATACCATCGAGGCCCTTGATGCCGTAGGTGTTGGGCTCACGAGTCGCGAACACGAGGTTGACGATGTAATCCTTCACGCGGTCGTCGACGAATACTTGGTTAACCAAAGTGCGCGCGTGCAGAATATCTTTGGGATCGAGGATACGTTGCACCTCCATATTGGGGTTGGATGTACCCATTAAATCTAGGATCTGGCGTTCTTCAACCTTGGAGGGATAGCCCACTTTCAGTTTGAGCATGAACCGATCCAACTGCGCCTCGGGCAGGGAGTAAGTGCCTTCTTGTTCGAGGGGATTCTGTGTGGCGAGCACCAAGAAAGGGTCGGCTAGCTTGTAAGTCTGGTCGCCGATGGTCACTTGTCGCTCTTGCATGGCCTCTAGCAATGCGCTTTGCACCTTGGCGGGGGCGCGGTTGATTTCGTCGGCCAAAATCAGGTTGGAGAAAAGCGGCCCCTGCTTCGTCGTAAACTCCCCGGTACGCGGGTTGTAGATGAGCGTACCGATAAGGTCGGCGGGGAGTAGGTCTGGGGTGAACTGGATGCGTTGGAAACCGGTGTGAATTGCCTGCGCCAAGGTTTTGACGGTTAGCGTCTTCGCCAGTCCCGGAACGCCTTCCAAAAGAATGTGACCGTTGGTAAGCAGGCCGATTAGGAGGCCCTCGATCAGGCTTTTTTGGCCGACGACCACCCGTGCAATTTCATTTTGGAGAGGCCCAACCCAGTGACTGGCGAGGCTAATTTGTTCGGTGAGTTCCTGTGGTGTCGACATGCGGGAGTGGATCGGGTGAGAGCTAAGAAAAGCGTAGGGAAAGGAAGAAGACCAAGTGAAACTAACTTTAGATAAAGTTAAGCGGCAACATGGAATCTATTAAGTGAGACATTCGTGTCTGACGAATGTTCGAAATTCAAAGTAGGCAAATCCTAAACCATTCCCACGCTAAATTGCAGGACAAGCGAGATTGTTTGTCAGGCCTCGAAGGGTTCGGTCAGCCAACGACGCTCTTGGAGGAGAGTCTGCAGCGCCCTATTGTAAAAGGCAGTCCCCTATCCTGAGTTGGCCGCGAGATGAGCCTGCCAGTCCACGGAAAATGCGGGCAACACTCCCTCATGTTTGGTCGAGACCCCTTTTTCCGTAATCAAAAAATACCCGGCCACCTCTTGATTTGTCAGCGGCCCCAGCAAGATTTCGCCCGGTCCCGCGCCATCGCAATAACGCGAGGTCTTATTCACCGTGTCACCAATCACCGTATACTCCAGGCGCTCTTCAGCTCCGATAAACCCATGGAGCACCTGCCCTGTGTGCACTCCCACGCCAAGCTCACAATACGGAAGCCCTTCCGCTTTGCGTCGTTCGTTCACAATCGCCATCCGCCGCTGCATCTCAATAGCGGCCTGTACCGCCTTTAAAGCGTGCAAGGGATCCGCTTCCGGGCTCCCGAATACCGCCAGAATCGCGTCGCCGATGAACTTGTCGATCGTGCCGTCGTGGCGAAAAATTTCCTGCCCCAGCACATGGAAATAGTCGTTCAACATGTCTACCACGACCTGCGTATCTAGCAACGCACTGGTTCGCGTGAATCCGCGGAGATCTGAGAGCAGGATCGTAACCTCAGACTTTTCACCGCCGGGTTGGAGCTTCCCTTCGCGGGATTTGGTCAGCAAACGGCTGCGCAGCTTCGGGGAAAAGTTGGCGAGCAAGTTTTGTAGAGTCCGGTTGTTCTGCTGAATATCATTTTGGAGCAACTGGTTAGCCACGGCCGATGCCGCATAGTGGGCCACTGACATCAAAAACTGCAGATCTTCCTGCGTAAAAGCCGAGCGCCGGTTCGGATTATCCAGAAACAAAACGCCCACCGTCTCGCCGTCCCACACCAAGGGCGCGTACATCCCCGTGCGGATGCGGATCGCCGCCATGCTTGTCGATAAATTCTGGTGGTCGCTCTCCTCGTCCCCCCAAATGAACCCCTTCTGCTCGACGGCCACCCTGCGAATCAGAGTTCTGCTAATCGGAGGCGCCTCTTCGGAGACGCTGGCCCGTAAACTCAGCTTGCCGTCGTATGGATCCTTAATAAGCAACGCTCCGCGCACCGCCCCAGGAGTTAGTTCAATCACGCGCGTTACAATCAGGCTATAAAGCTTCGTCAAATCCTTCTCGGCGGCAAACTGAAGGGGCAGCGCGTACAGCATCTCCAGACGATGCTGCGTCTGGTCCGTCATATTGCCCACCGGCACAGGTGCGCAAACGTCTCCATCGAGCGCCAAATTTACATGGAACTCCTCCTCGTTCTCGACAAAACGCGTCTCAAATAGTCCTGATGTGGCCTCCTCTGCGGGCTGTAGCGGGCGCTTTTGGGAGTACATCGTCACCGTCAAATGCCCCAGCATCATTTGTACGGGCAACTCGAAGATCGTTGCCTCCAGAATTTGGATGTCGTTCACGAACGTCCCGGCACTGCTCCCCAAATCCTCAATCTCGACTGCCTCTTCTGAGACTTGCACCTGCACATGCCGCCGCGAAACGCCGATTGAGGGCAGCACAATGTCACAGTTCGCTTCGCGTCCCAAAACATAGGTTCCGGGCGGACGGCTGTCTTCCATTTGAATTCCGTCTTCGCTGAGAATCGAAAAAAAGATCAGTTCCATACGGGCAGGCAATCAGGCGAGTGCGGGAATTAGTTCAGCAAATGAATGCTTCTCCTGCAACTATGAAGACTCCGACAAGCGTGGTCGAAAACTGGTGCCAACTCTGAAGGGAGATGGTGTTTAAGAAGGGCGCGGGCGTTTTCCGCGAAAGATGGGGTGGCTTTTAGCAACAGGGCGTTAGGCTGGTGTGCGCCGTCCTAGGCATGACCAGGAGTCAAAACGCGGGCGTTTCCTCCAATGACTCGGACGCGGCCAGAGTGGATTGCGGGCGTGGTGACACTTGATCACCGCACGAATGAGTTTCGCTCAATTTCGTCGGAGTTTAGCAACTCGTTGAACGTTCCGCGTTTTTACGCGATTTCAAAGATTTTGCGCGAAGGCTTCGACGGATTCAGAACGAAAGGCACTTTCAATGAGTCTCTCAAGGCGAGCTAGATCGTCGATGAACTCGAGGGCCTCGCGGATTCCGTCGGGACAAGCGCCGTGTCGGATCTCCAAGGCGCGCAACACCGCAGTTCTGAAGGCGCGTAATTGCCCCTCGGATAGTCCCTGTTGTTTGCCTTCTTCTCTGAGTTGATCGGCGATTGTCATAGTTTTGGATTGCAGGGGTTTGGCTTGAATCTTGCCCAAGCGGTCTCTGAGTTTAGGGATGCTGACTTCCGTATTTATAATGTACCGCAGGATTCGCTCCAGTGCACCCTCCGAAATGGAAAATAAAAGAGACTCGTCCCAAATGACATC
>Ga0114967_10001657_pt1 | contig 18747 bp, 14 predicted proteins | sample M_130628_MF_Meta_FD_92639 | JGI IMG/M metagenome (GOLD analysis project Ga0114967, IMG submission 92639) | Freshwater microbial communities from Lake Montjoie, Canada to study carbon cycling - M_130628_MF_MetaG | ecosystem: Environmental > Aquatic > Freshwater > Lake | place: Lake Montjoie... | reverse complement strand
GGTGGTATCGAGGGCGCGGAACACGGCGCCCATACCGCCGCCGCCGACGAACTGGTCGAGCCGGTAGGGGCCGAGGGAGTGGCCCTCGAGCATCCGGCCGATTTCGGCCGTGGCGGCCGATTTGCCGACTGCTGACGGCCGGCCGGAGATGACGGTGGCGTCGCCCGTGACCAGTGGCCCGGCGGGGGATGCCGCAGAGGGCTCCGCTGCGCGACCGGGAGCTTGGATATCAGCCGCCGGCCTGGGGGCAGCAGCGGACAAACGTGACGACTCTTCCATGCAGCCGACACTAACAGGCGGCCGCGACGGGGGTCAACTAAACGGAGGCGGCCAAATCAACAGGCCGCCGCTGGGATCGTCGCCGCGACCAGCCCCGCCAGCCCATGACAACGAGCCCGATTCCGGCAATGACAAACGTCGAGGGCTCGGGCACGAGCACAAGTTGCCCGGCCTGATACCGACTGCCGATTGCGTGGCTATTGTCCTCGTAGAACGACAGGCTTTGATCGGCGGCCAGAAGTCCGCCGGTAGCCTTCCATTCGCCGCTGCCCAGGTAATTGAAGGTGAGGCTGCCATAAGCACCGGACGCCGTAACTGAGGAAAGGTGGCCGCTATGGCTGGCACCGCTGAATAGCTGCCAGGCGTCAAAGTTGGCAAAACCAGCGGTGGTGAAATCGATCGCGAGCGTGCCACCGTAGTTGACATTGCCGAGCGCCACCACCTGATCGTAGAGGCTGGCTGTAGTGCCACTGATCGACATGGCTGCCGTGGCACCGGAATCCAGTTGGAGAGAACCAACACCCAGGGTGCCGATCGTGTCCTTGGCACTGCCAGGGGTGAGGAAAGCACCGTTCTGCACGGTCACATCACTCGCGATCGTGCCGTTGCCGCCGAGCACGCCCGATTTGACCGTCGTCGATCCTGTGTACGTGTTTGCGCCATTCAGATAGACGGAAGCACCGCCGTCGACAAAAACAGGCCCAGAGCCGCGAATGGCCCCGCGAACCTCGGTCGAGGTGATCGCCCCGGCCGTCACGCATTGCGTAAACGTCAGCGTGTTTGAGCCGAGCTCAACCGGACCGGACAACAACAACTTGCTGTTGGTCACCGTATTGCCGTTTCCGTCCAACGAGCCCCAGGTGGTGATCGACGTGCTGCCAGCAAGAGTCACCGTACCCGACACAACTGCAGTCTGGTTGGAGGCTCCGAACGAACCGGCCAACGGCGCGCCACCGCTGACACCATTCGGCGTCGCCCCTGTGCCGCTGATCGTGACGTTGTTGGACACCGTCGAACTGTTGCGGACAGACAACATGCCGCCACTGCTGACCACAACGTTGCTCGTGCCAAACGCGTTGCTATTCGAATCCGAACTGCGACCGCCCGATCCCGTCCTCACGCTGCCAGTGTTGATGTAGGTCGTGCCCGAGTAATCGTTGGTACCAGTCAGCCAAAGCTCACCCGTGCCGTTCTTCGTCAAACCAACCTCGCCCGCGCCGTTCGTGATCCTGCCCGCGTACGTCGCATTGGAAGACTGATTCACAACCAGCGAGGCGTTGCCACCGACCATAGACCTGATCACACCACTGCTGCTCCCGCTCAGCGTGCCGACCGATACCGCGACACCACCGAGGTCGAGCGTGCCGCCGTTCACTGCCAAAGCACCGGTGCCAAGCGAGCCCGCGTTGCCTGTGTGCAATGTTCCCGACGCAATCGTCGTGCCTCCCAAGTAGCTGTTCGCTCCATCGAAATAGACGGAAGCTCCACCGTCCACGATAACACGCCCAGAACCGCGAATGACCCCGCTTACCTCGGTCGAGGTGATCGCCCCGGCCGTCACGCATTGCGTAAACGTCAGCGTGTTTGAGCCAAGCTCAACCGGACCAGACAACAACAACTTGCTGTTTGTCACGGTATTGCCGTTTCCGTCCAACGAGCCCCAGGTGGTGATCGACGTGCTGCCAGCAAGAGTCACCGTACCCGACACAACTGCAGTCTGGTTGGAGGCTCCAAACGAACCGGCCAACGGCCCACCGCCGCTGTAACCATTCGGCGTTGCCCCAGTACCGCTGATCGTGACGTTGTTGGAAACCGTCGAACTGTTACGGACAGACAGCATGCCCCCGCTGTTGACCACAACGTTGCTCGTGCCGAACGCGTTGCTATTTGAATCCGAACTGGCACCGCCCGATCCAGTCCTCAAGCTGCCGGTGTTGATGTAGGTCGTGCCCGAGTAATCGTTGGTGCCAGTCAACCAAAGCTCGCCCGAGCCGTTCTTCGCAAGACCCACGGAGACGCCGCTGATATTGCCCGAAATGGTTAGGTTGTGCCCCGAACCTGCCGACGCTGTATTCGAGCCAGTGAGAAACAACCGATTACCGATGACATCGCTCTTGCCTCCCAACCCACTAGCAGCCGTCGTCGTGATCAGGCTATTCGAGAGCGTCAGCGCGGATCCGCTCAGCGTAAACAGGGCCGTCTGACCAGATGAGCCGTTGTTGGTGAACGAAAGCGTATTGACGGCGACCGTGCCAATGTCGTTGGTGGTCGTTGTCTGCGCGGTGCCACCAAAGGTCATGCTCCAATCACCCACCGGTCGAGGGTACAGCACGACCGAGCCCCAATCCGCCGGGCTTGACCATTGGCCGTTGCCACCGCCAGTCCAAGTCAGAGTTGTCTGTGCAGCAGCCTCATTCATGCCAGTGCAGAACAGCACGACAGCGGCCAACACCGCAGCCACAAGCGTGACGCGCGTGCTTTGCGCTGGAGCGAGATTCATTTTTGAATATCGGTGATTCGGCACTGTTGAAAACTTCGCTCGGCTCAGGACTTTTTGCGGATCCTGTCCGTGCTTCGGGCGGGTTCGAACCGAAGGTTTATGAGGCTTGGACCTTATGCGCAGGCCCTGAAAGTAGGCTCTAGATGTATACCGGGACGCGGGGCAAGTCAAAGAATTGGCGCGGGATTTTAGAGCTTTTCCTACGGATTTCCTCCGGACACCAGGCTAAACGCCGCAGACCGTCTTTCTGCTCGATGTTTTTTGTGTTTCTGGCTGGCTTCAAAAGGCGGACGACCTAGAATCCTAGTGCCTCTTTTTTTGTGGTTAAATCACACGCGAGGACAGACCATCCAGGCCGGATTGGGGCAAAGACCCTAGCCCAAGGACTGCCGATTTGGCAGCCCGTGACATAGCTTTTGTACCTCTGGCCAAGACCGCACGGCTGAGGGGGGCCGGCCGTGACAACGCAAACGGATGGCGGGCCGACAATGGATTGCCTGAGCCGCCTTGCCAGCCGGCAAAACGGCGGCCCGCCTCGCTGCGGAATGCGACCTATGCTTCTCTGGCGGTAGCCCGAGTCCCCCACGCCAATCGATCCAGGCAGCACGATCGACCAAACCGACGGCGTGTTGTTTCAGGCCGAGGATGAACGATCGGGCCACAAAATGCGACAAAATGCCCGAGTCGTTTCAGTACCGCGGGCCGAGCATTCCATGACGCAGCCAACGACAGTTGTGATCGCCTCCTTCGGACGGCCTGCCCATCTTTGGGCCTGTCTCGACGCGCTGTATCGAAAGACGCGGTCGCAGGCGCGGTTTATTCTCCTCGACAACTGGCACCCTGACCCTGGGATGGATGCCGTGATAGAGGGTTTTTCGCGACGCGGACTATTTGCGGAGGTCCACCGCTTCCCGACAAACTCACCCGACAATCTGCGGCACGCCTATGCGGCAAGCCTCGCCGCTGCAGGCGATGAGCACGTGTTCATGGAGAGCGACGCCGTCGTGTCATGCGAGTCCGGGTGCTGGCTTGCAGAAATGCTTCGCATCTTTCGGTCATCGTCCAACATCGGCATGCTCGGGAGTCTCATTGACTGCGAGGATTTCCTACCCGAAGACGGCTCACCATCACTGAGATCAAACGATGGCCAGACTCGCTTCCTTGCCAAACTCGACAGCCCCGAGCGGAGGTTCAAGGCTGGAGATGTGTGGCACTCAACGGAGAGAGATTTTTTTCTGACGGAGCCTCCCTGCCCTATCGCCAATCCTCCGGGCAGACTGCTGATGCTGCGAACCGACACCATGCGGGAATGCGGCCTCATTCGCGACCGTGCTTTGGCTACTCGGTTCCGTGAGATGGGCTTTCAGCCTGCGGTAACAGCCCGTGTTCGCCATCGGCACCTAAGCCTGTTGAACATATTTGACTATCCAGATTACGACGTCCCTGCTCGCAACCGGTTTTTTGACGATTTGAATAGCCCCTCGCATGCCGATGGGAGCGAAGCGCCATGAGCCAAAACGAACTGGCGATCCTTGGCGATAAGCCGCTCTTCGCGGAGCCGCGGCACGTAGGCACACCGTTCATCCCCCCGCGCGATCTCCTCCACGCTTCGCTCGACGAGATACTCGATGCTCGTCGACTCTCCAACGATGGGCCGTTCGTCCAAGAGCTTGAGGTACTACTGGCTGAGCAACATGGAGTTGCTCATGCCGTCGCGATGTGCAACGCAACGATCGCCATGCAGCTGCTCTTCCGGGCAATGGGGCTGTGTGGCGAGATCATCATGCCGGCATTTACCTTTATCGCGACCGCGCACGCCGCGACCTGGGAGGGACTCGAAGCGGTGTTCGTCGATATCGATCGCGAGACGCATTGCATTGATCCGGTTGCGGCTGCCAACGCAGTGAACGCGGATACCGCCGCGATCGTCGGAGTTCATCTTTGGGGCCAACTCTGCGATATCGAACGGCTTATCCGCGTAGCGGAGAACGCGGGTGTTCCGCTGATCTTCGATGCGGCTCAGGCTCTTGGGTGCGATTGCAGTAATCATGTCACCAGCAACCTCGCGGGCAGTGGTGCTGTCGCTTCAGTGATCAGCTTGCATGCCACCAAAATCGTCAGCGGTTTGGAAGGAGGTGCAGTGCTCACCAACAACGACGTGTTGGCAGACAAGCTTCGATCAATGCGAAATTTTGGTTTTGCGGGTTACGACCGAGTGGCCTCTCTCGGGACCAATGCGAAACTCAACGAGTTTTCCGCCGCGTTCGCGATCAGGGGGCTGGAGTGCCTCGAAAGCCTTACCCGTCGCAACAGGCAGATTCGAGAGATGTACCAGGCTTGCTTGGCGGGCCTTCCAGGACTGTCCTTTCACGCACCTGCAACCGCCAAATCCGTGAACGATCACTATGCCATTGTGATGATCGACCCTACTGCCTGTCCGTTGACGCGAGACGAACTGCTTCAGACGCTGTGGGCCGAAAACATTCTCGCGAGGCGATATTTCTTCCCGGGCTGTCACCGTATGGAGCCCTACGCCAGCCGACCTGTCGAACGGAAGCCGCTGCTTCCTGCGACAGACGATGTCGCCGGCGGGGTGCTCGCCCTGCCGGCAAGCTCTGCCGTATCACTGGAAGACGTCCAGCTTATCTGCCAAAGAATCCGTGTCGCCATCGAACTGCATAATCGCGTGCGAGAAAGCATCAATCAGGCTGTGGGGGCCTGATTGATTACGGCAGGCAGCGAGGATCACAGCCTTCCAGCCACGGCTTCACAAGCAAGGTTTCGAACCAATGTCGCGATTTCTGAACGCATCGGAATTGGATTCGCTCGGCCTTCGTGCCTTTGGCACAGATGTGCTCATTGACCGCGCGGCGATCCTGGTCAATCCGGCGGCCATATCCCTCGGCGACCATTGCCGGATCGACGCATTTGCTTTGATCCTTGCGGGGCAAGAAGGAGTTCGCATCGGCATGCACGTGCACATTGCAGCCGGATGCCAAATCTTCGGCGGCGGCGGGGCCGTCGACCTTGAGGATTTCACGTGTCTTTCTGGCAGGGTCTCCGTCTACACAGCCACGGATGATTTTACGCAGGGTTTTCTGACGAACCCGACCGTATCAGCTGCTTACCGAAACGTCCGAACTGGCGGCGTGACGATGCGAAAGCACAGCATTGTTGGCTGTGGATCGGTCGTTCTTCCCGGCGTTGAAATGGGCTTCGGAAGCGCTGCCGGTGCCCTCACCGTCCTGCGTAAGAGTGTTCCAGAATGCAACGTTGTCTGTGGAAATCCAGCCCGTCGACTGCCCAAGCGACGTGACAGGGCGAGGCTTGAGCGACTCGAACAAGAATTTCTTCGCGGGGCACATCTGAACGGCTGAAAACCGCGGGAGCGATCTCGCCCAGTGACACGGCCGAGACCCTGAATTTCTCCCTAACCATACAGTGCGACGAGCGATCACTCCTCGCCGCGACCTGTGCCAAAAAATAAGCGGGGAACTTCGGCATGTGTTATCCGCCCCACAAGCAGAGGCGCCTGAGTGGTACAAACCAATGGTTGGCCGACGATCTGCTCATACTCTTGCCTGTACAACTCCCATAGTGACACATCGCCCTCGTGCTTCCTTCCAGCACCTCCAGCCTGAGTTGTGGCGCCGTAGTGGAGTTGATGGAATGTTCCCTCACCAACCAGCATTACAAAGCCGTCGCCCGCCCACTCCAAGGCTCTTCGAAAAAAGTCAAAGCTGGCTAGACCTCCACCGAGTTGAACAAATCGTTCGTCATAGCCTCCAATCTCGTGAAACGTGGACGTCTTCATAACAAAACACGTGGTTTCGGAGGGCGGCTTCAAAAGACCATGCAGATAGCTTTCGCCAAGAGCGCATATTTCAAACAGGCGATAGCCGTCCCGCGGCCAACCGATGGCCTCGAGCAAACTGTCCTCAACCTCGCGGGTATACCCTTCCAAAACTGAAATCTGTTGCGTTTTAAGACCAATGTGAAATCCCAGGGTCGCTACGAAGCTCCTTGGATGAACTCCGGAAGCAGTCAGCGCAGTGACCACTAAGCCCGGCGAAGCCATTCGGGCGCCATCGATGAAAACCGCAAGATGTTCCGCACGCGCCAGCCGTGCGCCCTCATTAATCGCCATACACGGAGAAACACCGCCTCCGTCCACCCGCACTATGCTAATTGCAGCGTTAGCGGGAAACCAATCGCGGCGCACCGGTTCGCTTGAACCGTTGTCGACGACAATGATCTCAACGTCGTCGTTAGTTAGCCCCTGCTGATACGGTGGAAGCAGTGACAAGACTGTCCGAGGCAGCTCTCGTTTCATATCGAAGCCGACAACAACAATCGATATTTTTAGTGCCATTACTCAGCGATTTCCAGGAGTTCATGCCACAGTGCAGCGACTGACTCGGGCGGTCGCTCGCAAACGGAGTGGTGATTTAGTTCGCTGGCCCTGAACATGAGCGGACGATTCGTTCCGAGACCAAGCTGGGTCGCAACGCTCAGAACCGTCTGCTCATAGTTCGGAGAGTCATAGTCGACAACCGGGCAGCCGGTCAGCGAGTGCCACCGTAGCACCTCGCGGTTGTATCGCTCCCACAACGAAAACGACCGTTCTTCGTCAAAGCCATTCCGCGCAGCGAGGGATTTTGCGACGGCCACGGGATGCCGGATCGATGCCACGACTTGCAACCGCGGAACGATAGAGAACCAGCCGTCTAGGAGCAGAGTGCTGCGAGGATCCTTAAATCCCCACGGTTCCGGAAGGTGGCGATAGCCGTCTAAAAATCGCTGCATCGCTGTGACGTGGTCAGAGGCCCACGGCACGATACCGATGGGCGGAGCGTCCCAGGCGGCTCCAGCTTGACTCAGTATCGCGTCATGAATTGGCCAAATATCGGGATTTTCTCGATTCCCTTTTTGGTTGTAGGGCGAGGACGTGATCACGTTGCCCAACTGCAGCCCCAGCTCCTCGAGGCAGCCCGCCAGACAGGATGTTCCAGAGCGATGCATCCCAAAAATCAATATTGGCTGGACATTCGCTAGGTCGAATTGCGCGGGCCCTAATGGCTGCATGGAACCAATATCCCTTCGTATCCGCTGCGGCTATCGACGCATTGCAGACAGTTCCAGGATCATAATTAATCCAGCCCAAGGCGTCTGTCACCGGCTTAAAAGTGAGGTGAATCGCTGTTTTCGACAGCAAAATCGCCCACCATTAGCTGATCTCGCTTTTGCTCTGCGGCGATTCCCTTCGCGACGCGGCCGCCTCTCAAGCGGCACCGCGGCGACGAACAGCGGCAAGACCGCTCCAGCAATGCCTCAATTCGTTCGGCAGCAGGAGGCACCCTGCCCGGCCGCCGTTTTTGGGGCCTGATTCCACGGCATCTTGGCGATCAGCATCCCCATGCCACAGGTGTCGGTGACACCTGCAAACACCAGGCCGCTGCCGATGAAACCCGCCAGGCCGATGCCGATCTGCCGCCAGAGCGGACTGGGGCCGAAGGCCGCCAGGGCTGCGCCGGTTGCCACAAGCGATCCCGCCGCGATCCGCACCTGCCGCTCGAGCGACATCACCTTCCGGCCACGCACCACCGGCATCCCCGCCGCCTCACACGCCGCCGTGCCACCTTCCACACTGATCACATCCTTCACGCCCGCCGCCAGCATCTTCTCGCAGGCCTTCTGGCTGCGGCCGCCCGACTTGCACACAAAATAGATCGGGCCGGCTCCACCAAGGGCGGAGACTTCCTTTGGGTCGAGCCGATCGAGCGGCACGTTGTGGGCAAAGTCGACATGCACCTCGCCATATTCGGCGGGCGTGCGGACATCGACGAGCATCAGATGCTCGCCGCGACGGCGGAGATCGGCCAGCTGCGTCGGGGAAATCGTGGCAACCATACGGAAATCCTCTGAGAACGGGAGATGGTGCAAAGTCACGAGCATCCAATTATAGGAGGGCACCCCGCAGCCCCATATGCCAGAGTGAGCGGCGGAATCGGCCACGCAGATCCGCTTAGCAAGCTTTTCTTGGCTAGCAACAGCGGCTCGTTAAGGTGTCTTTGCTAGCAGAGCAGCAGACCTGCTGCGGGCCCGACCGCGAGCAAAGCCCCCCAGCGGCGATCAACGGGCTACATAACAGCCGGTGGTCGCCTGCCGGTGGATTGCCTAGTCTGATGGCACCGCCCGGCACAGCATGGATGCATTTGGCCGGGCAGATTCCCGACCTCGCCGCATGAACACTGCATGAACGCAACCCTCGACACGGCGAATCTTCAGGAACTCGGCGAGCTCGACCTCGCCGGCTTCTCCGCCGCCATCGACCGGCTCAAGGCCGAGGCCCATGCGAATATCGGCCCGGCCGACGTCACGCACCTGAAGCGAATCGAACGCTACGGCCGCATCGCCACGCTCCTGGGCTATGCGACCGCCTGGATCATCCCCAATCCGCTCAGCGCATTCCTGCTCAGCCTCGGGCAGTTCACCCGCTGGCTGCTCGCCCACCACATCCTCCACCGCGGCTACGACCGCGTGCCGGGCATTCCCCGCCGCTACACCAGCCAGGTCTTCGCCCGCGGCTGGCGGCGATATATCGACTGGTTCGATTGGCTTCTCCCGGAAGCCTGGGACCATGAACACAACATCCTCCACCACTACCACACCGGCGAAGACGGCGACCCCGACGTCGCGGAACGACATCTAGAGTTTCTCCGACGGCTGCGGATTCCGGTGTTCTTGAAATATGCGATCGTGGCGATCGTGGCCTGCACCTGGAAGATCATCTACTACGCCCCCAATTCGCTCGCCGTCATGCACCACGACGGCGGCCGCCGGTCGAAGCAGCTCTCCATCGCCGTGCTCTCGGTGGGCAACGTCCTCGACTTCCGGCGGCCGGCGGTGCGGCAGCTCTGGCTGCGGTGCTACGCCCCCTACTTCACCTGGCATTTCATGGTCGTGCCGGCGCTCTTCCTGCCACTCGGCTCGTCCGCGGCGATTGCCGTGCTCATCAACAAGCTCCTGGCCGAGGCGATCACCAACGCCCACGCCTTCCTCGTCATCGGCCCCAACCACACCGCCGACGATCTCTACCGCTTCCGCTTCCACTATCGCGGCAAGGAGGAGTTTTACGTCACCTCGGTGCTGGGCTCGGCCAACTACCGCTGCGGCCCCGAATTCGTCGATTACATGAGCATCTGGCTCAACTACCAGATCGAGCACCACCTCTTCCCCGACCTGCCGATGCGGCAGTATTGCCTGATCCAGCCAAAGGTGAAGGCGCTCTGCCTCGAACACAACCTCCCCTACCGGCAGGAGAGCGTGTTTCGCCGGTTCGGCAGGATGCTCGACATCTGCGTCGGGAAAAAAAGCATGCGGCAGCTCGAGGCATTTCCGTTGGCCAACGCCGCGGCCGTGGTCTGAGAAGAAGCCCCCGGCGGAAGCCGGGGCACTCCGGTTGGGCACACCTGCCCGTGTGCCATGCAATTCCCGGATCGTCCAACAACCCGGTGTCCCGTCGCTTCCGCTCAGGGCTTTGATTCCGTGCCGCGGTGAAGCGTTTCGGCGAGGGGGCGTTGATGGTTGAAGCAACGCACTGGGTTTGCGAACCGCATCGACAGCGGTGACTTCTCCATCTGCCCGGTCAGGGCGCCGCGTAGCCGTAGCGGTCGAGGAAGGGCCGCCAGCGCCGCGTGATCTCCGCGATGATCCTTGGATCGTTGCGATAGGTGCTGGCACGATACTTCTTCATCGCCTCGGCTTCTCTTTCGAGCGATCCGCGGACCTCTGAAAACCCGCCAAGCTCAAGCCGGTCGTAGGCCGTCTCGATCTGGCTCACCGGATTGGCGACGAGATCCTCGTAGCGGATCTCGTGCAACCGGCCCGGCGCCAGCGTGGCCCGATCCCGTTCGAAGGCGGCGTACATCTGCTCGAACGACTCGAAGACATACCCCTCGAGCCGTTCGCCCCGGTCCACCTGCAGCCCCTGGCTCTCGTCGAGCGACCGCCAGAGCCGCATCGTCGACCCAAACACGGAGAAGGGATCACGCACGATGTGAAGGAACTTCGCCTCAGGAAACATCTCCGCGAGCACGCCTACGCGGGCCGTGTGCGGTGGGCTCTTGAGCACGGGCCTCCGCGGATCGGCCACCGCCAGCATGCCGAGAAACTGCCGCAGCGTTCGCCGCCACCGCTCCTGCTCCGCCGGCGGCAGCGTGGTGAGGTCGAGCGCCTCGGGATGCGGGCTGCTCGTGGCCGGAAATGCCATGCGGCGGTAGGGGGAAGGCGCGCCCAGATTCATCAGCGCAAATTCATCCTCCTGCGGCTTGTCGAGGCTCACCACCATGTCATCCATCGGCCGCTTCGCCGGAATGATCCACGAGAGCGCGGGCGTCAGGACTCGCTCCGTGAGGAGAAAGTGGCTCGGCGAGTAGCACTGGTAATAGTTCGGGCAGCAGAACCGTTTATCGTGCATGAACAGCTCGTGGAGGAGCGTCGTACCCGACCGCCAATGGCCGATGATGAAGAGCGGCGGCGGCGTCACCGGGGGCGAGCGTAGCTTGCGACTGTAGGCTCCCTCGCAGACCCGCGCGGCCAGCGAGTTGAAACCCGCGGCAGCGGTGATCGACGCCACCAGTCCCCAGCGGCTCGGGCTTGCCCGCCAGCGATATTCGTTGGCCAACTGGAGCCACACGCCCATCGGCATGCCATGCCAAAACCGCGGAGCCCACCAGGGCCAGGGGCTGATCTTGCCTTCGCGGTGCACAGGCGCAGCTGCGGCGGGCGGCTGTGGGGCGTCTGCGGACGCGGCACGTGGCGAATCACTCACTGGTGGCTGGCTCCGAAAAAGTGACGCTGAATCGTTCCCTATGCTAGCGAGATCGACCGAAAGTGTGTCGCGGCGACAGGGGATCGCATCGCATGAGATCTGGCTGAGATCTGGCGACAGGACGAGACCGGTTCGACCAAATTGACCACGGGATCGCCCGCACACCGGACTGCCCGCCCCCCTCCACGGACCACCGCCGGCGTCCGCCCCCGGGCGGGAAGCTGCCGTTGTCGTGGGAAACCGTCACGATCTGCTGAACAGTCGGGAAATCGGCTATCCTACCCCGGTCCACAAACGGTCCGTCGGACGCACCTGACTGCGTTCCCGGCCGGCGTCAGGCAGCGGCCGATGGCCGTTCGCAGATGGGCGTCCGGGGCAGTGAAGGAGCACTTGATGATTTCGTTTCGGTTCGAGCATGTCCGCGTTGAATCGTTTGGCCTGCACTTCCCGTCCACGCTCCTCTCTTCCGCAGAGATCGAGGAACGGATCGGGGCGGTCTACCAGCGGCTGCAGATTCCCACTGGCACCCTGGAACGCGTCAGCGGCGTGAGCACGCGTGGCATGTGGGCCACCGATGTGACGCCAAGCTCCGTGGCCACCATCGCCGCCCGCGAAGCCCTCGACCGCTCAGGATTCCGGCCCGACCAGATCGGCGCGCTCATCAACTGCTCCGTGTCGCGGGATTTCTTCGAGCCGGCCACCGCCTGCCTCGTGCACAACAACCTCGGCATCCCCGAGGAGTCGCTGGTGCTCGACATCACCAATGCCTGCATTGGCTTTAGCGACGGCATGATCATGCTCGCCCATCTCATCGAGGCGGGCACCGTGAAGGCAGGCATCCTCTGCTCCGGGGAAAACATCTCGAAGGTGGTGCACACCACCTGTGAGCAGCTGCTCAAAGACCCCAGCATCACCCGCGAGAAACTGCTGCAGATGCTGCCCACGCTCACCCTCGGCTGCGGTGCCGTGGCGGCCGTGCTCTGCCACGACAGCGTCGCCAGCAGCAGCCATCGCTTCGTCGGCGGCGTGGCCCGGTCGGCGTCACAGCACCATCAGCTCTGCATCGGCAATGGCGACTTCAGCGTCGGCCAGGGGGAGGAGATCGCACCGATCATGACCTCCGACGCGGCCCAGTTGATGATCGCCGCCGCCAAGCTCGGCGGCCGTGCCTTCCCCGATGTCACCGCCTCTCTCGGCTGGTCGAAGGACCACGTCGACCACGTCTTCTGTCATCAGGTCGGCCGGCAGGTCAACGACGCCTTCTACCGGGAGATGGGTCTCGACTTCGACAAAGACTTCGCGATCTACAAGCGCTATGGCAACATGGTCTCGGCTGCACTTCCGGCAGCCCTGGCGATCGGCGCGGAGGAGAAGGCCATCAAGCCAGGCGAGAAGGTGCTCCTCACAGCCTTCGGCAGCGGTCTCAACACGCGGTTCCTCGGGTTCGAGTGGTAGCGGCCCAGCCGGGCCTGCAACAGATGCTTGAAAGCCCCATGAACGGAGCTCCTCCCATCGACCACCAGCCGCCGCATCATGACCGCGGGTCGTCGCCGTTCCCATACGGACCGCTCTACCCGTTTCCCTCCCGCTTCATCACGGTTGGACGGGGCACGGCCGCGCCGCAGGGCCACCGGATGCACTACGTTGACGAGGGGAGCGGCCCCGTCGTCGTCTGCCTGCACGGCAATCCCACCTGGGGTTTTCAGTTTCGCAATCTGGTGGCAAGACTGCGGCCAAACTTCCGCGTGATCGTGCCCGATCATGTTGGCTGCGGCCTCTCCGACCAGCCCACCAAGCTGCTCTTCCGGGCGGCCGACCGCATCGGCCACCTCGAAGACCTCCTCGACCAACTGGGGGTTGGCCGGTTTTCGCTGGTGATGCACGACTGGGGCGGCCCGCTCGGCACGGGCCTGGCGGTGCGTCGCCCCGCCGACATCGAGCGGCTGGTCTACTTCAACACCACGCTCGCGGAGATGCCCCAACTGCCTGGCATGATCCGGCGGGCGGCCTCGCCGATGGTCGGCCGTCTGCTCACGCAGCACACGATGCGATTTGTGAAACTGCTGACATCGTTTGGCGTCGTCCAAACGCTGCCAGAGGATGTCAGGCGGGGCTACCACCAGCCCTATCAAACCCGTGGCAGCCGCCAGGCGATCTGGGGCTTCGTTCGCGATATCCCCTTCTCAGATTCCCATCCCACCGCCGCCCTGATGGACGACATGATGGCCCGGCTGCCCACGCTGGCAGACACCCCGGTGAAAATCATCTGGGGGATGAAGGATCCGTGCTTTCACCCAGAAATTCTCCGCCGGGTCGCAGCCCGCTTTCCCTCGGCCGAGGTCGTGCGGATTCCCAACGCCTCGCACCTGGTGCTCGAGGATGCGGCTGGCCAGGCGATCACCGCCGTGGATGAGTTCCTCCAGCCGATAGCGGCTGGCTGCGGCGCGGCAGCGGCGGCCGTTGTGCCCCGCGTGGCCGATGCCGCGAGGAACGAAGCAGCCACGGAATCCCGACCACTGGTGAGCGGACTCTATGCGGCGCTTCAGTCAGCGGCCGCCGCGGCGCCGTGGGTGTCGGCGGTGACGAAGGTCTCGTTTCCTCGCTGGCGTGGCGGTCCGCATTACGACGCGCTCGATTTCGCGGCGCTCTCGTCTCGCATCAATGCCTACGAACGCGGGCTGGCGTCGGCCGGCCTGCGGGCGGCCGAGCGGGTGATCATGCTCGTGACCCCGGGCGCCGACTTCCTGGCGCTGAGCTATGCCGTGATGGGCCGCGGTGCCGTGCCGGTGTTCATTGATCCGGGCATGGGCATCGATGCCGTGGTGGCCTGCATGCGGGAGGCCGAGCCGAGCGGATTCATCGGCGTGCCCCGGGCCCATCTGCTGCGACTCAAGGCCACGGAGCTCTTTCGGTCGCTGCGATTCTGCGTCGTCGCCGGGCGGTTTCCACTGTTTGGCGCGATGCGGCTTCGCGACCTGCGGCGGACTGCGGGCGGGCCACCAACGCCGATTCACAGGCAGGCCGACGATCCGGCGCTCGTCGCTTTCACGTCGGGAGCCACCGGCCGGCCAAAGGGCGTGGTCTTCACCAACCGCATGCTCACGGAGCAACTGGCGGTGTTTCGCGGGCAGTTTGGCTTTCGCGGCGGTGAACAGGATCTGCCGCTCTTGCCCGTCTTTAGTCTCTTCACCGCAGCCCTGGGCGTGGGGAGCATCTTTCCGCCGCTCGATCCGAGCAGACCGCTCTCGCTCGTGCCCAAGCAGATCATCCGCGTGATGCGGGACCTCGGGAATCAAACGTCGTTTGGCTCGCCGACACTCTGGTCGAAGCTCGCCGAATACTGCCGTCAGACCGGCACCTCGCTGCCGCAGCTGCGGCGGGTGTTCATGGCCGGCGCGCCGGTGTCGCAGGCCACGCTCGATCTCGTGAAGGCCGCCTGCCCGCAGGCAGAAAGTTTTACGCCCTACGGTGCCACGGAGGCCCTGCCAGTAACGATCGCTGCCGCCGCAGAGCTGCGTCAGCACCCGCCCGTGCTGGCAGTGTCGGGCGAGCAGGGCACTCCCGTCGGCCGCGCCATCGACGGCGTGTCGCTCCGTGTGGTGCAGTCGGTCACCGGATCAGCTGACTCGCCGCTCGTCGACTGCCCCGAGCGGGTGATCGGCGAAATCGTCGTCAGCGGCGGCACGGTGAGCCGTGAGTATCTCCGCCGACCCGAGGCCACCGCGGCCAGCAAGGTCCGCGACGGGGAAAACCTCTGGCACCGCATGGGCGACATGGGATATCTCGACGCAGCCGGGCAGCTCTATTTTTGCGGACGGCGTGTGCATGTGGTGGCCACTGCCGATCGCATGTTTCACAGTGTGCCCGTGGAGAACGTCTTCAACACCCATCCGCAGGTGAGCCGCACGGCCCTGGTCGCCGTCGACGGCCTGCCGGCCTTGGTCGTCGAGCCACAGTCGCGGCTGCTCAGCATGGATGCCCGGCAGCGGCTGGCCGACGAACTGCGTGCGCTCGGTGCCAGCGATCCTGTCACGGCGCCGATTCGGCGATTTTACTTTCACCCCTCGTTCCCGGTCGATGCCCGCCACAACGCCAAGATCTTCCGCGACCGGCTTGCGGTCTGGGCCGCCACGCAAACGGCCATCGAGGTTGATCCACCGGTGGTGGACGCCGCGGACCACGCATGAACACGCTTGTCACCGGCGGGGGCGGGTTCGTCGGCAGCGCGCTCTGCCGGCAGTTGCGAACGCTGGGCCACGACGTGACAGCCCTCGGCCGGCGTCCCAACACCGCCCTTACGGCGGAAGGATTCCGCACCGCAACCCACGACCTCGCGCAGCCAGACGCAGTGGCTGGCCTGACTGGACTCTTCGCCGGAGTGGACTGCGTCTTTCACACCGCAGCCCACGTGAAGATGTGGGGGCCGCGTGAGTCGTTCGTCCGCGGCAATATCACCGCAACGCAGAACGTCATCGCGGCCTGCCGCGCGGCAGGCGTGGCCAAACTCGTCTTCACCAGTTCCCCGAGCGTCGTTGCCGGCAACCACGACCGGCAGGGAGTCGACGAGTCGCAGCCCTATCCGGACCACTACAGGGCGTTGTATCCAGAGACCAAGGCCGCCGCGGAGCGGGCGGTGCTCGCAGCCCATGGCCCCGATCTGCGGACAATCTCTCTCCGACCGCATCTGATCTTCGGTCCCGGCGACACGAACCTCGTGCCGACGATCCTCAAGCGGGCCCGCGCGGGCCGGCTGACGCAGGTGGGCGACGGCAGCAATCTCGTCGACCTGACATTCATCGACGACTGCGTGGCGGCACACCTCCTGGCGGCCACCGCCCTCGATGCTCGGCCAACCGCCGGCGGCCGGGCTTATTTTCTCAGCCAGGGCACGCCGGTGCCGCTCTGGGAATGGATCGGCAGAGTGCTGACCCTGCACAATCTTCCGCCGGTGCGGCGGCGGATCTCAGCGTCCACAGCCCAGCTGTTGGCAACCGTCGCCGAGGGCGTGTGGAAAACCTTTGGTCTCACGTCGGATCCGCCGCTGACGCGATTCCTCGCCGAGGAGATGGCGACCGATCACTACTACAACATCGACGCGGCCCGGCGGGAGCTCGGCTACAGTCCGAGCTGCTCGGTCTGGGAGGCGACGGAGCGATCGTTCGGTCGTCCGGCTGACTGAAAGCAAACGGGGCGGGCCGACCTGCTACCGCCAGGTCGAGTAGTCAGTCGGCACGAGGTATTCGGAGAGCACGCCCTCCTTGGCCTCGGTGAGCGAACCACCTGCCTTCTTCTCCGACGCCTCTCGCGCGGCCATCCAGGCGGGATCCTGTCGGAACGCATCGAACGATGCCTTCGCCGTTTCAACGCTGTCGTGAGCCAAGAGATAGATCAGCTTCCGATCGGCCTCGGGGCTTCCTTCGACCAGATTCCAATAGATGAGGTTCGTCATGCCATGCTTCGCGAAGAGCGCAACGGTGTGGTCGCGGAAGCGGGCGTTGAGGCCGGCGAGGTTGCCGGGAGTGGAGGTGTACGTCCGCATTTCAAACACCCGCCCCGCCTTGCCCGGCTTCGTGTCGAGCGCTGGCGAATAGTCGGTGGTCGTCATGAAGGTCTCTGTCGCCTTCTCGACGAGCTTGCCGTCCTTCTCGGAGGCGGCATGGGCCGCCTTCCAGTCGGGATCGTTGCCGAACGCCGCCCACGACGCATCCCGCGCCTTGCGGTCGGGATAGGAGAGGAAGTAGACGATCTTTCGTTCGGGGTTGTCACCCACCGGCACGAAGTAGCCGACATTCGTCATGCCGTGCTTGGCGAAGAGTTTCGTGGTGTGGTCGCGGAAGCGGCTGTGGAGTGCCTCGAGCTTGCCCGGAGCAGCCCAGTAGATTCGCATCTCGTAGAGCCGCCCATCCTTCTCGGCCGCCTGGGCAGGCGTCATCCCAAGCATGGCAAGGACGAGTGTGGCCAAAAGAAAGCGGACCATTTGAGTGTTCCTCGGTGGTGGGACGGGTGGGCAAACATCACGAATCTACGCGGTGCAGATCGAAAGAATAGCCCGGTCACAGGAAAATCGCACCTCCCGGCAGCCCGTATTGAACGTACGCATGGCGATCGGTACCGTTCCGGCCCCACTCCGGAGACTGCAGAATGGCCCTCTCAACTTCCGCCCCATGCGGCCCCACCCGACTGCCCCTCGCCCACAGACTCGTCGCCATCGCTCTGGCATCGACAGCCATCGCATTGTGCGGCCAGACCATGAGCTCTGGGCAGCAGCAGCCCGCGCAGGAAGTCGCAGCGCACCCAGCTCTTGCCCGCTGTCCGCGGCACACCACGACACCGCATGGCCGGCAAGGGGATCCGGTCAATGTTGCCTTCATCGGCACTGAAGAAGAACTGCATCGGACGCTGGCCGCGGCGGGCTGGTATGCGGCCGATGCGGTGACTTTAAAAACCTCGTTTCGGATCGCCGCCGACGTCGTGCTGAAGAAGCCATACGACCATGCCCCGGTGAGCACGCTCTATCTCTGGGACCGTCCCCAGGACGCGGCCTTTGAGCAGCCTGTCGGCGACAGCCCCAAGCAGCGACACCATGTCCGTTTTTGGTGTTCCACCGAAGTCGATCAAAACGGCGAACCGCTCTGGCTCGGAGCCGCGACCTATGACGAGCGGGTCGAGATCAGCCGCACCACTGGCGGCGTCACCCACAAGATCAGTGCCGACATCGACAAGGAACGCAACAAGGTCGTCACCGACGCACACCAGTCGGGGGTGCTCACCGGCTTTTACTGGATCGACCAGTTCCACCCCGAGCGGCAGGGACACAATGGCGGAGGCGATCCCTACTTCACCGACGGTCGGCTCGCCGTTGGCGTCATTGAGATCAGACGGTAGCTCCCACCCGTGGCGTGCGCCGCCGGCCTGGCCACCAATGCCCCTGTGACAATCGCTTGTGTCACTCGCCGCCGCGCCGTCCGCCGCCGCCCCACCGCAGTTGCAGTTGCGAGACGTCGAATGACGACCCCTGCAATTCCTTCAGCTTCGCCTTTTGGTCAGCGGTGAGATTCTCCATCAACGTGGCGTTCATCTTCTCCCGTTGTTCGGCCATGTCTCCGCCGCCTTGTCGACCTGACCGCATCGCTTC
>Ga0114967_10001656_pt1 | contig 18752 bp, 16 predicted proteins | sample M_130628_MF_Meta_FD_92639 | JGI IMG/M metagenome (GOLD analysis project Ga0114967, IMG submission 92639) | Freshwater microbial communities from Lake Montjoie, Canada to study carbon cycling - M_130628_MF_MetaG | ecosystem: Environmental > Aquatic > Freshwater > Lake | place: Lake Montjoie... | reverse complement strand
GCAGACGTAAAACAGGCGGGCGTAAAACAGGCGGGCGTAAAACAGGAGGGCGTAAAACAGGCGGGCGTAAAACAGGCAGGCGTAAAACAGGCGGGTGTAAAACAGGCGGGTGTAAAACAGGCGGGTGTAAAACAGGCGGGTATAAAGGGCGTGAAGTGTGTAAAAAACAGGCACACTCTCTATCAGCAGAGAGTGTGCTTACAAGTCATGAAAGGGGCTCTTGATTGGGGCACATGCCTCAAGAAATACTGCATGCAACTCCCGCAGCGGGTAGTACATTACTCCACCGGTAGCGGCCAAGCGGCAGAGGTCACCAATCATAATATGAGCCGTGGTTGGCTCACCCGTGACGTGAACGATTAGGGTGATCTCGCGAAAGAGTTTTACCAGCTGCTCAAAGAGCTTTCGGTCATCTTCTGTAGTAAATCGAGAGCTTTCTAGAATATTCTGTGCACTTTCGAGTGTTGCGTGGATATTCTCTAGCGCACGGTACAGTGTTTGAATAGACTGCTCTTTTGCACGTAACTTTTCTGCTGCGCCATCTGCAAACTTAGCAAATTTGGACTCTTTAACGGGCGCACCTGGGCACTGTAAAACCCCATCTACTCGTAGAAACCGGCCACCGGTTGTGGCGCCTGCGCGCACATGCTCATCCAAACAGGCGCTTGCGCGCTTAAGCTGTCTATCGAAAACTCTTTTAAGTTTGGGATCGCCCTCTCCAGACTCCATGGCCATAGCGGCTGTGTATAGTTGGTTACGGGTTGTCATCCAGGCGTCAGTTGTTTTCAAGGCGTCAGTTGTTTTCCCAAACATGTTGCAGTGGTATACAGTACGATATGAAGTTCAATTTCGGTAATTTGAATCTCACCCCAAGTCTATTATACAATGCCTTTAGTCATCCGGCAGAGCGCCGATAGCGCCAGCGCTCAGGCTCTTGCCGTGCAGAGACTTGCCGCCAGCATGTTGAATATGGAGCGGGGGGCTCGGGAGTATATGGTAGGCGCATCCGAAGTTATTGTGCGCGCGCCGGGCCCGCACCCGCCCTGGCCACTCTTCAGCGTGCCGCCGCTAACGACGCGCGGCCAGCCCTGCCAAGTCCACTACAGGCCGGCATGTGGAGTCGTCTACTACAGCAGCAGCATAGAGGGGGTCGTTGCACTTGCAGAGCAACTTAAACAGCTGCTCGATGAGCACCCGCGCGACCATCTACTGGCGGCGCGCGCGACTGAAATGACGCCGACAACGGTCCTGCGCGCCGTCGCCGAGTGCAACTCAGAGACGGTCGTTACAGGGCCGCGCCGCCCCTTTCGAAAACCGCTGCCCCCCGGAGCGGCGCGCGCGGGGCGCCCCGCGCGCCTCCTTCTAGTGGCCCCAATGGATGAGCGCGGGGCGCCCCCCCAGTACAGCGTGCGCGCAGTGTTCACCTGGGTATTCCTGCCGATGTCTACAGTATTCACAATCAGCAAACACCCTACAGCGAGCGCATCGAACATGAATGCGCTGGTAGCCGGCATCGTGTTCGATTGGGCGCGACTGCTCTCCTGTCCGGATGAGTCTGAGCCGGCGACGCTCACGGTCGATCTCATACAGGGCGCGCCCGAAATTGCTCGCTGGACAAATGTTGAAGGTCGCATTGCCGCATTCACTGGCTTTAGCAAGTACTATGCGCTGTTAGTTACGCGCCAGCCGGGCTCTACTCCCCCCGCATACTCTATCGCCTATGTGGGAGACTATCGCACATTGACTCGGCAGGGCGCCGCGGCGCGGCGGGCGCGGCGCGCCCTTACGGCACTGCCCCATGTAGAGTGGCCGGATGGGGTCGCCGGCTGCACCAAGGGAGAGCGCCGTAGTACCTGCGTCTGTTGCAGCGCGCCGGTGGGCGGTAGCGTGGTTATACTAACTTCGCCCTGCTGCCCGCCGCTCACATTCCACATGCGCTCTCGTGTTGAAGGTCTTCGCACACTCGTGCCGGGGGGTCCGCTAGCCCACCCGGACCCGGCGGCGCCGAGTAGTGTTCTGATCTGCGAGAACTGCTGGACTATTATAGACCAGCCGACGGACACGTTTGCGGCGCTGCAGGTAGAACCTGCGCGCGTACAAGTCCCCTGGGCGCAGGCCGACGCGGCGGCGGCACTAGGCTTAAATGACCTGGCAAGTCTGTTGCGCAGTCGGCCAACTAAGATAGCCCCCGGTGCGTACCAAGTTAGCGTGCTTGAGAGTTGCGGCGCCGCAACTCTCAACATTATCCTTGCCGGCGCATCACTAGGGCCACTGCCGGCCGTCGACTACCCGGGAAAAATGGGTGAATATGTTGTTGTTGGTGTGCAACTTATTGAGGCTGTTTAACTTGCCGCAGGCGCGAGCGCTTGCGCCATTTTTACTACATTACTGCTGCTTGCGCCTCCAGCCGGACCGCATCGATAACTGGCTGAGCAAGCACGCCCTTGAGGCCCTGTGCCGCTACCAAGTTGTCAATGTCCTGCGATATCGCCTCCCGCATCTGCTCGGCCAACCGGTCGCTCGCCTCTTCGGTCGCGCCGGCCGCATCGAGTTCGGCCGAACTGGTTGCGACCCAGGCGGCGGCGGCCGCGCGCAGGTCGGGGTCGGTACCGGTGGCTGCAGCGGCCGCCGTTTTCTGGATGATGGAGGTCGCGCGCGCAAACACCTCATTTTTGAACTGTTCTAGTGATTTTACGCTCCAGTTCCTCTCATCCCAGTCCAGCAGCACAAGCGCCGCGAGAATTCGCGTCGTTCGTCCATTCACGCAGACAATGTGCCGTTCGACCCCCGGCTCCCAGGCGTCGACGAGCGCGTCAAACACCGCCTGGCGGATCTGTGAGCGCGTATTGGCGTTCCGCGGGTCATTAGCGCGCTGCCACACGCGCTGGAGGCACTCCATGTCGGTGGCGCCGATCGCCACCACGCGCTCGCCCTTTCGTGTCCGCTCAGCGACCGCGATCGCATCAGCCACCAGCGCGGGGCGGCCGTCCGAAAACTCTGCACCATTCTTACGGATATCTGTTATCACATCATCTAGCGTCGGCAGCGACTCTCCCTGTTCGGCCCGCAGCCGATCTACGATGACCCGCAGGTTTGCAAGCACCCCCGTGTCGTGGGAGTTTTGAGGGTCATCTGTATGTGTGGTGGCGGCGGCCGCGTACGCGGCCGCCGCTTCGGCACTGCTGTTGGCCTTTGCGGCCGCCACCGACTGCCGTTCGGCGACAGCAATGTCGCGGCTGCGCGCAGTCATGGCGGCCAGCGGCCCGTCCATAAAGAACGGGTGGCCGCCAAAGAAGAACTCGGCGGCGATCGCTTCACCCAGGTCATGGTCGCCGCCCAGGAGTTCATTGAGCCCGCCGAGGGCGAACCCAAATGCCGCATCGATTATAAAGATCGGCGGTGCCTGCAGCTGATGGGGCTGGGGCGCGGGGGGGGCGCGCACCGGCTGGGGGGGTTGAGCCACTGGCGCTGGAGGCGGAGCTAGCGCCGCCAGGTACTCCTCGCGGGCGCGCATATACTGATCTCTAGGGTCCTGTTCGGGGTCAGGTCTGGTGGCGAGTTCAGTTGCGCGGTTGAAGTGTTCAATCGCCGCAACCCTAGCTGGATTTAGTTGTAGTGGTGCGCCACCCACTCGCTCTTGCAAGTGCTGGCTTGCGGCGCTGTGCTGGCTTGCGGCGCTGTGCTGGCTTGCGGCGCTGTGCTGGCTTGCGGCGCTGTATTGTCTTGCGACGCTATACTGACTTGCGGCTCGCTGGCCTGTGCCGCGCTGGCCTGTGCCACGCTGGCCTGTGCCACGCTGGCCTGTGCCACGCTGGCCTGCAGTGCGACCCACAGACCCAAGCTGTCGTGGAGTTTCTGCGCAAATAGCAGCTATAATGATGACCAGCAGAATTAGCACTGCGCAGTAAATCCACCCCATTTGTATTGTTCTACAGATAAAGTTGTAAATGTAAGATTGCGCCGCTGCTCCTGAAAAAATTCAGAGCAGCGGCGCGCACAAAATATGAGCTAGCTCGGCGCGCTATGCCAGGATGCTCTGAATCTTTTCAGGAGTATAGTCGCGCGGGTTGTTTATAAATGCATTTTTGGTATCTGCAAACAGATCAACGCCAACGTCTCTGATAGCAGGCTCAACCCTTACTTTGAACTCAGAATAGGTGGTAGCATCCCCCTTTTCACTATACAGAGGTGTAGTAATTCTGTGAAGGTCCTTAGCCTCTTTCGACACGAAGTGTTCGCGGGTGCGCCCACGGCCCATCATCACCATGTAGATGAGCAGTAGCAGTAGTAGCAGTGCACATGCGGTCTCCGACATTCTGTCTACGGTAGTATTGGCAGCGCACAATTTGTAGCTCACAAATTAGCGCGCACAAATTAGCGCACGTTGTTGCACAAAATTGAACTACAAACAGAATTATGATATCGTATCAGATGTCTGCTGCCGATCTAGAAATTATCGCCTCTTCTGATGAACTAGAACTAGATGTGGGATATTCGTCTCTTAGAGGAGTATACTGGTTGCGGGAGGGCGCCTCCGCCGAAGTGCGCGCCACTGCGCAACCAGTCATACTCTGCCGGGCAACGCCCAGCTGTGAGAATGGCGTACAGCTCCCCTCGATAGCAGAACTGATCGCAACGCCACCGAAAGATGCAAAAAATGAGTTCATCATAGCTACAATATATAGGCATAATGGCTAGCACGTCACGGTTTGTGATCGCCATCGGTATCGTTTTTTGTTAGATTAAGTGAGGGCGCCATCTGCACGAGATGGCGATAATCGGCATCCAATGCCTCTTTAGGTTTGCGTTCAAGAATTACAACAGTGCGATGCTGTTCGGCATACTCGAGGAAGGCGGCCAGCCCGCTAGCTCTGGGGTGGCTCTCATACTCCTGCCAGATGCGGCCGGAGAGCAGCGCTGCGTGCGAGTCGGGGCCGGTTCCGCACGCGCGCTCGCTATCGTTCAGGTGGAACATCAGCGGAACCCCTGCCAGTGCCAGGCGCGACAGCCACTCCTCAGCATCGCCGCGGCTTGAGATATCGACCCCGCTTGTCCAGATGTGGGCTGTATCGACACAGAGGCCAAACAGAGTGCGATCCGGGTCGAGCGTCAGTAGCGCATCAAAGAGCTCGTTGAGTTTCTCTGGTGTCTCATAATAGGTTTCTGGGGGGGTTACCGCGGGCGTCTCTAGAAAGAGACAGACTCTCGATGATGCGGGGCAGAGTGTGCGGGTTATATATTTAAGCACCTTGTCGATGGGCGCTTTAGGGAGATGTACAACTAGCCCACGAATTCCGGCTGCCGCACATGTGGCGAGCTCTTCGCGGACGTACTTTGCAGCGTCCGGATCGCCCCTAAAGAGCGGCGCCACGTAGGCGCTGTGCGCGTAGACGGTGAACTTCTGATCGTCAATGTAGCGGCGCAACGCGGCACTCTCCGCTGCGTCCATAATGATTTTTCGAGCATATGGACCTCCTACGAAAATCTGCGCCGCTTTCAGGTCAACGCCACATGAAAATGCCGCATCGCGAGCTTTTTGGATGTGAGAGACTATTGATTCGGCAGCATGCTTGCTAGTCTGCTTGCTAGTCTGCTTGCTAGTCTGCTCGGCAGCATGCTCGGCAGCATGCTCGGCAGCATGCTCGCTAGTCTGCTCGCTAGTCTGCTCGCTACTCTGCTCGGCAGCATGCTTGCTAGTCTGCTCGGTAGTCTGCTCGCTAGTCTGCTCGCTAGTCTGCTCGCTACTCTGCTCGGTAGCATGCTCGGCAGCATGCTGACCCCTATTCACATGACACCCTAGTAGCATTTGTTTATCTCTATACTAGAGACCATAATTAAACCAATTCTGCTGTCGCCAGAGAATCGACGGTGGCATTCCCCCGCCACAGCACCCGGTCCCGTTCAGGTGCGCCCGCCGCTGGGGGTTTGCGGTGGCTATGGACATGAACAAGCTCGATGCGCGCGCGTTCCCGGGCGCGCGCCAGTAAAGCCTCTGCAATAGTGAGCAGATCCATATTTTTTAACTTATGCGTTGTGTTGGTTGCGCGCCGGTTGGGGAGCCACTCCAGAAGGGTCATTAAAGAGATTCGGCTATCTGAAACAATTTCGTAAACTGTTTCTGAGAACAGAACAGCTTCTGCGGGCACTTTTGCAGACGCATGATTAATAACCATCAACAGTGCAGATATGATGCCAAGCAACTCCCCGCGGTTGTTGCTGGCAGCAACAAAGCCATCACTGACTGTGAAACCCTTCTCTGGCACCGCTGGGTCGACTGCCACATATGCTTGATCCACAACAAGGCCGCTCACACTTTCGTATGCATTCCCTATGATTTCATCGCCCGTGCCAATAATGGCGGCATAAGAGGCGCGAGCGCCCGGTTTGCCGTTTTTGCTGCAGGCGCCGTCTGTGAATATATAGTAATGTTCTCTGTCTACTTGAGACATAATTGAATCTGTATTCATCTATTAATATATAAAGTAATGGCTCAATTGCCCGCAGCGCTACCTGCAGACACGTTTGTTGAGACGCTTACTGAAGCGGGCACGTCCTCGAGCTCGGGCGCGTCATCGAGCTCGGGCGCGTCTTCAAGCTCAGGCGCATCCTCGAGCTCGGGCGCTTCCTCGAGCTCGGGCGCTTCCTCGAGTATGACTCTCATGGCCACTCGAGGGGCCGTTGCCTATCAGGAAACCGATCTGGATCGATTGTACCAGATGATCCAGAGGGAGAGTGCCGCGCCACAATCAAGTGTTGCCGCGCCGCATTCCAGCATGATCTCATACTACAGTAATAGCCTTGCAACTGGAGCCGCTGCAACTGGAGCCGCTGCAACTGGAGCCGCTGCAACTGGAGCCGCTGCAACTGGAGCCAGTGCAACCGGAGCCACTGCAACTGGAGCCAGTTATCGCAAAGCCTTCATCGATGACTGGGATGATGAGTATGGCGACGACTACACCGACGATTATACTGAAATGTTCCCGGCGCAGCGGTCGCGCGAGACTCTCGATGAAGTTGTGCGCGGAATCGATGGGACCTGTGCGGACATCCTCGAAGAGACTGCTCAGTTTCGGAGCGAGCAGGCTGAGCTCCGCGATGCCGTTACTGGCCTGCGTGCTGAGGTTGCATCGCTGACAGTAATGTTAGCGCAACTACAAACGGCCGTGCAGGCTCTATTGCCAGCAACAGTGCAGGCTGCGACTGCAGCTTTGGCTGATGCAGCCGCACCGGCTGATGCAGCGGCTGCATCAGAGGCCGCCGCTCCATCAGAGGCAGATTAGTCAGTGTTAAACTCTTTTTTTGCCCAAACTGAAGTCATACCTGGCTATTAATATAATGTTGGCATCTTTAACCCAGCAGCGTACCGATGCCCGTGAAGGCTTAAAAAAGCAGCTGCAGGCAGCGGCAACCACAACTACCGCATCTACTGAAGTGGTCGCCGCCGCCATCGAGCAGGCGGCCTATGCTGCAGCCACATTGGCGCACCGGTCTGCGCCCAAATCGTCACTAGTAGACCTATATACGGTGCAGATCGGGACGGTTTCTGATCTACTCCCGTCGCAGATCGGAAAGTTCCCCGATGAGGTGGCGGCGACGATGCTGCTCAACCAGCAGTTGACAGTAGCCGATCTCTTCTTGAGCCAGACCATTGTCGCTGCCCACCCCGATGCAAGAGAGACGGGGCGCCGCCTCTTTGTGCGCGCACTGAATGCGGGCGCGCCCGAGCTCGGGCGCGCCCGCATTCAAGAGATGGCTACGGCGATCGAGGTCTCCTGCTACAATGCGGCAGTGCAGATCAGCAAAGAGTCTTCTGACCCGCCGCGCCGCAGTTGGGACTCGCCGGCGTTCGTCGATATCTACAGCACGCGGTGTGGCGCCGTCCACTGCGCGCTCGACCCGGGCTCGGCAAGCTGCGCCAGTTATGGGCCGCAGCTGCTTCCGCGAATCCTTAGCGGCGAGGTTGCGATTGCTTCTGTGGGCGACATGACTGAGCGCAGCATGTGCCCTCCGGCGACTGCTGAAGAGCGCGCCGAGATCGCGATGCGGAGCGCGCAGCGGGTTGTCGAAAAAGAGTCGACGCTATTCAGCTGCCCCCACTGCAAGGCGCGCCGCTGCACCTACATTGAGGTGCAGCGGCGCAGTCTTGATGAGGCGCCCGACTATATATGCCGCTGCCTTGCCTGCAACCGCAAGTTCACTGGAAAATATTAGCTGGAGTCGTATACTCCCATTTTTTGCTCACTAACCTTGCGTTTACAGAAATGAGAGTGCCAGCTCGATCGCACTCGCATGCAATCGTTGTGGCTCAGTGTCAAATGGCGAACGGCACATTGGACAATCTTCATGGTCTGCAGCCCAGCGCAGTAACCCTCCGCAGCCGTGACCGTTGCTGCTCCAATGGAATATGTGGCCGCACGAGAGAATTGAGCTGTTCAGGTCTCCGCGCTGTAGTGAGTCGAGGCAGAGCGCGCAGACCCCATCGAACACCTGTGAAGTAGCGGGGCTCATGCGCAACGAGTGCAGGATCTGAATTATCGCCTGCAAAGAGGGTCGCTGTGGGTTCGGGTTAAACGCGTCGCCGTACCAGACTGCGGCCGTCTCGGCCGTCGGCTGTCGAGACGAGGTGAATCTGGGCTGCTCGCCGGTGCGCGCCGATGCGGGGGCGCGCACCCACCAGTCGATGACGGGTGGGCGCGCATCCCATGCCCGTGCCAGCCTCTCAATGCGGGGCGCGAGGGCAGTTGCGATGCTGAGGGGCGTTTTTGGTGAGGCAGCCAGCATCACCGTCGCGAGCTCACCAATATCGCTACTGCGCAGGCCAAACAGGCGGGCGACCCGCGCTGCATTCATCCGGCGCGGGTCGATGTTAGCCCGCGCCGCCTTCTGGAGCGAGCTGATCAGTTGATCGCGCGGGAGTATCTCTGCGAGCGTGGGCGCCCCCCGCGCTGCGTACGCTCGCAGAGGGATCGGGCGATTGGGGCTGCCTTGGGTGGCGCGCAGCAGCCAGCGCGCGCGCCGCCCCGCCGACATAACAGCCGCGGTATTTTCATATGGCGTGACGTAGCCGAGCACGGCGAATGCGGGCATACCCGCAATCATATAGCGCGGCGCATCCGCCCATTCCGCTGCGGCAAATGCCCGCATATTGATCGGCAGCCCCCCCCACAATGCCCTGTCTACTGCTTGAAACAGACCGAATACGTTGCGACGGCCTGGGCCAACCGGATCAGGCGGCGCGTAGTCGCTCTGGTTTGCGCTGCCGGCCATGGCTGTCAGCGTCCCCATCGCATAGTTACTACGCACCACATCTGGCGTCAACACTAGGTGAGCCAGCGTAAGCGGGCGGCCCTTAATAAGCTGTGCCACATCTAGGTTGGGGAGGGCCAGCGCATATCCCCGCTCAAAGTACTTGATAAGCCGGTGCTCATAAGAGGGGCTGCGGTATTCAGGGTGAACAACATTAATACGGTGCGCGTGCGCATATGCGCTGAGGGCTGTCAGATGTGCGCGCTGTCCATCAAACGCCACAGCGCAGGATGGGACGTCGAAACTGTGAAGGAGTGCGCTGATCGTCTGGTATTTGCGCAAGACCATCTGAAACTTCTTCATCGAAAGGTCTCTGTCCGAGCTGTACAGCGCGGTGAGCGTCAGCACACCCGGCCGCAGGTCTTGAAGCACGCAGGCTGCATCAGTTAGGAGCGCTGCCGTCAGCGCATCCACGACCGCGGCGACTCGGGCCCAGTCTTCGGGGGTTGCCTCATCACTGGCGGACTGCGTCGCAATCAGGCGTTTTGCCAACCCACAATTGCCCATGTCCGCAACTGTAAGGTGGCGGTCATCAGAACTTGCTGCGGCACTTGCTGCGGCACTTGATGCGGCAGCAAGTGCCGCAGTGAGTGCCGAATTCAATTCGGAGAGATCTGCTGTCCGAGCGACGATCGTCAATTCCTTAACGATCTTTGTGCCGTCGCCGCGCGCCCACGTCGACCGAATTGACTCTGGGACCAGCCGCAGCAGGTTGACCATAGCTTGTTGAAGGGACTCATTTGGGCCTGTCGGCTCGCTGGTGCCTGTCGGCTCGCTGGTGCCTGTCAGCTCGCTGGTGCCTGCCGCCCCACTGGTGCCTGCCGCCCCACTGGTGCCTGCCGCCCCGTTCGAGTCATCGAGGTCAATAGAGTAGGTTGCGATTCTATCTCGCTGCTCAAACTCACCGAAGCTGTCATACCCATCCAGATCGGTGTTGTAGAAGAAGAAATCGACATCCGATGGCTCAATCGACCGATCCCCAAAGGGCCAGGCCGCTGCGCCCCCGGCAACAACCACACCCAGTCCTCGGGCAGCTTCGAGCGCCCGGGCAGCTTCAGGAAATTTTGTCTTGAACTGCTCTGTGTACTTCTCGTCACTTTCTGGGAGGTCTCGGCGGCGCTGCCAGTAGAGGGGCGTAAATGTCGGCGAAGGGAACTCATATATGGATTCAGCCGCGGCGGCAAACAGAGCTGCTGCATTGCAGATCCCTTCGCCGCTTACCGCATTGGCTCGGCGGCATTCGTCATTGGCGGCAATTGCCGCCAAGGGATCCACTGGCAGCTGGAAGGTGGACATCCTGATATCAAAGAATAGTGCGATAGCCCAATTGCACAGTTAATTAATAGACAGCTGTCTGCTCGTGGCAAAAAACAGCATGTCCGCTGCTATGTCAGCTTTGTCATGGTGCTCACAACCAGCGCCTTCGCATCGATCGCGCTGCGAAACAGGATGTCGTCATCCTCGCGGCAGAGGATCCGCACGTCGTCGGTCACCATCGAGCTTGCGAGGGACTTGACGTTCGCGATCTTCACGGTCGCGCGGAAGATCGTCCCTTCGCTGACCGCCGAGCGCAGGCGAATCTTTGCGGCGCTACGGTAGACCTCATTATAGACGAGATTTGCCCTCGCATACGTGAGCTGCAGAGGGTGCGCGCCCAGCTTCTCGAACGTCAGCATCTCGCTGTAGTTGCTCGCGTCGCTGATCGACTTCTTGAACTGCTTTGCGCTGAGCGTGAACTCGATCGGGAAGAGAGCCTGCATTGTCGCAGGTGCTAATGCGCGCTCCGCCTCATATAGGTCCTCATCCCGGGGGTACATCGAGAGGTTGACGCGGTAGTTGCACTCCTTCTCGATCTCGGCATCCTTGAATACGAACGTGATCGTGTTTGGGTCGTCAATCGACTGCAGGATTGTGATTTTGAAGAGGGTCTTGTCAATCGAGGCGAAGATCTTCTCCACGTGCTCGCGGTTAATGCCGAGCCAGAACTCGCCGTCGCAGAAGTGCCAGTTCACATGCTCGCCGGAGACGTGCGCGACAACGCGACTCGTCTTCGAGTGGTCGCGGGCGAAGAAGGTCAGCCCACTGGGGTTGCAGCGCAAGTGGATGTCACGAGCCTTTATGTTCTTGAAATAGGTGAACAGCGACTTAAACACAGAAGGGTCGCTATATACAAATTCTAACCGATTATTCGCATCGAGCGGGGCGCCAACGACCCCGCGCTGCTCGAGCGGCGGCGGGGCGGGCTTGCTGGGCGGGCGCCCCGGTCCGCGTCGCGTCGTCTTCGGGCCCGCAGTCAAAATAATAGGTGTCGCCATTCGCTATTTAATTATAGGACCACTGTTTAATTAAATAGTTAAGGTCAATGCGTAGGCTTTTAGACTCATCGGCGCGCAGTTAATTTCGCTGGCGGCTAGCGCGCGCTCGGCGGCGCGCCGAAATAGCGCCATGAAAGCAATTTTAATGTGGGGCGCGCCCTTTTTCCAGTCGATGGTAGAAATGGGAATGCTCTCTACCTCTGGGCGCAGCCGCCGGTAGAGCACTGCGGCTGTGTCGATCGAATGCAGTAGATAGGTTAACCGCAGCTCGCGCTCGAGCACCCACATAGGCGTGCGCTGCACCGGCTGTGCGAGCGCGCTCTGCATGCGGTGTAGCACCTGTGTTTCGTTGATTGCGTTAACGGCCTGGCAGATATAGCCATCTGCGGAGGCTGCATGGTCGCTCGTTGCTATCCGCAGAAAGTCGAGTGCAACCCCCGCGTCCAGAGAGTCATCTCTCGCTGGCAGCAACTTTTTCTCTAGCGCGGTGATCAGGGCCGCCAGCAACGCATCGGTGTTGCAGGGGGCGTCGAGTGCGCGGATCCGTTTAACCTGCTCGTTATAATCGCCGCGGAGTGTAGAACCCGCTACATGACCTTGCCCCCAGGTAGCCTCTTCGGCAATTTTTATGCCGATTAATTCACCAAGCAGATCTGCACTCTTTTGAGCGCGCGGCCGCGCCCCCGCAAAGTAGGCGCGCGGCCGCGCGCCCGACAATTCACGCGCGCCATTTTGGTCAACTTTCAGAAGAATGGCCTCATTGGCTGGAGTGAGAACATCGGCACGTACTGAGTCAGCACGTACTGAGTCAGTAAGTACTGAGTCAGTACGACGCAAAGCCATCTGGATTGTCTTAAGTCTCTCTACCACATTAAAATTGAGACCGGCCTGAATGTTGACAACGGGGCCAAACTTGGCAGCCGCTTTGCGGTCAATTAATGGTGTTATGTTATATGCAACATCAAAGAGAGCCTGCTCGATAGAGAGATTGATAATGCTTGCTTTGCTTGCCTCGCTTGCCTCGCTTGCTTTGCTTGCTTCACCAGCAAAGCAAGATGGTATAGATCCTCCCAATCGCTGCAGTGGATGAAACCCCGCCAGAAATTTGCTATCGGTGGAAGCCGCCTCTACAGAGTCCGCTGGAATCCCTAATGCACAATCGGGCGCCGCTTGGAGTGTCACAGCAGCACCCTCTGTCTTCGCGCACGTAAGGACCCCCATAAAGAGTTCGGTGACAACTTCTCCATGGTGGAAAGACCCAGCACAGCCCCGCTTGTATAGCTCGGCAGCAGCATGCCAGTGCTCTGCTAGAAGCGCCCCGGCGGTGGCCGCTAGCGATAGCGATTTACGTGCTGCAGCCATGGCTGCAGCAATATCTCGTTTTGCCTTCTCGATATCGAGACGACGTTCGCTAGAAAACGTTTTTGACATTTTTGCAGATGCGGCCGCGTGCACATTCGGATCCAGAATAATGAGTGATGCATTTGCTATGAGAAGAGATCTATGCTCAATTGCTGCAGTACGGGTGACAAGTGCGGTTAGCTGGTTGGTGGGCGCCGATGTGGGCGCCGATGTATCGGATGTTGCGTTTGTGGGCGCCGCTGTGGTGGCCGCTGCCACAGCCGCCCGCCACCTGCTACTATACTCTGCGATACCGGCACTCTCAACGTGAGTGGCTGCCCCCAACAGACTCTGCGACGCGCTCGTAAGCGCACCCTCCCACTCGTCAAGTGACTGTAAGAAATCTTCTGTGACGGACGCCTGGGCCATCATTCTATATAGAGGCTCGTTTTTGTTTCCATAAGCCGTATGTCCAAACGACCAGACAGCACTGTTGGGGCTGATTGGCAGCCGGTACTGCCAAAGATCACGGATGATGAGCTCATGAAACTACCAGAATCCGCTGCTGGTGATGCCGAAGAGATGCTGGATGACCCTCCGGCGGCTGGACCCACTTCTGAGTCTTTCTTCTATCGCTATAGGATGCTGTTCCTGGGGGTCATTGTTATACTTATTATCTGCATCGTAATCTATGCATATTGGTCTCGCCCGCCCGTTGCCGTCGAGGTGGAAAATAAACGCATTAGTCCCGTCAAGACAATATCAGCGCCCCTTGAAGGGATCAATCGAGATGAGTTGGCCCGCCTGCGAGAAATGCGCCGCAGGCAGCGCGCTCAAGAGGCTCAAGAGGCTGAAGAGTCCGAAGATGCTGACGAAACTGACGAAACTGACGAAACTGACGAAACTGACGAAACTGACGGAGCAAAGGTCACATTTAAGAAACCTCTAGAAGCTCCTTCTGATTCAAAACCATTGGAGTTGGGTGATAAAACTACCCCCAAAAGCATACTGAAAAGTGACGACTCAAGTTCAATCGCAGAGTTAATGACGGCGCGAGTACAACCGGGAACAGCACAGCGCACACCAGTGACTGCTGCACAAATGAGGACGGTCGGGAGTGGTCAGTCACGACCCCCCTCGGCAATCCCTAGGCGCGAAAATCTAGGTGCTACGGTAGCGAGCTCTCCCGCAAGTGCCCAATTATATTCGTCCTACATGTCAGATGTGGAGACAGCGCTGCAGCCTACACAGGCCGCATACTCCTCTGCACTGTCTGTCCGTCAGACAGCACCGGCACAGCAGTCTCCTCACCAGACAGCACAGCAGTCCCCTCACCAGACAGCACAGTCTACTCACCAGACAGCACAGTCCCCTCACCAGACAGCACAGCAGTCCCCTCACCAGACAGCACAGTCTACTCACCAGACAGCACAGTCTACCCACCAGACAGCACACCAGTCTGCACAGCAGTCTCCTCACCAGTCTCCTTACCAGACAGCACAGTCTACCCACCAGACAGCACAGTCTACTCAGCAGTCTGCACAGCAGTCTCCTCACCAGTCTCCTTACCAGTCTGCACAGCAGTCTCAAGGGGACGAGATGGACGATTTAATCAATTCGTTAGGGGATGAGTAAGATACGATAACAAATTGTTTTTTGGCTCGCAAAAGGCTGCAAATATAGATGTCCTTTTGAAGACATATACCAGCCCCAATACCCCCAACCCGATCTCGATCCCGATCTCGATCCAGATGTCTGCCAAACCTACCCAAAAGAGTGCCGCCGTTGCCGCTGCCCCCAAACAAGCCCCTAAGCCTGCTGCGGCCAAGCCAGCTGAAAAGCCCGCTGCTGAAAAGCCCGCTGCTGAAAAGCAAGCTGCTGAGAAGCCAGTAAAGCCCGCCGCTGAGAAGGTTGTGAAGCCCGCAGCCGAAGTAAAGCCCGCTGTGGTCAAGGCTCCTGTGGTTAAGGCCCCTGTCCAAGAAACTGGCGATAACGTTGAATCGCATGGTCGCATTCAGCTTGCCAATGTACTGCACATTAACATCTCGCAGGCCCGTTGCGCTACTCACCTGAAGCAACACCTGGGCGACGATGCGATTGAGACCCAGGTAAAGGCGCTGCGCGCCGAGCTCAAGACGGCTCAAGATAAGGGTGATGCCGCCGCCGTGACTACTCTGCGCGAAAAGATCGCTGCCGCCGGTAAGTCCCTGGTGCGCATCAGCAGTGAAACCCCGATCGCTGTTGCCGTCGTTTGGGACTGCGTTGTGAAAGAACTGTTGCGTCGTGGCATGGACCGCGCAATCGCCGCCGACCGTAAGATTGTGGATGTCACGCACCTGCATGAAGGCGACGCAGCCGCCGCACTGACTCTCAGTCCGCTCTACTCAAAGTGCCAGCTCTGGTCTTCATTCAATGTCGAACAGGAGAATGCTCTTAAGAAAGAGCGCGCGGCCGCCCCTAAGGTGGAAGAGGCCCCCGTAGAAGGTGCCGAAGATGACGAGCAGTCGAAGAACTCTTTCTACACCTACGTTGAGAATGCACTGAAGACAGTTAAGAGAGATGAGCAGTACAAGACGATGCGCGTGAGCAACCGGGTTCGTGAGTATGTCGCCGAACTTGTTACGCAGGGGATTGGCCGCAACACCGCTCTCTCTCGCATTATCGTTCAACGCATCGTTGGCGTGCGCACGATGAATGCCGACCACATTAAAGTTGTCGTCAACATGCTCATGGCGGACTCGGGTCGCAGTGAGACCGAAATCAACACGATTACAAAGTTGATCGACGAGAAACTTGCGCTGTACCACAACCACCTGCAGAGTGAGCGCGCAAAGAAGGTGCGCACTCTTGATGCCGACCAGCAGGCGGCCTTGGCTCAGAAGAACAAGGACATTACGCTGGCGCGCAAAAAGAAGCAGGCTGAGCTATTGCGCAAGCGCGCCGTTGACAACGCCAACGCTGCCAAGGCTCTCATTGCCGAAGTGTCCACGCTTGAGGCCGCCGCTAAAATTACCGCATAATTGGGTGGGGGACACCCCCAACCCCGATGGGAGAGATAGTCACAGCCCCGATGGGAGAGATAGTCACAGCCCCGATGGGGGACACCCCCAGCCCCGATGGGGGACACCCCCAGCCCCGATGGGGGGAGATAGTCACAGCCCCGATGGGGGGAGATAGTCACAGCCCCGATCGGGGAGATAGTCACAAGCGGGGTTTATTCCCAGTGAGATCCACAGTAATTCTATTTTTAAGTCTGTTAACGACGGTTCTTTTCAGACGAGCGGGGTCGGTCAGACGAGCGGGGTCTGTCAGACGAGCGGGGCCTGTCAGACGAGCGGGGCCTGTCAGACGAGCGGGGTCGGTCAGATGAGCGAAGTTGTCCCAGTAAGCGTGGCTGTTCATCAGAGCGGCCACGCTCATCAGCGCGGCCACGCTCATCAGCGCGGCCACGCTCATCAGAGCGGCCACGCTCCAAAATCATGTTTGATATTCGGTCAGCCGCAAGGATGATAGTAGCTTCAGTGCAGTCTGAGTGGAAGCTGAAACGCAGTAGGCCCTGTCGCAGTACTGCCGGCAGGCCGAGGGCCGCAATCGTGGCGGCCCGCGGCCTGCCGACAATTATATTCTCTGCCCGAAGCCGCGCCCGAACGTCTTCGGCAGAAAAGCCCAGTCGGCAGATACTTATCAGCATGGTGTTGGGGAGCAGGCCGCGCAGATCGCGTGGAGCTATCCAGACTATGGCGGGCGCACCCACATCCATGGCAGCCGCAGCGAGCGCCTCATGGCCCTCTTGTGTGCCCAAATGTGGTCGCTTCCCCGGCGGCGAGATTCCGCCATCGACGCTCGGCGGGACGTCCGCGTCGCAGTCGTCGAGAAAGAGCGCCCGGCATACGCGGCTGAGGCGCGCCCAGAGGAGGGCGCGCATGTCGTGCGGCCGCGTCTGGGCCGCCGCACGGTTAATTTCGATCGCGGCTTGCCATGCGACTACTGTGGCTGCGATCGCCGGCTCGAGCTGGACGGCGGCATCCGGGTCGCCGGCGGCGGTCGCCCTGAGCTCGCCGGCCGGCGAAGAGGCGCCGCCGACGTACGGCGCGATCTTGTAGCCGTGGACGAACGAGCGCCGGACCACCAGGGCGGCGAGCTGCGGCGCGCCCCCCAGGTGGCTGAACGAGGCCGTCCACGCGTCGAGGCCCAGCGCCGCCGGGTGGAAGGCGCTCCGCCCGATCAGCAGGGTGACGTCGGAGTGGAACGGGACGTTGGCGCGCCGGGCCTCTTCGGTGAGGCGGCGCAGGTTGCTTATCGCGCCTGTGTCCGAGTTGACCGCGGCGATCGACACCAGACAGGTGTTGGCGCGCAGTGCCCTTTTCAGGAAAGCGGGGTCGAGCGTGCCGAGGCCCGCGCCGTTTCGCCTAATCGGCAGGACGGTGAGCTCGCAGGCGCGCTCGGCGAGCAGCGCGCGACAGCATGCGAGCACACTGGGCGGGTCGCCCGCGGTCGTAATTAAGTGCGGGAGGCGCCTGGTCGCGACCGTGTAGCGGCGCACGGCGCCCGTGATCACTGCGCAGTTCGCCTCGGCGGCCCCCCCAACCCACGTTACGGAGTAGCTGGGGTCGTCGTGCAGGTCAACGCCGGGGGGCAGCGGCGCGTCGGCCGCCGGCAGCAGTTCGAAGCTGTACTCGGCGGCGAGCGAGCGCGCAAACGCCCCCGAAGCGAGCTGCGCGCGCTCCCGGTCCGGCTGGGATGCGGCGGCCACCCACGCGGACAGCGCGGGCGCGCCCATGAGGGCGGCGCCGTTTGCGTCGAGGTTACAGATGTGGTTTGATGACATGCGTGCCATCGTATATGTGCGGTTGTGTATATGCGGGTCGCGTGTATGCCTATTCTTCCACACGTGTATGTCTAGAGGCGTAAAAGAGAGTATCCTCCAGCATGTTGTGCCGCTGTCAGATACAGTCGCGCACGTCACCACTCTGGAGGTGCTAATGAAAAGCGGCACAGCCACCCTTCGGGCGGGCCTGCTCAAACTAATAGGGGCTCATCGAGCCGGTGAGAGTCGCAAACCGACGCTGACCGACCTTGCTCGCGAACACCCCCCGAGCCAACAGTATATAGCCTACCTCATGCGGCGCGACAGCGGCGTAGTCTCTGCGATCGCACGCGCTTTCGTAAGTGCTAAGCGGCCCGCGCTGGTAAACCTTGTCCACGTCGTGGCGGAGTACAGAGGGCAAGGACTCTGTGGTCGAGTCATGCGGGCCCTGCTGGCAGGTACGCCCGCCAGACATTTTGAACTACTAGTTAATTCCATGAATAAGTCTGCGCGCGCGTGCTATGTGCGCGAAGGCTTTGTTTTAGAACCCGCGGCACCCACGCAGGGTCGCTATGTGAAATATTCACGCAGCGTGACGGCTGCCGAGCGCACCAAGATGATTGATGCCGACACTAGTTGATGCGGACACAAAAACGCTATCGCATTGCTACCTTATTGCTAAGGGGGCGGTTGCAAGTGCCGCGGCCGCGGCGCCCGCAAGCGTGCTGTCGCTTGTTGCAAGCGCCGCGAGCACAGTGCGGCGCTCATGGGCCGCGGCGCGCTGGAGCGCGGGCAGATCTACCGCCTCGTCTATGCCTGAAATAAGCTGCGCTTCGCGTGCGCCGAGTATATTGCCGTTGGCATCTGTCAGCTCGAACACGAGCAGCTCGCCCCCCGCCATGACCCTGTCGTCGACGTAGCGCGCGCCTAGGCAGCCATTCGAGCAGGCGAGGGCCGCCAGCTCATTGAGACTGGCGATCGGG
>Ga0114967_10001655_pt1 | contig 18755 bp, 20 predicted proteins | sample M_130628_MF_Meta_FD_92639 | JGI IMG/M metagenome (GOLD analysis project Ga0114967, IMG submission 92639) | Freshwater microbial communities from Lake Montjoie, Canada to study carbon cycling - M_130628_MF_MetaG | ecosystem: Environmental > Aquatic > Freshwater > Lake | place: Lake Montjoie... | reverse complement strand
TCGTTGTAGTTGAATACGGGAGTGGTATAGGTAGAGTTAAATACGAGTCGGCTCGATTGCACTTGTATGGTGGCGGTGAACTGATTGGAATCATAGCTGTTGATGTTGATGATCATAGAGCAATTTACTTTTTCATTCTGTTTGAGTGTTTCGCCTGTCCAATCTGTTTTATTTACAAATTCGCTAATAGCTGTTTGCAAGGTTTTAAAAACCTGGTTGTTGGTGCTGGCCAACTTTTGAGCATTCACTTGAACCGTGCAATTCAATTGTTGGGAATGCATTAGCGCCACACTAAATAAAAAGAGAATGCTAACTATTTTTTTCATAATATGAAATTACCTTGTTTATAATGTCGATTGCCACTGCTTCTTTTGATTTCAGTGGCATTGGTTCGATGGCAAAATCTTTATCAATAAAGGTTATTTTATTGGTAGGTTTTGCAAAACCAGCCCCTTCATCTTGGAGGGAATTTAAAACAATCAAATCTAAGTTTTTTTTCTGAATTTTCAACTTAGCATTTTCAATTTCGTTTTCAGTCTCCAGGGCAAAACCAATTAGGTATTGATTTTGTTTTTGCGCCCCAAAGGATGCTAGGATGTCTTTTGTTTTTTCCAGTTCAATTGTAAAGTTGGCTTCCGCTTTCTTGATTTTTTGAGGAGCGACTGCTTTAGGTTTGTAATCGGCTACGGCTGCAGCGCATATGGCTACATCCATATCTTTGTAAAATTGATGAGCAGTTTCATACATCTCTTCAGCCGAAGTGACGCGAATGAGTTCGATAGACTCGTCTTGCACCGTTAGGTGCGTTGGACCAGAAACCAGTATTACTGTAGCTCCATTACGGGAGGCACATAATGCAATATCGTAACCCATTTTACCCGAAGAATGGTTTCCGATAAAACGCACGGGGTCTAATGCTTCGTAGGTTGGTCCAGCGGTAATCAGTATTTTTTTTCCTCTTAACGGTAGTTTACTTTCGCAATCTCTTTCAATAAAAGCAAGAATATTTTCGGGTTCTGCCATTCGACCTTCGCCAGACAATCCGCTAGCTAACTCCCCTGATTCCGCCGGAATCATAACGTTACCGTATTGTTTCAGGGCATTAAAACTAGCAATCGTAGAAGGATGTTTGTACATATCAAGATCCATGGCAGGTGCAAAATACACCGGACATTTGGCCGACAGATACGTTGCGATTAGAAGGTTGTCGCAATTGCCAGTAGCCATTTTGGAGAGGGTATTGGCCGTTGCTGGCGCGATAACCATGAAATCAGCCCAAAGTCCGAGTTCTACATGGTTGTTCCATTGTGCATTTTCGTCTTCTTCGTTGTAGAAGGAAGAGTGCACAGGATTTTTGGAAAGCGTGGCAAGCGTTAAGGGTGTTACAAATTCCTTAGAAGCAGGTGTCATAATCACTTGGACCTGTGCACCTGCTTTTATGAATAATCTAACTAAAGAAGCTGTTTTGTAAGCGGCAATTCCACCAGAAACGCCTAGTACTATTTTTTTTCCGCTTAGAACAGACATGTCCTTAGTCTTTAGTAGTATCTCTGTAGTAAATTTTGTCATCTAGCCATTCTTGAACAGCTAAAGCATGAGGTTTTGGTAATTTTTCGTAGAATTTAGAAACCTCGATTTGTTCTTTGTTTTCAAAGATTTCTTCTAGACTATCATTGTATGTAGCAAACTCTTCTAACTTTTCGGTTAATTCTTTTTTGATTTCAGAATTAATTTGGTTTGCTCTTTTAGCCATTATTGTAATTGCCTCATATACATTGCCAGTACGCTCTTCAATTACAGTTTTGTTGTAGGTAATTGTATTCACTGGTGCATTCGTCTTTTTTAAATCCATGACTTTAATTTATTTAGAAAATTGTTGTAAATTTTTATCGATGATGGCCAACATTTGGTCGGCTTTTGATTTGTACTCAGTATCCGCTTTGAATTTCACCAAGCTCAAATAGGCTTGTTTGGCATTTTTTAAGCGCTCTTCCATTTTTTCGGGGACGCTGTTGAGTGCTAAATTGTATGCGGAATCTAATTTGTAAAATAAAGCTTTTTCTTTATAGGGAGTACCAGGGTAATTAACGATAAAATTATCGAAGGCCACCATAGCTGCTTTGTAATCAGAAATGTTGTTGTAAATCTTGGCATTTTCATAGGCTTTTTTCTCTAGCTTCTCCCGTAATGTTTTAGCCATTGAATTAGCTTCCGCTAAATTTGCTGATGCTGGGTAGGTGTCAATAAAGCTCTGTAATTTGTCAATTGCTTTGTAGGTGTCGGTTTGATCCAAGCTGTATACTGGAGAAAGTTGGACAAAACATTTGGCTCCTAAGAAAGATGCTTCTTCCATTTTTTGGCTTTTTGGGTAGCTAGAAGCGAAGCTTTCGAATTGGTAACCCGCTAGGTAGTACTGCTCTGTTTTGTATAATGATTGACTGTACATATAAAACAAACGCTCTGCCTGTGGTTTCCCTTTGTATACTGGTGAAAGTTGCTCAAACAATCGGATTGCTTTTGCATATTTTTTAGCGTCGTACATTTTGGTTGCTTGTTCTAATTTAAGCGAGGTATCGTCTGATTTCAATGCTTTTTGGTATTGACTACAAGATGATGCGAATGCTACTAGTACAAAAAGGGCTAAAAATTTCTTCATTTTTTTATTTAATGCTACCGATTTTTAAGACTTTACGAGTCTTCAAAAGCAACTGCAAATTTAGTTATTAATTATAGAATACAAAATATTTTTTTTGGCTAGCAAAAAACTATAATTTGGACATTTGATTTACAAAATCATTTAGACGTTGCCCCAGATCTTGATCGACATTAACTAATGGCAATCGGACGGTGTTTTCGGCTAAACCTAGTGATTTAAAGACTTCTTTAATTCCGGCAGGATTTCCTTGTTCGAAAATCATGTCAATAGCATCTGCCATTAAGTAATGAATCTTGTAGGCTTCCTCAGACCGTTTATTTAAACCTAAGTGCACCATTTCAGAAAATTGTTTGGGAAAACCTTCTGCAATTACGGAAATCACACCTGAGCCACCGGCTAGTATCATCGGTAAGGTTATCATATCGTCTCCTGAAATAACTAAGAAATCATCGGGTTTGTTTTGGATGATTTTCATTGCTTGGACAATATCACCAGCAGCTTCTTTAACGGCAACAATATTTTTAAAATCGTTTGCTAAACGAAGTATGGTGCTGGGTAACATGTTGCTTGATGTTCGCCCAGGTACATTATATAAAATCACCGGAATGGGTGATGCTTCCGCTATCGCTTTAAAGTGTTGGTATATGCCTTCTTGTGTTGGCTTATTATAGTAAGGAGAAACCGAAAGTACCGCAACGAAATCGGAAAAATCTCGTGATTTTAATTCGTCTACTACCTCTTTGGTATTGTTGCTGCCGACTCCTAAAACCAATGGAAGTTGGCCTTTATTAGCATCCACTACTGTTTTGATTACCAATTCTTTTTCGGCTTTGGATAACGTGGCCGTTTCGGCGGTAGTCCCCAGCACCACTAGGTAATCAATCCCATTATCAATTTGGAAATTGACGATTGCTTTTAAAGCTTCAACATCGATTTCCTGTTGTTTATTGAAAGGAGTAACAAGAGCAACACCCGTTCCTATTAATGATTGCATGTTATATTTTGTTTAGGATTTTTAGATATTTGAATAGTTCTTCAATAAAAACCTTGTAATTTTCGGCGTTTGTATTGATTAAGAAGTGATTTAGTCTTTTGTCGACATTGGCAAAACCAACTTTAAAACTTGCTTTAGAAGCATGCGATACTAAAAGTAGGGCTACTTTCTCGGTATCGTAATAATTGATTAGTAAATCGAAAGGTGCTTTTACAAAATCTTTTACGACTTGTTTTTCTACCGTTCCGTGCCAGCTTAAGTCTTTTTGTGTGTACACTGGATAGTCGAAAACTTCATTCTTTTTTACTTTGTCTTTAAATACTAAAATTTGAATATCATTTTCGGCAATACCGTTTTGAATGAGTTCTTCAACAAGTGCTTCTTTTTCGTAGAAATAGCTTTCGTCAAAAATTATTCCCACGGTTTTTATTATTTTATCAGACGCAACATGTTTAACATTAGATAAGTTTTTCTTAACTATTTTTTTTGTTGAAAAATCCTTTAAGTAATTTAAAAACATACTACTTTTACTTGAATTACAAATTTACTAAAAATAAGCGCTAGAAGCGATGGTAAAACTAAAAAACTATAACGTTGTATTGAAACATTTTGTTTTATTATTAACATTTACTTTCCTTATTTCTTGTGCTGAAAAGAAATATGCAGTTACTAAAATTGAGGGTAAAGAAATTGGCCTTACCCCTGCAACTACTGAAGTAGCTGAAATAGAAAACTTTATAAAGCCGTACCGCGAAAAAATTGACAAAGAACTTAATATTGTCTTGTGTTCTGCACCGGAGACTATAGATAAGACAGGGGAATGGCAAACGGCAATGGGAAATTTTTTGGCTGATATTACCTTTGAAAAAGCAACGCAAGTGTTCCAATTGCGCGAACATAAATCGGTTGACCTATGTTTGTTAAATCATGGTGGCATCCGAACGATTATTGCGAAAGGTGACTTGACTGCTCGAAATGCATATGAAATTATGCCCTTTGAGAATAGTGTAGTGGTGATCGCGTTAAAAGGACCAGAAGTCCTTGAGCTTGTAAAGTACTTGATTGCAGAAAAGAAACCCCATCCTTTGAAAGGGATGACTTTTACAATTGACAAGGAAAACCAGCCTAAAGCTATTATGATAGGCAATGAACCCTTAGACTTAGAAAAAACCTATCATGTTGCTACTTCAGATTATCTCTCCTATGGAAATGACAATATGTTATTCTTTAAAAAAGGGATTGCTCGATATGATTTGGAGTACAAATTGAGAACTATTATTATTGATTACTTTAAAGAAAACAAAGTAATTACAGCCCATAAAGACCTTAGAATCACCAAAGAATAATTTCATGAAAAGACGCGATTTTATACATCATACAGCGGTAAGCACAGCCTTTCTTGGGCTAGGAGGTTTGTCTTTAAGCAGTTTTAAATCTAACGAGACGAAGCATTTAACTGTATTACATACTAATGATGTCCACAGCTATATCGATCCATTTCCTCCTAATCATCCTAAAAGTCCCAACATGGGTGGCGTTGCGAGAAGAGCGGCCTTGATTGAAACCATTCGGAAAGAAAATCCAAACGTATTGTTGCTTGATGCTGGTGATATTTTTCAAGGTACCCCCTACTTCAATTATTATGGTGGTGAACTTGAATTTAAGTTAATGAGCATGATGCGCTATGATTTAGCCACCCTTGGAAATCACGATTTTGACAATTCTATTGAAGGATTATACAAGCAAATGCCCAATGCCAACTTTGATTTTGTGTCGGCCAATTATGATTTTAAAAATACGGTTTTGGATGGTATTGTAAAGCCTTATAAACTATTTAATAAAAACGGATTGAAGGTTGGCGTATTTGGATTAGGAGTAGCATTAGAAGGATTGGTCGATAAAAAGAATTCGAAGGAAACTGTTTATAATGACCCCGTTGCCGTATCGCAAGACATGGCTCGTATCTTAAAAAAGGAGCACCATTGTGATTTGGTTATTTGTCTTTCGCATATTGGTTATAAATACAAAGACGAACCAGAAAAGATTTGTGATGTAAAATTAGCGGGATTGACCCAAGATATTGATTTGATCATTGGCGGCCATACGCATACATTTTTAGACAAACCGACCGTATTAAAAAATGCAGTTGGAAAAGATGTGATTGTAAATCAGGTGGGTTGTTATGGATTAAATCTGGGACGTGTTGATTTTTATTTAGAACCCGATACTTCTAAAACGGTCAGAGGGGAAACTTTGATTATCGTTTAAGCTCTGCCGTAGTTACGTACTTGTAAAAGGCAAAAAAGGCAAGAATATTTAAGGACATCGCTAACGGTCTAAATAGGAACTGGTATTCATTGGTCAAATAGTACTTTTCTATAAAAACGGTAAATTGGAGCATTACAAATAATAAGGCGCTAATCAATAAAATTGAATTTTGCTTATTGTCATGCATAACGTAACTTGATAATGCAAGTCCGGCAAAAACTGATATTAAGACATTTTGTATCACCAAAATATAATAGCTGCTTTCGGGGATGTCTGTTGTTTCCATAAATAAGTAAAAGAAAATTAGTAAAAATGGGGCGGTTCCCAGGACGACCGGAATAAAGTCTGTAATTTTTTGCAGTTTTAAGACCAAAAAAAGAACCACAATGCGATGCACGGTAAAAACTAAAATCGCGTAAAGTAAAAATTTAGGGTCTTGCGGAATAAAAAGGATATTGGTAATTAAAGAAGTCAATAGAATGATAACAAATGCATTACTTTTTTTAGTGCTGCTTATTAAATACATACTCAATAGAACCAAGGTTATTAATGGTTTGAATACGAATATAATGGGTTTATTTTTAGCGTATTCCGCAATCACTTCGCCCAGAGCAATTGTAAAATACCCGATGGTTAAAAGGTTAACTATGTTTTTTTTACTTTTCATTTGCGTTTTTAAGCAAATTATACTTCGATTAGATTTTTAATAAGGTGAATTTTGCTTTTGTGCTTTTCTAAATGAAACATATATTGGGTTAGTAAAAACTGTCCCAATACAAACAGTACCATTGCAAGCGCCTGCAGTATACTGTCATTTTCATAGTAGAATTTTAATAAAAACAAAAATTGGCAAAAAGTCATCAACAAGGTGCTAATGAGAAATATAGAATTTTGTTTGCTTGGCACTAAAATATAATTGCCTAAACTGAAAGCGCCAAGGAAAATAGTAAAGATGCCCTGAGCCAAAAACAGATAGACACTATCTTTGAGCGTGGAATAGGTAAAAATAGTAACGGAAGCGTAAATGAAAACGAACGGTATTATGGCCAAAATTAAAGGAATGAGATTGGGCATTTTTACTTTTCTAACAATAATATATATAATTACTATTCGATAGCTAATAAAAAATAGTACCCCGAATAAGATAGATTCAATCCTGGTATTGATGAATAATACATTAGCAATCCAACCAAAAAATAAGGCGAAAACAAATAGCCAGTTTGTCTTTTTTGATCGTTTAATATAATATGCTGTTAATAATGGAATAAGTAACGGCTTCGTTAGCCAAATAGCCTTGTTGTTTTCAAAATATTCAGCAATAATTTCAAGTCCCGCACAGATAAAAAATAAGAACAGTAGTACTGTTGCTTGCTTATTTCTTTTCCAATTTACACTTTTTGAATACATTGATTATTCGCTTTACTGACTAAATTTAAGAGAATATTTTGAATTAGCAGGTATTTTAGCTTAGGATATCATTGCCAAAAAGTCATTTTCTGAAATTATTGGTATTTTTAACTGATTGGCTTTCTCCAATTTAGCTGGCCCCATATTGTCACCTGCCACGACATAGTGAGTCTTAGCAGATATCGAGCTCCCCACTTTCCCTCCATTATCTTCTATTGCTTTTTTTAAATCATCACGAGAGAATTTTTCAAAAACTCCTGAAACAACAAAGATTTTTCCTTCTAATACATTCGTAGCATTTGGATTGAGGGTTTCGACTAAGGCAAATTGTATTCCGTACTGTTTTAAGCGCTCGATTATTTTACAGTTTTCTTGATTTTCAAAGAATTCGACAACTGATTGCGCAATTTTCTCTCCAATTTCGTCGACTAAAATCAAATCCATTAGGGTAGCATTTTCGATGGCGCTGATATTCTTATAATGTTTCGCTAACTTTTTTGCAACCGTTTCCCCAACGTATCGGATGCCCATAGCATACAATACGCGTTCAAAAGAAACTTCTTTAGATTTTTGCACGCCATTCAGTAAGTTTTCCGCCGATTTTTGAGCCATACGGTCTAACGGTAAGAGATCTTCCAGCTTTAATTCATACAAATCAGCGTAATTCCGTACTAAGTTATTATGGAACAGTAATGCCACAGTCTCTCCTCCTAACCCCTCTATATCCATTGCTTTTCTTGAAATAAAATGCTGAATTCTTCCAATGATTTGCGGTGGACAGCCATAAAAGTTGGGACAATAGTGATTAGCCTCTCCTGCGGACCTTACCAATTCTGAATTGCATTCTGGGCAATTTGTCAAGTATACTGTAGGTTTACTATTTGGATTTCGTTTGGCTAAATCAACTCCCATTATTTTAGGAATTATTTCACCGCCTTTTTCCACAAATACCGTGTCTCCTACTCTAATGTCTAATTTTTCTATTTGATCGGCATTGTGTAACGAGGCTCTTTTTACGATTGTTCCGGCTAATTGCACTGGTTCTAGATTGGCCACTGGTGTAATAGAACCGGTGCGCCCCACTTGATATGAGATAGAATTTAATACGGTTGCTACTTGTTGCGCCTTGAATTTATATGCCATGGCCCATCTTGGCGCTTTGGCTGTGTATCCTAATTCGTCTTGTTGGTGAAAGTCATTTACTTTTATTACTACACCATCGGTTTCATAAGGAAGGTTGTGTCGGTGGGTATCCCAATAAGTAATGAATTCAAAAACTTCCTCAATAGAATGAGCAAGTTTAGCTTCTTTGGGCACCTTAAACCCCCAATTTCTGGCAGCTTCTAATCCTTCGTATTGCGTGGATATATTGATATTACTACCTACGATAAAGTAAAGCAAGCATTCTAGAGGACGCTTTGCAACTTCACTACTATCCTGCAATTTTAAACTGCCAGAAGCGGTATTTCTTGGATTGGAATAGGGTGTTTCTCCAATTTCAATAAGTTCTTGGTTCATTTTTTCAAAACCTTCATAGGGAAGAATGATTTCGCCCCGAATATCAAAACGTTCCGGATATTCTCCTTTTAATTGAAGCGGAATTGATTTTATGGTTTTGATGTTATTAGTTACGTCATCCCCCTGAATACCGTCACCGCGCGTTACCGCTCTTTTTAAAATTCCATTTTCGTAAGTAATGCTAATTGAGGCACCATCATATTTTAATTCACAAGTATATTGCAACGGGACATTACCTAATACTTTTTGGATGCGATTTTCCCAATCGACTAGATCTTCTTTGGAATAGGAATTGTCTAAGGAATACATGCGATAATCATGCACAACAGTATTAAAATTCTTGGTTATTGCACCACCTACTCGTTGTGTTGGAGAATTCGCATCGAATAATTCAGGGTATTGGCTTTCTAAATCTTGAAGTTGTTTCAGTTTTTGATCGAACTCATAATCACTGATTGTTGGCGTATCTAACACATAATAATTGTGGTTGTGTAGGTTGAGTTCGTTTCGTAAATCTAGAATCGTTTTTTGAATATTCATAAAAAATTGGCTATACTAGTTGCAAATTATGTGCACTAAAATAGCCAATATTTTTTTATTTAGGACTGAATTATTCCATTGATTTGGAGATATAATTGACCATCACTTAAGATAGCTCCTTGTTTTATTAAATCGAACATAGCGGTATTGCGATCTTGTTCATAATCTTTTTTACCTAAATGAATTTCCACTGTTTCAGTAAATAAGTTGTCACTAAGCCATTGTAATCCTTCTTTTTGCAAAAAATCTACATTAGAATCTACTGCTTTTAATACGATAGACTGAATTAGCTTTTCTTGACAATGGAATAAAAATATGTGGTTTTTAGAAAAGTGTTCTAAGTATTGGGCATTTGTCAAAACTCCTTCCCATATTAAATCAGAGAACACATCTAATTCTTGTTCGGCTATTTCAGGTTTATTGGATTTGATATCATCCCATTCCGATTTGTCTATAGATTGTGATGCTAGAAAATTACTAAATTCTTTGTGTAATTCTTCGAACTGTTCTTTGGTTAATCTTTTGTATTTCATTCTTTTAAAAAAAAGGTTAAAAAAAAGTCCCGATTAGTATCGGGACTTTAGTTATTGTATGTTGAATTATTATTTCTCAGCAACAATCTCGTATGGTAATTCTACGATTACTTCTCTGTGCAATCTCACTGAAGCAGTATATTTACCTACACGTTTAACTACACCACTAGTGATGAACTTTCTGTCGATTGGTTGACCAGCAGCTTCTAATGCAGCAGCAATGTCAATGTTAGTAATCGAACCGAATAATTTCTCTCCACCAGCTTTAGCTGTAATTTTAATTTCTAAAGCTTTTAAAGCCTCGGCTAATTTTTTAGCATCATCAACAATTTTCGCTTCTTTGTAAGCTCTTTGTTTCAAATTTTCTGCTAAAACCTTTTTTGCAGAAGGTGTTGCTAATTGAGCAAAACCTTGCGGGATTAAATAATTACGACCGTAACCGTTTTTCACTGTTACTACATCGTCTTTAAATCCTAAATTCTGAACGTCTTGTTTTAAGATCAATTCCATGTTGTTGTCCTTAATTATAGAAGTTAGGTTCCGTTGAACGAGAAACCAACAACTGTTTGTTTATATTATTTTAATAAGTCGGCCACGTAAGGCATTAAAGCTAAGTGACGAGCTCTTTTAACTGCAACCGACACTTTTCTTTGGTATTTTAATGAAGTACCTGTTAAACGTCTTGGTAAAATTTTACCTTGTTCGTTAACAAATTTTAATAAGAAATCAGGATCTTTATAGTCTACGTATTTGATGCCTGATTTTTTGAAACGACAATATTTTTTAGTTTTGTTTGTTTCAATGTTTAATGGAGTAAGATATCTGATATCCCCGTCCTTTTTTCCTGAAGCGGATTGTTGTAGAGTTGCCATAATAATTACGCTTTAGATGCTTTTAATTTAGTTCTTCTTCTTTCTGCCCAAGAGATTGCGTGTTTATCTAAACTTACTGTTAAGAAACGCATAACTCTTTCGTCACGTCTAAACTCAGTTTCAAAAGCAATTAGAGCTTCTCCTGATACTTTGAATTCGAATAAATGGTAAAAACCACTTTTCTTGTTTTGGATTTCATAAGCTAATTTTTTCAAGCCCCAATCCTCCTTAGATACCATCTCTGCTCCTTTTGACGTAAGAAAATCTTCAAATTTGCTTACTGTTTCCTTTACCTGAACTTCAGATAAAACGGGATTTAAGATGAAAACAGTTTCGTAATGATTCATAATAATATGATTAAAATTTTTAATTGGGCGCAAAAATAACAATTCCTTTTTAATAAACAATGGAGATAAGTAATAAATCGTCTAAAAGTATATAATACCGTTTAAACGCAAAAAAAATCGATAAAATGTTAGGTGGTTTCAAAAAAACTATTTATTTTTACAACTCCAAATCTATAAAAGTAAAGTTATGAAACTAAATTGTGTCGTTGTAGATGATAGTTCTATCCAAAGGATGATCATTGCAAAGTTAGTAAATAATCATCCAAATCTACATTTAGTTGGTGATTTTTCCAATGCAATTGAAGCAAAAAATTGCATGTCGGTTCACACTGTTGACTTGATATTTCTTGATATTGAAATGCCAGTAATCAGTGGATTTGATTTCCTTGATGGATTAAAAGTAAAACCTCAAATCATTTTTATTACTTCAAAAGCAGAATATGCTATGAAGGCTTTTGATTATGATGCTACGGACTACCTACAAAAACCGATAGCACTTGATCGTTTTAATGCATCTGTTAGAAGAGCTATGGATTTCCATATGCTTAAGAAAGAAAATCAAGAAGAAGAAGGTGAACACATCTTCATTAAAAGTAATCTAAAGAAATTGAAGGTATATACTAACAAGATTAAGTGGATTGAAGCCTACGGAGATTATGTAAAAGTAGTTACTGAAGAAGATAGTAATCTTGTGCTTTCTACTATGAAATCTTTTGAAAAAGACTTATCTAAAGATAAATTTATCAGAGTACATAAGTCTTATATCATTAATATTGATAAAGTAGAACGATTCAACAGTAAGTTTGCCGAAATAGGCGTTACAAAAATACCTTTGAGCCGCAATAAAAAAGAAGATCTAATAAAGGCCTTAGCCATTGCTTAATAATAATCAACAGTAACAGATACTTTAATGGATCTGTATTGTGAAACTAAATCAAAACTATTCAGTATTTTCTGGATAGTTTTTTTTGTTTGAGCTAAGTTCGTTTCCGCCGGAATTTTAATCATGATGGTTCTAATGTATTCGTTCCGAATTCTGCTTACAACAGGCTCTTCGGGTCCTAGCACGGGATGATTACTGTTTTGTTGTAAAACTTGGTAGAGCCATAGTGATCCTTCTTTTAATTTGTCAAAGTCTCTGTGTTTTAAGGTAAGTTTGATCAAACGGAAGAAAGGAGGATAAAAATAAATTTTTCTTTCATACAATTGTTCCGTGTACATGCCTTCGTAGTCATTATGGGTTACTTGTTGTATAATATTATGCAGTGGATTGTAGGTTTGAATAATGACTTTCCCTCTTTTATCTGAACGACCAGCCCTACCGGACACTTGCGTCATCATTTGATAACTTCTTTCGAATGCGCGAAAATCAGGGTGGTATAGCATATTGTCGGCGTTCATGATTCCCACTAAAGAGACATTATCAAAATCTAATCCTTTGGCAAGCATTTGCGTACCAACCAATACATCTATTTCTCTATTTTTAAACCCATCTATTATTTTCTCGAAGCTGTATTTCCCTCTTGTAGTATCTTGGTCCATGCGCTTAATATTTTTATTAGGAAACAAAGCCGTTAATTCTAACTCGATTTGTTCCGTTCCAAAACCTTTCGTTTCTAGATCAACACTAGAACAGGCGTGGCAATTCGATGGCTTGGCCATACTATACCCACAATAATGGCAACGCAATTGATTTTTATATTTATGATAAGTAAGGCTTACATCGCACTGTGGACATTGTGGCACGTGACCGCAGGTCATGCATTCTAGCACGGGAGAAAATCCTCTTCTATTTTGGAATAGTATAACTTGTTCGCCATTGCTGAAAGCTTCGGTTATATTGTCAATAAGGATTGTGCTAAAGTGCCCTTTCATTTTCTTTTTGAAATAGGATTCCTTTAAATCGACTAACTCAATTTCAGGTAAGGCCACATTACCGTACCGCTCTTTTAGAGATACAAGGGCAAATTTACCTATTGAAGCATTAAAATACGTTTCGATACTTGGTGTAGCTGATCCGAGTAACACCTTAGCCATGTGATATTGGGCTAACACAATGGCAGCATCTCGGGCGTGATAGCGTGGAGCAGGATCGTGTTGTTTAAATGTTTGTTCGTGTTCCTCGTCTACAATTATTAATCCAAGATTACTATACGGCAAAAATAAGGAAGAACGGGCCCCAATGACCACTTGGGCTTTTTCACTATTTTGGAGGACTTGTTGCCAAACTTCCACCCTTTCATTATAACTGTATTTAGAATGAAATACCGCTACTTTATTACCGAAATATTGGGTTAGTCGAGATACTAGTTGGGTCGTTAATGCAATCTCGGGCAAAAGATAAAGTACTTGCTTACCCTTTTCGAGTTCGTTTTCAATTAACTGAGTATAGATTTCCGTTTTACCACTTGAGGTCACTCCATGAAGCAAGCATACTTCCTTAGATGTAAAGGAATTAACAATTTCCAGATACGCATTTTGTTGTGCTGCACTCAATACTAGTTTCTTATCCTTTTTATTCTGATCGAAGTTGATACGATCCACTTGAATATAATACTCTTCAAAAACCTGCTTTTCAATTAAAGCTTTTATGATTGTAGATGAAACATTGGCAGATTCAGCCAATTGTTTTGCTGCTATTGGTTTTTTCTCGCGCGACTGTAATTGAAAATAATGAAGGATAACGTCTTTTTGCTTTGCAGCTTTTTTATTGAAATTATTTAACAAGGCGATTAGGTTTGCTTCTTCATTATACTGCGAATGCAACTTAATGTAGCGCGTTAATTTTGGCTTGTATACTTCGTGAATTTCTTCTTGTAGGGTAATGATACCTTTGTTCAGCAGCTTGTGAATAACAGGCAGTACTGTTTTTTTATTTAAGATGTCTACAATGTTTTGGATTTTCAAGGAAGACTGATGCTGCAATGCTTCAAAAATTAAGAATTCATCGTCCGATAATTCCGCTTCATTTACGAAGTTTTCTTTTTGTTGGGAGATGATGGTTTCACTTTCTAATAATAAAGCGGAAGGCAATGCTCCTCGATAGACATCTCCAATGGAACACATATAATAAGTACTGATCCAGAACCAATGTTTGATTTGAAATTCATTTACAATGGGTCGATCATCTAAGATTTGATCAATGAATTTGGCTTCATACAACGATGGCTCGTTGTTGTGTAATTCAACAATAAGAGCAGTATATATTTTGTTTTTACCAAAAGGAACAGCAACTCGCATTCCTTTTTGAAGAAATAGATGTTCATCAGCACTTACCCTGTATGTAAATGTTTTAGGTAATGAAAGTGGAAGAATAACATCAATAAAAAAGTTCATTAGCTTGACTATTTTAATCGAATCCAGGTTTGGGATCTTCCAATTAATGGAATTCCGATGTAGCCACGAACTACAAGTTTATCTTTACCTTCCAAAGTAATTTTGCAGTGGTAACTTTTCCCGTTTTTGGGGTCAATAATTTTGCCACCTTCGTAGGTACCTCCTCTTTTAGTTAAACCTTTGATAATAACCAGTCCTAAAATGGGTTTGTTCTTATCATCTCCTTCGCATTTTTCGCACTTATAATGTCTTTTGTCTTGTTCGAAGATTTCAACGATTCTTCCATAAATTTTCCCTTTGTATTCGAAAATTTCGACAATCCCCTTTTCCTTGCCGGTTTCGTCATCAATTGTCGTCCACTTTCCTAGGATGGATTGTGAAAAACAAAATTGGCAAAATAACCCAATAAAAAGGAGCAGTTTTAATTTCATGGCAGGTTTAATTCTTTAAGTTTTTCGCGCTTTATATGGTTGATGGATGCATTGAGGTCAAATCCCAAAAGCAAAATCATGCAGTTGATCCAAATGTAAAACATAACCACCAGCAAGGTACCAATCGAACCATATAATTCATTGTATTTAGAAAATTTCACCACCCAAATTCCGAAGAAATAGGACGAAATGATGATAAGGATGGTGGTGAAAACTGATCCGATTGAAATAAATGCTCTGTTCTTTTCATTGCGTATACCGAACCGGAAGAGTAAGGATGTTGACATTAATATCATTAGAATCACAAAAATATAGCGGCCCATTTCAATCAGAGGAATATTATCAGAGAGGACATCTTGAATTTTAGTTTTTTGTATAATTACCTCAAAAATCACAATGGCAGCTACTGTAATTATTAACAGCAAGGATAACATGATCGACAGCGCTAAGGCAACAAAATACTGACGGAAGAACTTTCTTTTTAAGGTGATGTGTACATGATGGGAACTTTCAAAACCTCCCAAAATGGCATTAACCCCATTTGTCATCAATAAAATTGCCATAAGAAATCCTGTAGATAATAAACCACTATGACTGTTATGTAAAATATCATTAATAATTTTATAGATTGCATCGTAGGTCGTTGGCGGTACACTTTGTTGGACGAAGCCTAGGAAGTCTTCTTGAAACCCAGTAATCGGTATATATGGTATAAGATTTAAGATAAAAAGCATGAAGGGAAAAAGAGCCATAAAGAAACTCCAGGCAATTGCTGCAGCTCGATAGGATATCGCTCCTTCTACAATACCCACAAAATATAAATCTAGCAATTCATATAAAGACAAACCATGCAACCAAGGTAATTTGATTCTTTCTAGTAAAAAAATCAGTTGCTTAATCACTGGAAGTTTTTGAATAAACCCTACTTTTTCTTGTGTCATGAACAATTATTAAAAAGCTTTTAAACTTAGGTCCATATTATAGATGGAATGCGTTAGTGCTCCAGAAGAAATAAAGTTGACGCCGCATTCGGCATATTGACGAATTGTCTGTTCATTGATATTACCCGAAGACTCGGTTTGACATTTTTCACCAATCAGGGCTACTGCAGCTTTGGTATCTTCAAAATTAAAATTATCAATTAGGATACGGTCCACTCCTTCGTTTTGAAGTATTTCTTTAATTTCTGCGAGATTCCTAGCTTCAACAATAATCTTTAAATTTAGTTGGTTCTCTTTCAGATAGTCTTTAGTTTTGGTTATTGCTTTACTGATACCTCCGGCAAAATCATTGTGATTGTCTTTTAGCATAATCATATCGTATAAAGCAAAACGATGGTTGACCCCTCCTCCTATCTTAACCGCCCATTTTTCGCAAGCTCTGAAACCAGGTGTGGTTTTACGAGTATCTAATATTTGAGTATTCGTCCCTTCTAGTAATTTGACATATTGATTTGTTTTGGTAGCTATAGCTGACATGCGTTGCATGGAGTTCAAAAGTAGTCTTTCGGCTCTTAAAATTGAATGAGAACTACCGCTCACCTGAAAAACAACATCTCCTGGCTTTACTGTTTCTCCATCCAAGATAAAAATATCCAATTGCAAAGTAGGATCCACATTTTCCAAGACTTGTTTAGCGAATTCAACTCCGGCGATAATGCCTTTATCTTTGACTAAAAGTTTAGCTTTTCCTTTTGCATCGGAGGGGATACAAGCAAGCGAACTGTAATCACCTGTACCGATGTCTTCGCGCATACCGTTTTGAATAATAATATTCAGCTCATTTTGAAACTGTTGTTCTGAAATCATGGGATGATAATAAGAAAGGCTAAAGTAGTATTTAATTTGCTGATTTAAAAATTTGCCAATTTGAATTTGGAGGTATTTAAGTACCGTCACCGAGCGAGGAGTAATTATCCATTTCAAAAAATGAACTAATTTATTACCTTTGCCGAACAACAACACTACCTATGTACAAACTATTCGTCCGTCCCTTATTATTTTGTTTTGACCCTGAAAAGGTCCATTATTTTTCATTTGGTTTTATACGTTTTATTTGTAAAATACCGGGGATTCCTAATTTATTGAGGGGGATTTATGAAGTACAGGATGTACGTTTGGAGCGAGAGGTTTTTGGACTGACGTTTAAGAATCCAGTAGGATTAGCAGCAGGATTTGACAAGGATGCTAAATGTTATAAAGAACTCTCTAATTTTGGATTTGGGTTTATTGAAATAGGAACTCTTACTCCAAAGGCGCAAGATGGGAATCCTAAAAAACGTTTATTTCGTTTGAAGGAAGACTATGGTATTATAAATCGAATGGGGTTTAATAATGGCGGTGTAGATGCAGCAGTTCTTCGATTGCAACAAAATAATGGAGTACTTATTGGTGGGAATATTGGCAAAAATAAAGTAACCGATAATGATCAAGCAATTGCGGATTATATGTACTGTTTCGAAGCATTGTTTGCTGTTGTAGATTACTTTGTGGTAAATGTGAGTTCGCCAAACACCCCTAATCTTAGAGCATTGCAAGAAAAAGAGCCCTTGACGAACTTGCTACAAGAATTGCAAACGGCTAATACAAAGAAACCCAAATCAAAGCCCATATTATTAAAAATTGCACCCGATTTGACCAATGAGCAATTGATGGATATTATTGACATTGTTAAGCAGACTCAAATTGCGGGAGTTATCGCGACCAATACAACACTGTCCCGCGAAGGATTGGCCTCTAATAATAAAGTAGAAACGGGTGGCTTATCTGGGATGCCTTTGACAAAAAGGTCAACGGAAGTGATTCGATTTCTATCAGAGCAAAGCAATAAAGCCTTTCCAATTATTGGTGTGGGTGGAATACATACTGCGGAGGATGCTTTGGAAAAATTAGAAGCAGGTGCTAGTTTGATGCAATTGTATACTGGATTCATCTATGAAGGGCCGAAATTGGTTAAAGAAATCAATACTGCCATTTTGAAAAAATCTTCCTAACTTAGCACCATCGTTACAAACCCACCTTGAACAAGACTGTAAAAATAATTGAATGTCCGCGGGATGCCATGCAAGGTATCAAAACGTTTATCCCTACGGTAACCAAAGTTCAGTACTTGCAGGCTTTGTTGCGAGTTGGATTTGATACCATTGATTTTGGAAGTTTTGTTTCACCAAAAGCGATACCTCAGATGCAAGACACTGCGGAGGTATTGGCTCAATTGGACTTATCACAAACACAAAGTAAATTATTAGCTATTATTGCCAATACACAAGGAGCACAAATAGCCGCTACTCATGATGCTATTCAATATTTAGGCTTTCCATTTTCTATATCGGAAAACTTCCAAATGCGGAATACCCACAAAACCATAGCAGAAAGTTTGGTAACTTTAGAAGAGATATTAGCTATTGCGGCGGCATCTAATAAAGAGGTTGTGGCTTATCTTTCTATGGGATTTGGTAATCCCTATGGAGATCCTTGGAATGTTGATATTGTGAGTGAATGGACGGAACGATTGGCTAAGATGGGGGTGAAAATATTATCCTTATCGGATACGGTAGGTTCGTCCACTCCAGAAGTAATTGATTATTTATTTTCCAATTTGATTCCGAAATACCCTCAAATAGAGTTTGGTGCCCATTTGCATACTACACCTGAAAAGTGGCATGAGAAAGTGGATGCTGCCTACAAGGCTGGCTGCACGCGATTTGACGGAGCTATACAAGGTTTTGGTGGCTGTCCTATGGCTAAAGACGATTTAACTGGTAATATGCCTACTGAAAAGCTATTATCCTATTTTACCGAACAACGAGCGGCTACCAATGCTAGTCCGATGAGTTTTGAAAGTGCCTACAACG
>Ga0114967_10001654_pt1 | contig 18764 bp, 34 predicted proteins | sample M_130628_MF_Meta_FD_92639 | JGI IMG/M metagenome (GOLD analysis project Ga0114967, IMG submission 92639) | Freshwater microbial communities from Lake Montjoie, Canada to study carbon cycling - M_130628_MF_MetaG | ecosystem: Environmental > Aquatic > Freshwater > Lake | place: Lake Montjoie... | reverse complement strand
TGACATCTATTGTGTCTTAAGGGATAATCACTATTTCTTCGGACGATTCTGATCATCAACCAAAATAATGGTTGGCTTATATTTTTTCGCCTCTTCTACTTCAAACGAAGCAGTGGTTGTGTTCTATTTCTTTGGTTATTATCCCTTGATTCACAAAAAAACTCGATGTCACCCTGAGCTTGTCGAAGGGTGATTCTAAAATCGAAGCCTTAAATCACCCTTCGACAAGCTCAGGGTGACATCTATTGTGTCTTAAGGGATAATCACTATTTCTTCGGACGATTCTGATCATCAACCAAAATAATGGTTGGCTTATATTTTTTCGCCTCTTCTACTTCAAACGAAGCATAAGAAATAATAATAACGTGATCACCAGCATGAACTTTTCTTGCTGCCGCACCATTAACTTGAATCGCGCCTGAACCAGCTTGAGCTGGAATTGTATAAGTCGTAAAACGCTCGCCATTATTGATGTTTAAAACATCAACTTTTTCATGAACTAAAATTCCTGCCGCCGCAAGCAAATCAGTATCAATTGAGATTGATCCTTCATAATGAAGATCGGCTTGAGTAACGGTTGCGCGATGTATTTTGGCTTTTAAAAGTGTGAGTTGCATTATTATAATTTTTTTAACTGTTCGACGACTTCAGGATTAACAAGGGTCGCAACATCTCCCAAATCTTTTTCTCCCGCAACTATTTTTTTTTATAATACGACGCATGATTTTTCCGGAGCGAGTTTTAGGTAAATCAGAAACAAAGGAAATTTTTTCTGGTTTAGCAATTGCGCCAATCTGCTTTTGAATTAACCCCATAATTTCATTTTCGATATTTTTGACATTATCTTTTGTAATTACGAAAGCATGAATTACTTCACCTTTAATATCGTGAGGAACGCCAATTACAGCCGATTCAGAAACATTTTTATGCGAGTTGATAGCATTTTCAATTTCTGCGGTTCCAAGGCGATGTCCCGAAACTTTAATTACATCATCAGTTCTGCCATTGATTCGATAAAGACCATTTTCATCAATAAATGCGCCATCTCCTGAAAAATAATAACTAGGAAATTGACTATAATAAGTTTGAAAGAATTTTTCATCATCACCCCAAATACCTTGAGTCATACCCGGCCAAGGTTGCGAGAAACATAAATTTCCGCTTTTATTTTTTTGAGTAATTTCTTTTCCCAAATCATCAAATAAAATTGGCACAATTCCCGGAAGCGGCAAACCAGCGTAAGATGGCTTGCTTTGTGTAACGCCAGCCATTGTTGAAATTAAAATCCCGCCAAGTTTCTGTTTGCCACCAAGTGTCCACAATCGGGCATTTTTTATTGCCGACTTTTTCAAAATACCATCGCCAAGCTTCTTCATTTATTGGCTCTCCAACTGATCCTAAAATTTTTAGCGAAGATAAATCTTGTCCCTCAATAAACTTATCACCTTTTTGCATTAAAGAACGAGTTGCGGTTGGCGCGGTGTAGAAAATATTAACTTTATGTTTTTTTATAACCTCCCAGAAGCGGCTGGCTGTTGGATAAGTTGGGATTCTTTCAAACATTAAACTTGTAGCGCCGTTTAAAAGCGGGCCATAAATTAAATAAGTGTGACCTGTGATCCAACCAATATCGGCGCTACTAAAATAGATATGGTGATTATCCCCTGATTCACAAAAAAACTCGATGTCACCCTGAGCTTGTCGAAGGGTGATTCTAAGATCGAAGCCTTGAATCACCCTTCGACAAGCTCAGGGTGACATCTATTATGTCTTAAGGGATAATAACCATAGATATCATCTTGCTGATATTGAAAAACATTTTGAAAAGAATATCCGGCGTAAACCATATAACCCGCCGCCGCGTGTAAAATACCTTTTGGTTTGCCAGTTGAACCAGATGTGTAAAGGATGAAAAGCGGATCGTTAGAATCAATAATTTCAGCTTTATTTGCGTTGTGATGTTTTTTGATTTCGTCTTGCCAAATGATAATAATTTTTGCCCAAAATTTCTTGCTGCGATCTTTGATAAACTATCACCGATTCAACATTTGGGCATTGCGTTAAAGCTTCTTTCACAATTTCAAAAAGCTCAATTTTTTTGTCACCGCGAAAAAGTAAATCAGAAGTAATCAGCATTTTCGCAGCGCAATCCTTAATTCTTACCGCTAAAGCCTGCGCCGAAAAACTGGCGAAAACCACAGAATGAACCTCGTCAATTCTAGCGCAAGCAAGCATTGCAATTGCGCTTTGCAAAATCATCGGCATGTAAATACAAGCCCGATCGCCTTTTTTTATGCCGCGCGCAAGCAACAAATTAGCGAATTGACAAGTTTGTTCGTGAAGTTCTTTGTAGGTGATTTTTTGACTTTCAATATTTGGATCATTCGATTCCCAAATGAAGGCAATTTTATCGCCCAGCTTTTCTAAATGGCGATCAAGGCAATTGTAAGAAATATTGGTTTTGCCATTTTCAAACCAAGAAATTTGCACTTTTGATAAATCGCACTTCGTGGTTTTTTGCCATTTCTCAAACCAGACAAAATTATCAGCAATTTCCGACCAAAACTTTTGCGGATCTTGAATTGAGGCTTGATATTCCTCGCGATATTGCTCTTTTGATGAAATTTTAAACATCGCTCAAAACTCCTCATCAGTTAAAATTAAAGTTCTCTTAAAAACTTTCTGCCAAGTGCAATTAAATCAAGAATTGAATCGCGGATTTTGGCATCAAAGCCGATATTTTTTTTGGCCCATTTTTTTACCCATGGGCGCGCTAAATCCCAAATATTTAAATTTGGATCGAGAGTAATACCAACGCCTTCAACTAAAAGCAGAGTTTTTTGCAATAATAACAATTCTGGGCGCGTCACCATTTTATAATCGCGCGTCATGATTATTAAATTAGTCAAAAGTTTGGCAACGGAAATGTCTTTTACCGAGCTTCCAACGATAGTTTCGCCAATTTTACGGCACGACAATGCCAAATCATCAATATTAGTTCTTGGAGGCACTAAACCGATTTCAATGTGAATTTCTGCAACTCTTTTGTAATCGCGCTGTAAAAAGCCGATTAAAATTTCTGCAATCGCGATACGGGTTTTCTTATCGATTTTTCCCATTATGCCAAAATCGACTACGCCGATATCACCGTTTCTTAGCAAAAATAGATTGCCTGGATGCATGTCGGCGTGAAAAAAACCGTGATTATAAACTTGCTCGAAATAGCTAATTACAAAATTTTTGGCGATTTGTTTTTTATCAAATGTCGATTCCGCTATGGCTTTGCTATTAGAAAAAGGAATTCCATTCAGCCACTCTAAAACTAAAACTTTGGAAGTTGAATCTTTCCAGAAAATTTTTGGCACATAAAAGCCTTCAAGACCCTGCAAATCTTCTTTTAAGCGCGAGGCGTTGGCAGCTTCTTGCAAAAGATCAAGTTCATCGCGCGAGACTTGCTTTAAAAGGTTAGCGACATCTAAAAAGCTTTTGGCTAAATATTTAGAAAAGCAGGAAATGATTTTTATCAATAATCGTAAAGTGCGAATATCACGATTCATGATTTTAGCAATTTGCGGACGCAAGATTTTTACAGCAACATCAGTGCCATCTTTTAATTTTGCTTTGTGAACTTGAGCAATTGAGGCTGATGCAACTGGAGTGAAATTAAATTCCGCAAAGAAATTTTCAGCCTGAGGGCCGAATTCGCGAGTAAGAATTTCTTTAACAATAGATTGGGGAAACGGAGGAAGGTGATCTTGAAAACTGGAAAGAATTATTGCCATCTCTTCTCCAGCCAGATCAGGTCGCACTGACAGAATTTGACCAAGCTTTACAAATGAAGGTCCAGCAAATTTTAAAAAGTAATAAACCGCTTTATTTTTATTGAAGAGATAGATTGGTAAACAGAGCAAAAATAAAGCAAATAGCCTGAAAAGATTTAGAATCGGGATCACTTGTTTTTATGGTTGCCTATTTATTTGGAGCGCCGGAATTTTCCGGAACAGAACTAACATCACCTTGATGCACATCAACTTTGATTTTATTTAAGTCAACATCAACCCCGGCCCAGCTAAATAATTTGGTTATCAGCTGCGATATTATATCGATAATATTTCCCGAAACTTCTTGGACTCTTGATAATACAAGTTTTAGAGCATTTGTTGCCTCAGGCGACATTTTAAGAATAACAGCCACCTCATCAACAGTAATGATATTTAGAACCAGCATAATAACAAGAATTGAAAAGGCAGTTGAGGCAAAAATGAAGATAGTCCTCATTGCCATAAAAGACATTATGTTGTTCATGACCGTTAATTAAATTAAATTAAAATAGATTTCCAATTTCTTAAATTTGGAGCCCTTAATAGCAAGATTATTCTTTTTTACACTGACCAAAATACATTCGTGGCGCAATTGGACGAGCATTGTAATTTTGCTCAATTAAATGGGCAAATGTCATATCATAAATTTTTTCCTGGCGTGATGTTATGATGAAGCTTGGACTGCCTGAATCACTGAGACAATATTTTTGTTCTTTAAGCAAGTTAGTCAAAAGCTTAGCTTCAGCTTGGGTCATTTTGGGGAATTTTTTATCTTTTGGTGAAGCGGCATTAACTTTGGTAAATTCTTCACTCGCAGAAAAAACAAAAGAATTTTTATCTGCAGTATTGTGTAAAGTCACGCGACCATATTTTGATGAATTGCCGGCGCAAGAAATTGCAAACAGAAAAAAGGGCAGAAAGATTAACTTTCCGCCCTTTTTATAATCAAATGATCTCGATTTTATTAGCTTAAGAATTTGCATCCGCAGCTTTTCCTTCAACTGAATGGTCAATGAAATCAAGCTTTTCTTTGATTCTAGAGGCTTTACCAGTAAGGGTGCGCAAGTAATAAAGTTTTGCCCTGCGGACAACGCCTTGCTTCAAAACCTCAACTCCAGCTAGCAATGGAGAATATAGAGGGAATTTTCTTTCCACACCAATTCCGCTGCTGATTTTTCTAACTGTAAAAGTTGCAGCATAGTTTGTTTCGTGCTTAGTTCTGGCAATTACAACGCCGCTGAAAGCTTGGATACGAGTATTTGTACCTTCAGTGATTTTATATTTCACACTAACAGTGTCGCCAACTTTAAATTTTGGTAATTCAAAACCACGAAGTTGTTGAATTCTGGCAGTTTGCGCTTTAGCAAAGTCTAAAATGAAATTTTTCATAAATCTTTTTCTTAAAAATTTTCTCTAATTTAGGTCAATTTAAAACTAACCCAAATTTTCATGAGAATGTGTTACGCAGCTTTTTTAGCTGCTTTTTTTTCTTTTTTTGGCTGTTCAACAGATTGCTCTTCGGTAACCCTGTCAACCAATTCCATGATCGCCATTGGAGCTTTATCACCAGTTCTAAAACCAAATTTCATTATTCTAGTGTAGCCACCATTTCTGTTAGCAACTCTTGGTCCGATTTCTTTAAACAATTTATCAATAATTTCTTGGTTACCAAGAATTGAGATGGCCAAACGACGGTTCGCCAAAGAATCTATTTTTGATAAAGTAATAACTTTTTCAACGAATGATTTGATTTCTTTTGCTTTTGGCAAAGTAGTTTTGATCAATTCATGCTTTAAGAAAGCCAGAGATAAATTACGCAACAAAGCTTTTCTGTGCGCAGTATTTCTACTAAGTTTTCTGCCTTTAATTCCGTGTTTCATGTTTAGAACTCCTTATTTTTCATCTTAAGCAAATCGTCCATGTTTTTTGGTGGCCAGTTAACAAGCTTCATACCAAAACCGAGACCCATGGCTTTAAGATTTTCTTTTAATTCATTGAGAGATTTTCTGCCAAAGTTAGCAGTTTTAAGCATTTCAGCCTCACTTCTGGAAACCAAGTCACCTACATAGATGATGTTTTCATTTTTCAAGCAATTATATGAACGAACTGAGAGCTCTAATTCATCAATTGTTTTGAGAAGGTTCTTATTAAATTCTGGCTCGATGTCAATTTCTTTACGAACTGGGGCATCGATTTTTTCAACATCAAAATTGATAAATACTTGAAGCTGTTCTTGCAAAATTTTTGCAGCAACGCCAATCGCATCTTGTGGAGTTATGGTACCATTGGTATCAACTTCCATGATCAATTTATCAAAGTCGGTGATTTGTCCAACACGAGCATTTTCAACTCGGTAAGAAACTTTTTTAACTGGGCTGAACATAGCGTCAACCATGATAGTTCCAACGCCGCGATCATTTTTTGAACCCTGTTCAGCAACAACATAACCCTTGTTGCATTCAACAACGATTTGCATGTCGATTTTAGCACCTTTATTTAAGGTGCAGATCAATAAATCTTTATTAACGATCTCAACGCCAGCCGGGGCTTCGATTGAGCCAGCATAAACTGGACCTGGTTTGTTTGAAGAAAGCTTCAGAACTGATGCGGAAGAGTCACCCTTAGTAACGGCCAAAGATTTCAAATTCATGATAATATCAAGAACATCTTCTTTAACGCCGTCAATTGCGCTATATTCATGAAGAACGCCTTCAATTTTTACTGAAGTAACACCAAAACCATTGATTGAAGATAATAAAACTCTTCTAAGAGCATTACCCAAAGTATTGCCAAAACCTCTAGCAAAAGGCTCCATAACAACTACTGATTTAGTAACGTTATCATAACCATCTTTAACAACGATCGAGCTAGGTTTGGTAAGTGAATGCCAGCTTTCTTTTAGAATTGCCATATTTTGTAAAATATTTTGGTTAAAAAATTCGAAAAAAGATTTTTTAAGAATTATACGCGACGTCTTTTAGCAGGACGGCATCCGTTATGCGGATGGTAAGTAATGTCCGTGATTAAGGTAACGTTAACACCAGCAGCTTGGATAGCGCGAAGTGAAGCTTCACGACCAACTCCCGGCCCCTTAATTTCGACTAGGACGTTTTGCAAACCACATTCTTTTGCAAAGTTAATCGCATGAGTAGTAGCAACTTGTGCGGCATAAGGAGTGGCTTTTCTAGATCCTCTAAAACCGTGCTTTCCGGCTGATGACCAACAGATGATGTTTCCGTTTGTATCAGAGATGGAAATAATTGTGTTGTTAAAGCTAGCAAAAACGTGAACTACACCATTAACGATGCTTTTCTTTTTTTTGCTGGAAGTTTTAGAAACTGACTTTTTATCGCCAGATTGAGCTTTAGTTTCAGTCATAGTTTTAAGTTATTTTACGGCTTTTTTCTTGCCTGCGATTGCAACGCCTCTACCCTTACGAGTTCTAGCGTTAGTATGAGTTCTTTGTCCACGAACTGGAAGCTTTTTCACGTGTCTAATGCCACGATAGCAACCAATATCCATTAGTCTTTTAATGTCGGAAGAAACTTTTCTTCTCAAATCACCTTCAAGAACCGAGTATTCTTTTTCAAGAAGAGTTCTTACTTGCGCAAGCTTATCTTCACTAACTTGATGAGTTCTCAAGGTTAGATCAATTTTTAGTTTTTGACAAATTTTGTTTGCAGTAGTACTGCCAATTCCATAGATGTAAGTCAAAGCGATAACAAAACGCTTTTCTTTCGGAATGTTCACGCCAGCGATTCTAGCCAAGGTAGAGCCCTCTTAAAAAATTAATTATTTTGGGAAGAAAGTTTTGAAGTTACTTCGATCAAGTCCTTGAAAACAAGGGGGGCGCTTTTTACGGCGTCAACTGAAAGAAGCAAGTTCTTTTTTTCATAATATCCAATCAATTCGAAAGTTGATTTGTGATAGACTTCTAAGCGATTTTTTACAGTCGCTTCGTTGTCATCACTTCTACTTTCGAAATGGCCAGATCCACAATTATCGCAAATTCCTTCTTTTGTAGGAATTTTGAAATAACGGTTATAAACGGTACCGCATCCTTTACAGGAAAAACGTCCGGAAATTCTTTTTATTAAGGCATCTTCGCCAACTTCAAAATTGAAAACGATCTCAATTTTTTTGTTTAGCGAAAAAAGCATTTCGTCAAGCGCAATTGCCTGATTCATATTTCTTGGAAAGCCATCGAGGATAAAGCCTTTTTGGCAATCTGATTCAATTATCCTGTTTTTGATAATACCTACTACAACTTCATCAGGAACTAATTGCCCTGAATTCATGTAAGATTTAGCAAGCTTACCAATCTCGCTTTGCTGCCCAACTTCTTTACGAAGAACCTCACCGGTTGAAATCGTAGGAATGTTTAATTCCCCAGCAAGCATTGCGGCTTGAGTTCCTTTACCTGATCCAGGAGCTCCTAAGAAAATTATGTTCATGCTCTAACTCTAACTCTTCTTTTTTTAGTAATAGAGCCGTATTTACCAGCAAAAAGATGTGATTGAACTTGGTTAACTAAATCTAAAACCACGTTTACCATAATCAAAATTCCAGTTCCGCCAATGTGGAGCGGGATTGAATAATGAGTAACTAAAATTTCCGGAGTTACGCAAACAAAAATTAAATATACCGCGCCAATTAAGGTGAGTCGAGAAACAATTTTGTCTAAAAAATTAGCGGTTGCAACGCCTGGTCGAATACCAAGAATGAAGCAGTTACTTTTTTTTAAATTATTGGCAACTTCTTCGGTATTAAAAATAATTGAAGAATAAAAATAAGAGAAAAATAAAATTAATGACGAGAATATAAGTAGGTAAAGCCCACCCCCTCTGCGCAAAGTTGATGCCAAAAAATCACCATCGGCTCCAGTAAATTGTACTAATGCCGCCGGGAACATTAAAATCGAGCTAGCAAAAATTGGCGGAATAACGCCAGAAATATTAATTTTTAATGGCAAGAAAGATGAATCAGACACTCCTGAAGCTTTCATCATTGCACCATTTGGATATTGAATTTTGATGCGTTTATGAGTTTTTTCAACAAAGCAAACCAACATTAAAAATGCTGCAAAGGCGAGGAAAAAAATAACTATTGTAAACCAAGAATAAACTCCGGTTTTTGAAAGGTCAAAAATTTGTACAATTGTTGAAGGCAGAGAAGAAGCGATACCAACAAAAATGATTAGAGAAATTCCGTTACCAATTCCTGAAGTTGTGATTCTTTCACCGAACCACATAAGCATAACAGTTCCTCCGACCAAGCTTACGCAGGTTGTCCACATAAAAATACTGGAGTCAGAAACGAAAGCATTGTGATCAGAATTTGAAAGTGCGTAATAAACGCCGATTGACTGAAAACAGGCCAGAATAATTGTTAGATAACGAGTATATTGATTAATTTTTGCGCGACCATAATCACCTTCCTTCTTCAAGTTTTCTAAACCCTTATACATTGAGGTTAGAAGCTGCATGATGATTGACGAAGTTATATAAGGCATGATGTTCAGAGCAAAAATGCTCATTCTTTCAAGGGCGCCGCCTGAAAATAAATTGATCATACCAAACATATTAGCCCCAGAACTAGAAAAAAACTTTTTCAACACTTCCATATCGATGCCAGGAATCGGCACAAAAGTACCAAATCTATAGACAAGCAAAATGAATATTGTGAATAAGATGCGTTTTTTTAACTCTGAATTGGCAACTAAGGATGACATTATGAGCTGAAGGCTTTTGCTTTTTCAGAATAGGCATCAACAGCAACTTTAAAAGTTGCGGCAATTGAAGCATCTTTGCCCATAATAAGCTTTACTTTAGATCTTTGACAATCAATCAAACCAACTTGCTCCAGTTTTTCTTTTGTAATAACTGCAGAAGAATCAAGCTTCTTACTTTCGATGAAGTTTAAAATATTTGTAATATTAACTACTTCAATTTCTTTGCGGTGAATGTTTTTGAAGCCTCTTTTCGGAAGGCGCATGTGGATTGGAGTTTGACCACCTTCAAAACCTTTTACGGAATGATGACCAGTTCTCGCTTTTTGACCTTTTACACCACGGCCAGAAGTTTTTCCTTTACCAGAGCCGATACCACGACCGACACGAATGCGAGAATTTCTTTTAATTTTTGGTAAACCCTGAAGAGAAAGAGACATAGTTTTAAGCTAATGAAATTTTTACGATGTGACCGACTTTTTTAATCATGCCTAAAATAGATTGATCGCAGTTTAATTTTGCTGAACTGCCGATGCCTCTTAGGCCAAGACCAATAAGGTTGCCCTTTTGTCTGTCATTTAGTTTTGATCCGCCTTTGATTTGCGTAACAACAACTTTTTTATTTAGAAAATTATCGAATTGCATGATTATTCACTCACCTCTTTTTTTTCTTTTTCCACATTATGATTAAGTGCTAAATTTCTTCTTTTAACAATTTCGGAAATTTCTTTTGATCTTCTCTCGGCAACCATTTTTGGCGAAACCAACGCTTTAAGCGCTGTAAATGTTGCGGCAACTAGGTTATATGGATTTGAAGTTCCAACTGATTTAGCAACGATATCGTGAATTCCTGCACATTCAAATACTGCGCGCATAGGACCACCAGCAATTACTCCGGTACCAGCGGGAGCAGCTCTTAGGTAAACTTTTGCGGCACAAAATCTAGAGAAAATGTCGTGATGTATTGTGCGACCCTCTTTCAGAGAAACTTTAATCATAGTTTTTTTAGCTGCTTCGAAGGCTTTATTTTTAGCATCAGAAACTTCAGTTGCATTTCCTTTTCCGAAACCGACTCGGCCATTTTTATCACCCACAACAACTAAAGCTGCGAATGACATATTTTTACCACCTTTTACAGTTTTAGAAACGCGGTTAATCGCTACTAATCTTTCAACGATTTCAACACCGCCTTTTTCTTTCTGATTATTTTTTTGTTGTTTAGACATCTGAATTTTAAAATTAATTAGAACTGTAAACCGGCTTCGCGGCAAGCTTCAGCGATGACCTTTACGCGACCGTTATAAATATATGCACCTTTATCAAAAACGACTTCTTTAATGCCATTTTCTAAACAAAGCTTAGCAAATTCCACGCCAACTAGTTTGGCTTTTTCTATGCCGCTTACTTTTTTATTTTCTTCAAAACTAAGCGTTGAGAAAGAAGTTAAAACTTTTCCTTCAACGTTTATTAGTTGAGCGTAGATATTTTTGTTTGTTCTGCAAACAACAATTCTAGGGCGGTTAGACTTATTGTTTTTAGCAATGTTGCTTCTAACTCTATATTTTCTTCTTTCGTATGTTGAATTAATCATATTACTTTTTCTTACCCTCTTTTCTTAGGATTTTTTTGCCAAAAATTTTGACACCTTTGCCTTTGTAAGGCTCAGGCTTTCTGAATGAAATAATTTCAGCAGCAACTTGGCCAACTAAAACTTTATCGTTTCCAGTTATTATAATTAAGTTTGGTTTTTCGAAAGCAGCATTGATACCAGACGGTAAAGCATAATAAATTTCGTGGCTGTAACCTAAGGTTAAAGTCAAGATTCCTTTATCAACTGAAGCCTTGTAACCAACTCCGTTAATTTCTAGAACTGTTCTGAAATCAGTTTGTAAGCCAGCAACGATATTTTTTACGTTGCTTCTATCCATACCAACAAACATTGAAATGTCTGAAATAGATTTGTCAGCAGATGTAAATTTGATTTGCTTGTCAGCGAACTCAGCTTTTACACCTAAACTAATTTGATAAGTTTTTGTAACCTTACCATTATCAAAAGTAAGAGTGTTTTTATCAATCACTACTTTGATATTATCTGGAATGCTAACCGGTAATTTTCCTACGCGAGACATGTTTGAAAACTAAAATATTTTAAAAAGAACTTCGCCGCCAAGCTTTTTGGTTCTGGCATCGTGATCGGCAATAACGCCCTGTGAAGTAGAAATAACAACCATTCCTAAGCCATTTTTAACTAAAGGAATTTTATCAGCTGAGCGATAAATTCTTCTTCCTGGCTTAGAAATAACTTCAATTTCATTAACTACAGGATTTGAATAATGATATTTCAAATGAATATCAAATTTATCAAAATTACCTTCTTTGATTTTGCTATAGTTCAGAATGTATCCTTCGTCTTTTAAGATGCGTAGAATATTTTCTCTAAGGCTAGAAACCGGCGAAGAAATTGTTGCTTTTTTTGCCATGTAGCCATTTTTAATTCTGGATACAAGATCTGAAACTGGATGATTGAAAAACATTATATTACCAACTTGATTTAATTAAACCTGGAATTTGTCCCCAAGATGCTAACTCTCTGACCGCAATACGAGATAGGCCGAATTTTCTTAAATTACCTCTTGGTCTGCCGCTAAGAGCACATCTATTCCTGTGCCTGATACGAGCACCATCGCGAGGCATTTCTGAAAGCTTAATTTGCGCTACTAATCTTTCTTCAAAAGTCAAAGATTGGTCATCAGCAGTTGCAATAAGTTTTTGTCTTTTTGCTTTATGCAATTGGGATAGTTCTTTTCTTTTGTTATTTTTAAGAATCGATGATTTTTTTGCCATGTTACTACTTGATTGGAAAGTTAAGTTTTTTTAGCAAGAACAGAGCTTCTTCTTTAGTTTTAGCTGTAGTTGCAATTGTAATGTTCATACCGAAGATTTTTGGAATGTTATCAAGATCAACTTCCAAGAAAATATTATGTTCTTTTATACCAAAAGAATAGTGCCCACTTTGGTTAAAACCTTTTGGAGATAAACCGCGGAAGTCTCTGATTCTTGGTAAAGCAATATGAGTCAATCTATCCAAAAATTGATACATTTTTTTGCCGCGCAGAGTAACTCTACAGCCGATTGGCAAATCTTTTCTTAGTTTAAATGTTGAAATCGCTTTGCGAGATTTAGTCAAAACTGCTTTTTGACCAGCAATGTTTGAAACTTGCGCTGCCAAATAAGCCAAAAATTTATTGTCACTATCGCCGGCTTTAATACCAACATTAAGACTTATCATTTTTAGTCTTGGGAGAGCCAGATCGTTTGTATAAGAAAAATTTTTCTTAAGATCTGCAATCGAATCCTTGTAGAGTTTTTCAGTTATAGTTTGCATCGATTATCCAATTTTTTTGCCAGATTTTTTTGAAACGCGATTTTTTCTAGTGAAGATTTTACCTTCGCCAGCATCGGTTACAAATTTAATTTTAACCGCTTTACCATCTTCAACATGTGAAATGTTAGAAATGTGAATGGGTTTTTCAACTTTTAGAATTTGACCAGGGTTTGTAGAAGTTGGTTTTTTGTGTACAGTTGCAAGGTTAACGCCTTCTACGATAACTTTATCAGAAGTAAGTGCCGTAATCTTTCCAGATACGCCTTTGCTTGATCCAGTAAGAACAATAACTTGATCGCCTTTTTTAAATTTTTTTGCCATGTTTTATAAAACCTCCGAAGCTAATGATGCAATTTTCAAGAAGTTTTTTTGCCTAACTTCACGGGCGACTGGTCCGAAAACACGAGTTGCTAATGGCTCGCCGTCTTTATCAACCAGAACAACCGCGTTATCGTCAAATTTTACAAAACTTCCATCGTTTCTAACGATTTTGCTTCTAGTGCGTACAATTACACCTTTAGCTACTTGTCCTTTTTTAACCTTAGCCCCAGGAATAACACTGGTGATCGAAAGAACAATGATTTCACCGATACCAGTGATCATGTGATCTGATCCGCCAAGAACTTTGATACATCTAGCTGTTTTTGCCCCTGAATTATCGGCAACAACTAGGTTTGTTTGCATTTGAATCATTTGTAATACCTAATTAGTTAACTTTAAGAGCCCATCTCTTGGTTTTGGAGATTGGTCTTGAACCAACAATTTCAACCTCGTCGCCAACAGTTACTGTTTTACCTTGCGAATCCACTAAATATTTTTTGTGGCTGGTAATATATTTACCGTAGCGAGGATGTTTTTTGTAAGTGGTTGAGAGAGCCTTAAAGGTCTTCTCGTCAATAATATTTAAAACCGTAACTTTCATGTTTTAAGCAGCAGCCTGTTTTTTGTTAATTTGGGTAAAAAGTCGAGCGACTTCTTTTCTTTTGTTCTTGTAATCTTTTGCAACAGTTGCTTCGCCAGAAGAAGCTTTGATTCTCATCATAAGCAGATCTTTTTTAAGGCTGGCAATATTGGTCAAAATTGATTTATTTTCTTCTTTTTTCATATCTAAAGTTATTTTATTTAAGCACTTTATTTTAGGAGCGCTTTTCAAAAACTAAACGTGATTAACGATTTTGGTTTTGAACGGTAATTTTGCAGCCGCTTTAACTAAAGAGGTTGAGGCCGCTTCACCGTCGATTCCATCAATTTCAAAGATTATACGACCTGGTTTGATTTTAGCGATATAATATTCTACATTACCCTTACCACTTCCCATCCTAACTTCGGCTGGTTTTTTAGTGACTGGAGTGTGCGGGAAAACCATAATCCAGAGTTTACCAGCACGCTTCATATAACGAGTGATGACTTTTCTGGCAGATTCAATTTGTTTAGAATTAAGTTTACCTGGCTCAAGAGCCTTCAAACCGAAAGATCCGAATTTTAGGCTATTACCATTAGCTGAAGTACCGAGAATTTTTTTCCCGCCTTTCTGCGCTTTTCTATATTTTGTCTTTGCTGGAACTAGCATTTTTAAACTTAATTATTTGCTGTTTTTGACTTCTTTTCAGTGAAGCCTTTATAAATCCAAACTTTTACGCCAATAACGCCGTAAGTTGTGTAAGCGTTAGCAATAGCGTAATCGATATTGCAACGCAGAGTGTGTAGCGGAACCGAACCTTCTTTATACCATTCGGTTCTTGCAATTTCAGCTCCACCTAATCTTCCTGAGCAGCTTACTTTAATTCCAAGGGCACCATATTTCATAGCAGCTTGCATGGATTTCTTCATAACTTTTTTGAAAGCGGCGCGACCTTCAAGTTGTTTTGCAATATTTTGGGCAACTAATGAAGAATTGACGTCTGGCTTGTCGATTTCGACGATTTTGACATCAACCTTACAGCCAGCAATTTTTTCTACGGCTTGGTTGATTTTTTCAATATCTAAACCTTTTTTACCGATAAGAACGCCTGGTTTAGAAGTTTTGATAATCAAGTTAACTTTGTCAGACGGTCTTTCAATGACAATACTGCCAATGCCACAATGAGCATAGTTTTTCTTGATGAAGCTTCTAATGGTTACGTCACTAATTAGCTTTTTAGCATAATTTTTCTGATCGAACCAAACCGACTCCCAGTTTTTGCTGTTGAGCAGTCTAAAACCTACTGGATTAACCTTCTGACCCACTACTTACTCCCCTTTTTTTGTTTTTTTCGGCGCTTTTTTTTCAGGCTGTTTCTCAGCCAAAATAACGCGGATATTGCTAAAAGTTTTTAGAATGCGACTTGATTTACCGCGACCTCTTGCTGCAAATCTGCGCAGCGCGAAAGCACGACCAACGTCAACATCTTTAACGTAAAGATTGTCTACATCCATGTTATGGTTGTTTTCAGCATTTGACATCGCTGAATAAACCAAAGCCCTAACGGTTGAAGCAATTTTCAATTTAGAAAATTGCAGAAGTTTTAAGGCTTCAGAAACTGGTAAACCAGTCACATTTTTAGTTACTCTCATAACTTTTAGCGGACTTGATTTTACTGCGCTTAAATAAGCTACTGATAGTTTTTGAGTCATGATCTATTATGATTTTGTAACTTTTTTATCACCACCGTGACCATAGAAAGTTCTGGTTGGAGCAAATTCACCGAATTTATGTCCGACCATTCCTTCTGTAACTGCAACGGAAACGAATTTTTTGCCATTATGAACAGCAAAGTTTACGCCCACGAATTGTGGTAGAATTGTTGATCTTCTAGACCAGGTTTTAATAACCTGTTTCTTTGAAGAAGAAAGATAGTCTCTTGCTTTTTTAAGCAGATAACCGTCTACGAATGGAACTTTCCAAGTTGATCTAGGCATGATTATTTATCCCTTCTTGATTTTACGATGAAGCGGTTTGTAGGATTGCTTCTCTTTCTTGTTTTCTTACCTTTTGCTGACTTACCAGTTGGAGACACAGGATGTCTACCGCCAGAAGTTTTACCTTCACCACCACCATGTGGGTGGTCTACCGGGTTCATTACAACACCTCGTACAGTTGGTCTAATGCCCAACCATCTTGATCTACCAGCTTTACCAATAGATATGTTTTTGTTATCTAGGTTAGAAACTGATCCAATAGTCGCCATACAATCAAGCAAGAATAATCTAATTTCACCAGATTGTATTTTTAATAGAGCGTAGCCACCATCTTTACCAACCAATTGGGCATATGTTCCAGCTGATCTAGAAACTGCACCACCACAACCTGGTTTTAATTCGATATTATGGATGATGGATCCAATAGGAATTACCGAAAGTGGCATAGAGTTGCCAATTTTGACGTCGATCAAAGTTTTCGAAGACATGATGCGATCACCTACAGCTAGCTTGTGTGGCGCTAGGATGTAAGAGAAAATTCCATCAGAATATTTTAACAATGCAATAAAGGCGGTACGATTTGGATCATATTCTATTCTTTCTACTGTCGCTTCTAGATCGAGCTTATCGCGCTTGAAGTCGATAACACGGAAAGATTTTTTATGACCGCCAGATTTATGTCTAACAGTGATATGACCCATATTGTTTCTACCGGCATCCTCTCCAACTTTTGTAGTCAGAATTTTTAAAGGAGAGCCTTTCCACAATTCACTTCTATCAATGGTTATAAGCTGCCTTAGTGAAGGAGTTATAGCCTTATAATTCTTAAGAGCCATGAGATTACGAACCGAAATTAATTGATTGACCTTCTTTCAAGGTAATGATGGCTTTTTTGTATGAGCCCCTTGTTCCCTCAATACCTTTAAATCTTTTTGTTTTAGATTTAGTATTGATTATATTCACTTTTTCAACTTCAGCACCAAAAGCTTTTTTGATTAATGAAGCGATTTCGTTTTTGCCGCAGCTTGAGTCAACTTCAAAATGATATTTTCCGTCAACTAGCTGTTTGTTTGATTTTTCTGTGTAAATCAAGCTTTTAATTTTGTCATATTGTAATAGAGCAGTCATTACGCTATTGCCCCCAAGATATTATTTTCAAAAACTTTGCTATCAACCATCAAATGGTCAAAGCTTAAAATGTCATACACGTTCAAAGCTTTAGCATCTAAAGTTTTTACGTTTTTAAGGTTTTTTGCAGACTTAGTTAAAGCAGCATTTGAACCATCGTGAACAATCAAAGTGCTAGCAAAACTATTTTTTGCTAGAGTTTCGCTGATTTTAGAAGTTTTAATTTCTGAACCGAAATCTGAAAATAGCGAAACTTTATTTTCTTTTAATTTCATTCTTAACACATCGGCTAAAGCTTTTTTAACGATTTTCTTTGGCATAGAAAAATCAAATGAGCGTGGCATTGGACCATGGCAAGTTCTACCCCCAACAAACTGTACCGATCTCTTGCTACCTTGACGGGCGCGACCAGTACCTTTTTGTTTGTGTGGCTTGGCTGTGGTGCCTGAAATTTCAGCCATTGTTTTAGTTTTTGCAGAACCAGATCTTCTGCTCGCAAGTTGCCATCTGACAACGTAAGCAACTGATTTTGCACTTTCAATTTCGAAATCGGAGGCTACGTCGATTTGTTTAGAACCAACTTTATTTGCACCGAAATCTATTGTTTTAATAGTTAAAGAAGTCATATCGTCTTAAAAATTTTTGGCGATTTTGAGGATGACGTCACCGCCAGAGTAACCAGGAATCGCGCCTTTTACAGCAATAACTGACTTTTCTTTGTCAATCATTAGAACTTCCAAATTTTTTACAGTAACATTGTCAACACCCATATGTCCGGCCATTTTCTTTCCTTTGAAAGTTTTACCGGGATCTTGTCTTTGACCTGTTGAGCCGTGTGAACGGTGAGAAACTGAAACGCCGTGAGAAGCTTCCAAGCCACGGAAATTCCATCTTTTCATAACTCCGGCAAAGCCTTTACCTATAGTAACGCCGCCAACAGAAATTTTATCACCTTCTTTAATAACTGAGTCAATTGTGATTGAATCACCTACTTTAAGTTCTAAACCTTTTTTAACTTGAGAACCCCGGATCTTTCTAAAAAGTGGAACTGATTTTTTGTTAAAAATTCCAGCAACTGAATTAGAAACTTTTTTTGCACTAGTAATTTTTTCAAAAGCTACTAGCAAGTTGTCAAATTCTTTATCTTGGTTTACTGCTAATTCAAGCACACAATTGTCATAAACTTGGATCATAGTCAAAGGTACGGAAACACCGTTATCTTTGAAAATGTGAGTCATGCCGATTTTTTTTCCGACTAATTCTAACATCTAGTTTTTTGCTCCCCCTGAACCGTTGATTGCGATTTTAATGTTCACGCCAGCTGAAAGATTTAACTTCATCAAAGCATCAACAGTTTGGGCTGTTGGGGAGATGATTAATAATCTTTTTGATGATCTGATTTCAAATTGTTCACGGGAATCTTTATCAACGTGAGGTCCTCTGATTACGCAGAACTTTTGAATTTTGGTTGGCAAAGGAATTGGTCCTTTAATGCCAGCGCCAGTTCTTCTAACCGTTCCGATGATTTCATTCATCGCCTTGTTCAAGACAAGATGGTCAAAAGATTCAAGAGTGATTTTGATGCTCTCTTTATTTTTCATTTTATTAATAATTCATCTTAATAAATCCCGAAACAACTGCGGGATAGAATTTTTAAACTTACTTAGTATTTAAGAAAATCTTACTTGATAATCTTAGCAACAACTCCAGCTCCAACAGTTCTACCACCTTCACGGATGGCAAAACGCAAGCCTTCTTCCATTGCGATTGGGTTGATTAATTCAACGGTCAACTTGGTGTTGTC
>Ga0114967_10001652_pt1 | contig 18773 bp, 13 predicted proteins | sample M_130628_MF_Meta_FD_92639 | JGI IMG/M metagenome (GOLD analysis project Ga0114967, IMG submission 92639) | Freshwater microbial communities from Lake Montjoie, Canada to study carbon cycling - M_130628_MF_MetaG | ecosystem: Environmental > Aquatic > Freshwater > Lake | place: Lake Montjoie... | reverse complement strand
TGGGAAACCGAACGCGCCTACCTGAACATGGAAGCCAGATGACCCACCTCTGAAAAACGCGATTTACAGAAAAGGTGTTGCTTTATCCACGACGGGATCTCCGTTCAAAGCCTGGAAGCCATCATCGCAATCAAGGGTGGTTGTGGTGGTCACCCACCGCTTGTCCGCACTGGGACCACTGAACGGTTGCGAGATTCGTTTTCGACCGACGTTCACAAGGGCTTTGTGGGGATTTCCGTAGCAAGAGAGTGCTCACGGGCGCACAGATGCCGGGAGGATGAAAGGCATGCCGGCCGAGGGACCGAGACGTGCTTGATAGAGCAACGCTTCCCTACAGGAACCCTCAAACACCGATTTTTCCTGCTTTTGGCGTTCTTGGGGCTTTCGGGGCGGCCTCAACCAGTTCAGAATCTTCCACGCCCAGGAAACCCCTGCGAGAACCAACGGATACCGCCACTTCGATAGCTCTGAATCCTTAAGGGAGACCATCGTGAATCATGGTCTCCACGGACACAAAGAGTACCAAAACGTCGTTTGCGATGAACTTCCCTCCAATCTTCCGAGTCCTTGCAATCCAATTTGCCCTTCATCTCCATGACTGTTTCCAGAAACATCGACTGACTTTTGGTGCACGCGGGCGGAGGTGACCGATGTGGGAGGGATTTTCAGAATGTCGACATTTTGTCAGGTGACTCGCGAGGTACTCGTGTGGTCATGTGTGTTGGCCATTTTGGCCTCTTCGACGTCGTTGCGTTCACAGGAAACGGGACCAGCGCTGCCAACCGAATCCCAGCGATTCGAAATGACGTTGGGCATAGGTGATTTTTATCACGCTGAGAAAATGGTAGTGGAGTCGCCCGATTTGGCCAAGGACGATGTTCTGATGTTGCCTTGGCTCAAATTGAAGCAGGGCAAAGTCGGCGAGGGAGTATCGTTGATAAAGCAACGAGTCGAAGACGCCGCGGGCGATCGTGAGGCACTGGCGTGTAACGCGATACAGATGATGTCGGACTTCTCCTTGGAAAATGCCATTGCGCTGGGGTTGCAATGGCTTGCCGATTCGGGCATGGCCGACATTCACAAGCCGGTCAAGCTGACGATGGCACGGATGCATTTGCGAAACAATCAGCCAGAACTTGCCCGACCTCTCATCGATGAGGGACTCGAACATGGCGACCAAAGCGAGTCTCTGAAAGACGTCATCTTTGCCTTCGTGCTCTATCTCTATCAAGCGGGAGAGCCGAACGAAGCGCTGCGGTACTTTGAGGCGTTGAGATCTCACTTCCGTGAGACCCGACTTGAGCCGGGTTACCAACTTCAGTGGGCCCATATTGCGACAGCAGCCGGACAGCCAATCGTCGCAATAAAGACGCTTGATCGGTTGACAAGCGAATACCCAGACTACTTTCGGTCCAATGAGGTGTTGTTTCGGATATCGAAGGGGCTTGCCTATGAGAAAATCGGGGGCCTGGAGGATGCCAAGGTCGAATTCACGGCGGCAGTCGACCTAAGTCGCTCCGATCCATCGCAGGCGGACATCGCGAGAGCAAAGCTGAAGGAGCTCACGCAGCGTGAGGAGTCGCTGAAACTTGCCGCTGACGCGAGAGCCGCGGCGGCCGAAGAAGCTCATCCACCTCTGACGAGGAACGTCTCTTTGTGGTCTAGGTTGATGGTCGTTGTGAATGGAACTGTGGTCGCAGCACTGTTTGTTTGGTGGTGCTATCGAAGAGGATGGTCGATCGGTGCTGCGCCGAAGCGGGATTGATCTCATCCTGAGGGGCGGGGAGGTGCGGGCGGCCGTATCCTTTCATGGTGGGGGCGTACGGCCGGGCGCCGACTGCCCCGCGGCCCGGGCGTTCAGGAATGACTTTCCCCACCGGCCGGCGTCACAGCGCCTTCAGCCAGGCGACGAGATCGTCGATCTCCGCCTCGGTCAGCGCCGGCTGGCCGGTGATCTTCTCCGGCGAGTGAGGGCCGGAAAGGAGATCGTGGAGCGACCGGGCCCGGGCGTTGTGGAGCCAGCGCGTCTTGCGGTAGCCGGCCAGGAGCGTCGGCGGACTGTACGACGGATAGCGATCTCCCTTCTTTCCTAACCCCACGTCGTGAAGGCCGGGGGTCGTGTAGAAGGGGGGGGCATGGCAGTCGCTGCACCCAGCGCGGGCCGACTCAAACAGTGTCTTGCCCCGCTCGGCGGCTGCTGACAGGCTTCCGTCGGCCAAGCGAAACGGGCTCGGCGGCGGCTCGAGACCGGCGAGGAAGGCGGTCAGGGCCGCCACGTCGGCAGCAGGCGGCTCGGGCGCCTGCATCGAGTCGATCATCGATTTCTTCACGGCGGTGGGGAGATCGGTTTGCCAGCCATGCCAGGTCCAGGGGCCGGTCGCGGCGAGCTGCCAGAGGGGCAACACCGTCTTGTAGCTGCCGACGGAGCCGTCGTTGAGGGTGTCGAACGTGACGGTATTCCCACCCCCCTCCCAGTGGCAGGTGTGGCAGGAATACCACTGGTCGAGACTGCGACGGGCATCGTGGAAGATCGCCTCGCCGCGGCGGACGAGCTGCTCCTGCTCCGTCGCCACCTCCCCACGCGAGAGCGTCATGGCGCCGACGAGCCCGGGGCCGGCCGGATCGATCTCCTGAACGGCGTCGAGGAGGGCGTTGGCGACGAACACCCGCGTGCCATCGGCCGACACCGCGAGCCCCAGCGGGCGGCCGTCGAGGTCGAGCCGGCGGAAGCGCTTCGAATCGGTCGAGAGCCCCCGGTCCATCACTTCGGCGCCACTGATCTGCGTCCAGGGGAGCCCGGCGGCGGCGTCGAAACGGAGCAGCTCATGGGTGCCGCCGGCGGCCACGAGGACCGTCCGGCCCTCATCGACCAGCGCCAAGCCGAGAACGTCGCCGACGGCCCGGCCGGAGACGTCGAGGGTCAGGCCGTGGAGCGTGCCACCATCCGGGGTGATCTCGAGCTTGCCGAGCCGGCTCCCGGTCACCCATCCGCGCCGAATGTCACCAGGAGAGGTAAACCCGCCGCCGTCGTAGGTGAAGGTGAAGTAGAGTGTGCCGCCGTCGGGTGTGAACGCCGGCTGACCGACGTTGAGCCCCTTGAAGGGATGGCGCGAGCGGACAAGCCGGCTCGGGGCATCGACCAGCACGAGCTCGGCGCCGGCGGCGCAGGCGACGGCCACCGTCGCGCCGTCGGGGGAGAGGGCGATGAAACGGGGCAGGGGGGATGTCGGGATCGGCGCCGACACGGTGCCCGCTTCGAGGTCGACGGCGACGATCGCGGCGCTTGCCGCGAGGGGCACCCACGCCGTGCTGCCGTCGGCGGAGACGACGACATCATGCGGCTCGAAGCCGACATGGATCCGGCCGGTCTCCACCAGCCGCCCCTCCCTCACATCGAGAGCGACAACATCCCCCGATTCCTCGGCGACCGCGACGAAACGATCGGGCCCACGGGGGGCGATGGCGGCAGGCCGACCGCCGATCGGGAGCTCGGCGGCGATCGCCCCGGTGGCATCGAGGAGCGAGACGGTCCCGGCCGCCCGATTCGCCGTCGCCAGCCAGCGGCAGTCGGCCGAGATCGCCACGGCCACCGGCGTCCGCCACGGGCCTGCCTCCGCCGGCACGGCGGCCACGGCGGCCAGGGCAGCGAGAGGAAGGAGGAGGAGCCACGTCGCGCCGGGAAGGCAACGAAGGCCGAACGATCCGATCGGGGTTTCCTCGCACATGTCGACTTCTCCGGCCAGGGGTCCGCGGCACCGGTCCGCCAGACTACCAACCTCTCCGGCCCCGGGCCCATCCCGCGATTGTGCCCCCCCACAGCCGGGCGCTTTCGTCTTCGGCCCCGCAAACCCTAAAACAGGTGCGGGGTGGGAAAGAACCCTCCCCTTCAGCCGGCCTGTCGGAGTCGAGCGATGCCGAACCTCATGAGACAAAGTCAACCCGGGTCTGCCGGGAGGGCAAGCCGGGGCTTCACCCTCGTGGAGCTGCTCGTCGTCATCGCCATCATCGGCGTTCTCGTGGGGCTCCTCCTCCCGGCCATCCAGGCCGCCCGCGAGTCGGCCAGGCGCACCTCCTGCGGCAACAAGATGAGGCAGCTCCTTGTCGGGCTGACCCGCAGCCACGACACCGCCCGCCGCTTCCCCGCCGCCATCGACCGCTACCCCTCGAAGGCTGTGACGTTTGCCACCAACGGCGGCCCGGCGTCGGCCCAGCCGGGGGGCTTCAGCTGGATCGTCCACATCCTCGCCTATCTCGAGGAGTCGAATCTCCACGCCGGGATCTACGCCGGATCGGGGCGACTCGGTCGCGGGGCCTATCCCTTCATGCCGACGCTGGCGATCAACAACCTTCCCCATCCCTGCCAGACCCAGCTTCCGCTCCTCCAGTGCCCCTCGTATGCCGGGCAGCCGATTGTCACCGCCGCGGCGGGGAGCGCCTTCCATTCGATCGGCAGCTACGACGGCTCAACCCCGTATCCGACGATGGCGATCACCAACTACAAAGCGATGGCCGGCGTCGCCTCGCAAGGGAAGGTGGCCGGGCTCGACAAGGCGGCCGCGGGAATTGCCGACAACGGCGGCCTGCCGCTGAAGGGCCCGAAGACGGTCGATCCCGACAACGACGACCTCCCCTATCTCGGGCTCGACATGGATGCCATCCGCGACGGGACGTCGACGACGATTCTCCTCACGGAATCGAAGGAGGGGGGCAACTCTGCCTGGATCGACGGCATGCAGGCGTTCGTCGTGGCCCTCGCCGACGATTCGCCGGCGCTCCCCACCCTCGACGGCAAAACCTGGACCGTCGGCAGCGCCGTGTCGGCGCTCGGCTACGGACCGTCCGCCGCCGCCCCCACGCGCACGAGCCTCGATCTCGGCAACCGGGGCACGCGCGGCAACTCCGCCTGGGGACCGAGCAGCGACCATGCCGGCGGGACGGTCACGACCGGCTTCGGCGATGGCCACCTGACAAACCTCGCTCCCGACATCGATCCGGCGGTCTATTTCGGCCTCGTCACCCGCGCCTCCGGCGAGTCGGTCAACGCGGAGTGACCACCCGGTCGATCGACAGCCGGAGGAAGTGGGTGGCGCAGCTGATGCACGGATCGTAGCTGCGGATCAGCTGCTCGCAGCGGAGGGTGGCGGCCGCGTCGTCGAGGGGGAGCACGGCGGGGAGGAAGGCGCGCAGATCGGCTTCGATCCGGGCCTGGTTTTGCGAGGTCGGCGGCACGATCGTCGCCGCGCTGATCAGCCCCGCGGCATCGATCGCATAGCGGTGCCAGAGGAGGCCGCGCGGGGCCTCGGTGGCATGACTCCCCATGCCCTCGCGGAGTGGGAACGGGGCCCGCGGCGGATCGGAAGGGCGTGTCCAGGCGCGGGCGATCTTGAGGGCTTCCTCGCAGGCCGCCACGATCTCGATCGACCGGGCCACGATCGACCGAAAAGGATTGCCCTGCGGCCAGTCGAGCCGGGCCGCGGCCTGCGCGGCCCGCGGCGGGAGCCGATCGCGGCACAGATTCAAGCGCGCGAGGGGACCGACCGCATAGGGGGCGCCGGAGGGAAGGCGGACAGCATGGAGCGCCGTGCTCCACGACACCTGCCGCTCCTCGAAATGCTCCTGGAACGAAGCGGCGGGAATGTCGAGGCCGTCGCTCGATACGATCCGCCCTTCGTTGAACGGGTAGTCGACGTCGTGGCGCAGGGCCACGAAATCTTCGGGGCGCTCGAAGGAGGGAAACTCGAAGCCGCTGACGGTGTCGACCAGCTCGAGCGCCGCGCCGAGCCCCCACTCCAGATCGGCCCCGAGATCCCGCAGCGCTGACTCGGCAGGCCAGGCATGGAAGCCGCCGACGGCGACGTTGATCGGATGGACGGCCCGGCCTCCCACCACTTCCATGATCCGGTTGCCGAGCCCCTTCAACCGAAAGCCCGCTTCGACCAGCTGTGGGTGATCGATCGCCATCGCAAATCCGCTCTCGTAGCCGAGAAAGTCGGGGGCGTGGAGGAGATGGACATGGAGGGCATGGCTCTGGATCCACTCGCCACAGTAGAGAAGGCGCCGCAGTTCGGCGACACCGGCGGGGGGCATGACCTCGAGCGCCGTCTCGAGCGCCCGGCAGGCGGTCATCTGGTAGGCGACCGGGCAGATCCCACAGATCCGCGCCACCAGATCCGGGACTTCGTCGACGGCCCGACCGACGAGGATCTTCTCGAAGAACCGGGGGGGCTCGTAGATGTTGAACTCGGTGATCCCGATGCCGTCCTCGTCGACGCGGACGCGCAGCGCTCCCTCCCCCTCGACCCGGGCCAGCGACTTGACGATGAAGGACCGCGATCCACTCATGACGCTCCCTCCCCGGCCGCGAACCGATCCCCCTCGACACGAAACGCCGGGGCCCAGGCGTTGATCCCGCGAACGAGCCGGAGCAGCTCGTCGCGTGGCACCCCGGCGGCTTGATAGTGAAGATTGAGGCTGACGAGATTGGCCGTGTCGCTCGGCCCGAAGCAGCCGAAACAGCCGCGGTCATGCCCCGGGCAGATCGCCCGGCAGCCGGCCTGCGTGACCGGCCCCAGGCAGGGGATTCCGCGCGCCACCGCCACGCACACCGTCCCATCCGCCTTGCATTCGGCGCACACGCTCGTCGCCGGCACGCGCGGTTTCCGCCCCGCGATCAGCGCGGAGAGGATCTCGACGAGCTGGCCGGTGTCGATCGGACAGCCACGGAGCTCGAAGTCGACCGGCACATGCTCGGCGATCGCCGTGCTCGTGGCGAGCGCGTCGATGAAGGCGGGGGTCGCGTAGACACCGGCCACGAACTCGTCGATCTTCCCCCAGTTGCGCAAAGCCTGGATGCCCCCCGAGGTGGCACAGGCCCCAATCGTGACAAGCGTCCGACACTCCCGGCGGATCTCCTGGATGCGCTCGGCGTCATGCTTCGTGGTCACCGAGCCCTCGACGAAGCCGATGTCGTAGGGGCCCGGTTCGACGGCCCGGTTCGCCTCGAGGAAATGGACGAAATCGACCTGCGAAAGCAGCTCCGGATGCTTGCCGATGGCGGCGAGGAACTGGAGCTGGCAGCCGTCGCAGGAGGCGAACTTGTAGACCGCTACCCGCGGCCGGCGGGGAAGCGGGGCCGCGGCAGCGGAGATCTCGGCAGAGTGGGGATCGGTCATGGGGAAATCCCTTCGGCAACGAACATGATCACAAGCAGCGAACCGCCAGGAGGCGCTCGATCCGATCGTGGCGGAACACCGGGCCATCGAGACAGACAAAGTACGGCCCGAACTGGCACAGCCCACACTGCCCGACCGCACAGCTCATGTTTCGCTCGAGCGACACCCACACTCGCTCCGGCCCGAGGCCGCGCTGCACCGCTCCCTTTGCCACGCCCGCCATCATCGGATCGGGGCCGCAGCAGAGGATCCCGGTTGCCCCCCCGAGAGGAAGCCGCGCCAGCAGATCGGTGACGAGCCCCACCGCCCCCTGCCAGTCGGCCTCCGGGGCGTCGACGGTGCAGGCGACATCGATCCCCGCGCGCCGCCAGGCGTCGTACTCGGCGGTGTAGAGAAGCCCCGAGGGGGTCTTCGCGCCGTGGAGAATCGTCACCCTTCCAAACCGGTCGCGCCGGCGCATGATGTCGACAATCGCCGCGCGCTGCGAGGCGAGGCCGAGGCCGCCCGCCACGAAGATCACGTCGGCCCCCTCGAGCTCCCCCAGCGGCCAGGGCTGGCCGTAGGGCCCGCGGAGGAAGATCTGGTCGCCGACGACGAGCCGCGCGAGGGCGGCGGTGACGTTTCCCACGGCCCGGACGGTGTGCGTGAGCCGATCGGGGGTGGCCGGATCGGAGCTGATCGAGATCGCCGCCTCGCCGATGCCGGGGAGATAGAGCATGTTGAACTGCCCCGGCGCGAAGCGGTAGGAGGCGCGGAGGGCCGCGTTGACGATCCTCAGGTCGTAGCTGCGGACGCCGGGTGTTTCGTCACGGATGGCGACGATAATCCCCGCGTGGGTCTGCCAGGGGTCGGCCGACAGCGACGTCGGCCCGGGGCGGCCAGGAGCGAGTTGGGGATTCATGGCGCTTTCCCCGTCGCTGGGCCCGGCGACTCGCGGATCGCCGCCACCTCCGCCGTCAGGTCGATCCCCACCGGGCACCACGTGATGCACCGCCCGCAGCCGGTGCATCCGGAGGTGCCGAATTGATCGATCCAGCCGCCGAGCTTGTGCGTCAGCCATTGCCGGTAGCGCGAGGCGGTCGTGTGGCGCACGCTCATGCCGTGCATCCGGGCATGGTCGAGCGAGAAGCAGCTCGCCCAGTGCCGTTCGCGGGTCACGGCGTCGCCGGAGAGATCGGCTACTTCCGTCACGCTCGCGCAGAAGCAGGTCGGGCAGACGAGCGTGCAGTTGGTACAGGAGAGACAGCGATCGGCCACCTCGAGCCAGCGCGGATGCTCGAGGTTGGAATAGAGGAGATCGCGGAGATTTTCCATCTGCAGGCCGCGACCGGGCCGGCCGTCACTCCCCTTGCGGGCCCACATCGCCCGCTCCAGCTCGACCGGCACGCGCTCGGCGGCGGCCACCTCCTCTGGCAGCGAAGGGGCGAGCGGCAGATCGGCGGCAATCGCGTCGACGACCGCTGCCCCCCGGCCGGAGCCGATCCGGCATTCATAGCGACGCGGTCCCCCGGCAGGGGCGACGCCATCGGCCGGACCGGGGCCGAGATCGACCAGGGCGAGGTCGGCCTGCCGACCGGCCGACGCGGAGCAGGCGGCGGGGCCGGAGCCGGTGGAATGGCAGAAGCAGGTGGCGGCCGCCCGACGGCAATCGACCGCAACGAGAAACAGCCTGTCGCGCCGCCGCTGATAGGCCGGATCGATCGCTCCACCCTCTCCGCCATCCCCACGCAGAAAGACCCGATCCTGGATGGCCAGCGCCGCCAGGTCGCAGCCTCGCATCCCGATCACCGCCAAGGGCCGCTCCGGCAGCGGGAGCGCACGCTCCTGCCAGACCTCCCCGATCCGCTCGAACCGGGCGATCGGCTCGCGGGCAGGAAAAAGAAAATTTTTCAGCGAATGGGGGCCGACGACGTGATCGAACGGCCCGGCGGACTCATCGCGGTGGAGCCGGTAGTGCCCCCCCTCCTGCTCGTCGATCCAGCCGGTGGGAAGCTCGTCGGCCGAGGCCAGATCGCGGAGCACGATCGCCCCGTCGGCGACCGTCGGCCCGATGACCCGATACTCGACGGCGAGCACCTCAATCAGCCGGTGAAGCGCCACCGGGCTGAGGATCACCCGGTCACCGATCTGTCGGATGGGCGTAGGCACGATTCGTTTCGCTCCCGACATGGATCCAAACCGGCCGCATTCTACCAGCCAGACCGGCTGGGCGCCTGGGATGGAGCTGGGCCGTCAGAGGAGGAACCGCTTCAGACTTTTGAGCTTCTCGATCAAGTCGCCGCGGAAATCGGGGTGGGCAATCGAGACGAGGAGCCGCCCGCGCTCGGCGAGCGTCTGGCCATGAAGGTTTACGGCGCCATGCTCGGTCACCACCCAATGGACATGGCCGCGCGTGGTGACGACCCCCGCGCCGACATTCAGCGCCGGGACGATCCGCGAGATCGTTCCCCCGGCGGCCGTCGACGGCAGGGCGATGATCGGCTTCCCTCCCCGGCTCATCGCCGCGCCGCGCATGAAGTCCATCTGGCCGCCGATCCCGGAGTGGATCCGGTGGCCGATTGAATCGGCGCACACCTGGCCGGTGAGGTCGATTTGCAAGCCCGAGTTGATCGCCGTCATCCGCTCGATCTTGCGGATCGCGAGGGTGTCGTTCGTCCGGTCGCAGGGATGGAGCTCGACCAGCGCGTTGTCATCGACGAAGTCGTAGAGCCGCTGCGTGCCGATGACGAAGCTCGTCACCGAGCGCCCCGGATGGATCGCCTTGAAACGATTCGTGATCACACCCGCCTCGACCAGCGGCACGACGTTGTCGGAGAACATCTCGGTGTGGATGCCGAGGTCCTGCCGGCTTCCGAGCCGCCGCAGCACGGCGTCGGGGATGGCACCGATGCCGAGCTGAAGACAGGCCCGATTCTCGACGAGGGCCGCCACGTGCGTGCCGATCGCCTCGGTGACGGCCGTGTCGCCCCCGCCAGGCTCTCTGTGCGGAAGCTCCCGGTCGCTCGTGCAGAAGGCCGAGAGCGACGACAGCGCCACGCCCGAATGGCCGTGTGTTCGCGGCATCCGGGCATTGATCTCGGCGAGGATCAGCCCCCCTGAATCGGCCGCCGCCCGCGCCGCGTCGACACTCGTTCCCAGCGTGCACTGGCCGTGCCGGTCAGGAGGAGAAAGTTGGAGAAGCACCGCGTCGAGGCGGACCTGGCCGCTGGTGAACAGGGCCGGGATGTCGGAGAGGAAGATCGGCACGAAATCGGCCGTCCCCCGGTCGACCGCGCCGCGCAGGCTTTCCCCGGTGAACAGCGACACCGAGCGGAACCTCCCGCCGCAGCCGTCGGCCGCGAATGGCACGGTCCCTTCGAGGTGGAGATGCCACAGCCGGACGTTATCGAGATCGGTCCTCCGGCAGAGGGCCTCGAGGAGCCTCGTCGGCGTCGCCGCCGCGCCATGAACGAAGACGTTCATCCCGCTCCTGATGTGGGCAACGACCGCGTCGGCCGACTCGGCACGGTGGTGCCAGGGATCGGGTCCGGCTGCACTCATGCGTCGGTCTCCGTGAAGGGAACGGAAGATAGCCGGCGGGCGAGGGCGGCAAGGAATCGGGCCGGGGCGGCGAGATCGTCGGCACCGACACGAACGTGAAGCGGGGCAACACCGCCGGGCGCGGCGACGAGCTCGTCGACCTCGATCTTCTCGCGGCTGGCAAGCTGCGCGAGGACCGTCTCGGGGGTGGCATCGGAGGGATCGCGGCCGAGCCTGGCACGGGCCGCGACGCGGGCGCAGAGCAGATCGGCGGGAAGCTCGAAATCGAGCCACACCAGTCGCGTGCCGCTGTCGCGGGCCGCCGCCGCGAGGAGATCGCGCTGCAGGCGGGCATTGCAGGTGGCATCGACGACGACGCTCGTCCCCGCTTCGAGGAGTCCGTGCGACAGCGACGCGAGGCGCTCGTACACGCGCCGGGTCATCGCCGCTCCGTAGAGGTCGGCGGTGGCGGGGCCGGGGCGGTCGGTCGCGGCCAGCGAGAACAGCCGCTTCCGTTCGACGTCGCTCCGCAGGCGCACCGCACCGAACACCCCGACACACTCGGCCGCGAGGGTCGACTTCCCCGCCCCCGACACGCCGGTGGTGACCAGGAGCAGCGGCGGAGCCGGCGCCCCCAATCGCTCGGCCAGATCGAGGTAGCGATCGGACTCGCGCCGAGCGGCGGCCGCGACTTCCGGCGGGCAATCCCCCTGCGCGGAACGGATCGCCGCGACGGCGCCGCGGACGACCGCCCGGGCCACGCGGTGAACAGGGAGGACGGCGGCGGCGGAGTGATCGTCGGCGGCCTCCATCCAGGCGCTGGTCACCTGGGCGGCCAGATCGGGCCGGCCCCGGCTCTCCAAATCCATCGTCAGGAAGGCGATGTCGCTGGCGACGTCGATCCACCGCAGGTCGGGATTGAACTCGATCGAGTCAAAGGCGACGGGACGCCCGTCGAGGAGCACAAGATTGGCCAGGTGGAGGTCGCCGTGGCATTCGCGGATTCTTCCGCTGCCAACGCGCGCCTCGAAGTGGGCATGGTCACGGGCGAGGCGGGCCTCGAGCCAGCGCTCGAGCGCGTCGGCCCGGGGTGCGGCGTCGGGGCGGTGGCGGCGGATCTCGTCGAGATTCATCCGGAAGACAGCCCGGAGCCGATCGGGGCTGCCGTGGCCGCTGGCCGGCTCCGCGACCGCCTGAGCGGCTTGCACGCTGGCGATCGCCACGCCGAGCTCCCGGCATGCGGCAGCATCGATCCTCCCCGCCTCGAAGCGGGCATCGAGCCGGTCGGCCTCGTCAAACTGCGCGAGCTTCACGGCCCATTCGATCGGCTCGCCGGCGCCGTCGACATGGGGCGCCTGCGGTGAGCCGGTGATCGGCACCGCCGCCAGGTAGAGCCCCGGCGCGAAGCGGCGATTGAGGCGGAGCTCCTCGGCGCAGAAATGCCGGCGCCGATCGAGCGTGGAGAAGTCGAGAAACTCGAGCTTGCACGGCTTCTTCACCTTGTAGGCAAACGGCCCGGTGAGAAACACCCAGGAGATGTGGGTTTCGACGAGCTTGATCGGGCCGACCGGGTGGGGATAGGCCGCCGGCTCGAGAAGCTTTTCGATCAGCGCCGATCGTGACGCCCCCGACATCAAAAAACCTCGCGGTGGCGGGGGAGGGGACGCGGGGCAGCGAGGTCGAGCTCGACGAGCTTCGCTCCGCGTTGCCATGCCGGTGGCCCGTACGCCCCCCAGCCGGTGACGCGGCCGTAGACGAGATCGATCCCTTCCCAGTCGCCGTGGTAGTTATTGACATGATCGTGGCCGCAGAACACGCCGACGACCCGAGTCGATCCGGAGAACCGCCTGAACGACTCGCCGGTGTCGCTGTCGTAGCAAACATTCTCGGCCTTCTCCCCGTCGGTAGGGCCGCGCTCGAAGAGCTTGTGGTATTCAATCAGCGGAATGTGAACGAAGACGGTGATCGGGGCGTCGACCTCGCGATCCTCGTCGGCCGCGACTTGGCTGTCGAACCACTCCAGCTGCGGCACCGAGATCTTCCGGTCTCCGGCCGCATAGCCGACCTGGAAGAAGAACAGGCTCGCTGCCGGCTTCACGCCGTCGCCGGAGAGGAGGTCATAGCGGAAGCAGTAGTGCCTGCCCGCGGGGCTATCGACATGCCCCTGCAGGCCGTGGCCGATCCGGCCGCTGATCTCGTCGAGCGGAAGCGACCCCGGCCCTTGCTTGACCGGGTAGTCGTGATTGCCAAAGCAAAGCGTCCAGGGGACGGAAAGATCATTCATGATCTCCAGCCCCTTCCACTCGACCTGTCCGAAGGAATCGTTGTTGACGAAGTCGCCAGTGTGGATGACAAGGTCGGGCTTCTCGGCCGCGACGAGCCCGCGGATCACGGCGGCGGTGCGTTCGGTGGCAGGCCCGGGATAGAAGTGGGTGTCGGTGATCTGGAGGATCCGCAGGGCGCGATCCCGCCCCGGCGTGAAGCGGACCTCGTAGTGATCGCTCTGCATGCGGTGGATGAGGAGATCCCCGAGCCGTTGCTCCCCTTCATCGGCCCGGGCGGGAGCGTGGAAGGCCCCGATGGAGAGCGCTCGCGACAGGGCGAGCCCCGTGACAGACCCCAACTCGAGGAATCGGCGACGACGCATGGTGAATCTCCGGCGCGTTCGATGCGTGGGACCTCTTCGGCGGGCAGGATCGACTACCCGCGTCACGAGCCCCATGGCATCCTCCGGCGACGACCTCATGCGGTCAATGCCGCCGCCGGCCGATTCCCCTTCGGGCCGAAAAAAAACCGCCCCTCCGGTCCTGACACCCGGAGGGGCGGCGTTCACGCTCAAGGGAGGGCTCCGGGGCTTACGCCCCGGGGCTCAGGCCTTGCGACGACGGCGCTCGAGAAGCCCAAGCGCCCCGCCCACGAGGGCCAGTACCGAGCCCATCCCGGCCGGGTCGATCTCGGGCACGGCCTGGATGAGGAGCAATTGCCCCCCCTCGACCTGGGCCGTCGTGATCCCGGTGGTGTAGTGGGCTTGATCGGAGGTCAAGTAGTAGCGATTCCAGAGCCGCTCTTGGGGATCGGCCACAAAGATCGACGTCACGTCGATGACACCAGACGACTCCTCGTCGTTGTTGTACGGCGAGGTGGCCGCCACACCGATGTTGCCGAACCGACTCGGATCGTGCATCAGCAGTTGCGTCAGCTGGTCGGTCTTCGGATCGTATTCCCACATCTTGCCGTTGTGGGCAGCGCCGCCGACATCCTCCTGGAGGATGATCGTGCCGGAGGTTTCATTGAAGGTCATGTTGTCGAACATGTTGACCTTTTGGCCGCCCACCGTCGGCCCGTCAAGGACGAGATCGATCGCTCCCCCCTTGGACGGATCGGTGATGTCGTCGAAGGCCAGCTTCCAGAGCCGTGTCTGACCGATCTGGGTGCCGATCCCGTCCGACACTTGGTCGAGTCGGTCGGTGGTGACGAACCAAAACTCGTTCGGATTCGCCGGATTCCAGGCCCCGTCTTCCGGACGAGAGAACGTGGTCGAGGCCGTGCCGGAGAGCGTGAAACGGGTGCCATCGACGATGTTCGTCGCCCGGGTGGTCGTGTCCACGATCTCGGCAGCATTGCCGGCCAAGGTCACGAACGACAGCGTGCCGTTGGTGAGCCCGGCCATGTCGACCACCGAGCCCGTGTTGGTCTTCGTGCCGACATAGACGGCCAGGGCGTTGGTCATGATGCCGGTACCGCCGTCATTTGGTCCAATGACCACGGTCTTGTTCTGGGCAAACGGGCTGGCGACGACGTTTTCCCAGCCGCCCACACCCGTCAAGCCGGAGGCGTTGGTGGAGAGGTTGAACTTCCCGAGGGTGTAGCTGTTGCCGGCACTCGCGCCGGTGACGACGGTCGCCTGGGCGAAGCCGTTGGATCCCCCCTCATCGCCGTTGAGGAAGATCTTTTCCTGGGTGCCGAGCCCCGTGGCGGAGTTGTAGAAGGCCGTCTGCTTGGCAAGATCAGCCGAGCAGAACCGATTGAAGGCGACGGTGGCGTCGGTGGTGGCGTTGGCCTGGGTCGTGGTATCCCAGCCGTAGACCTTCTTTATCAGATCGCCGCCGGAGACCACCGACAGATCCGACTTGTTGATCACCCACTTGGAGACGAAAGCCCCTGTGGAACCGTGGGCCCGAACGGCTCCCCTGTTGTTGGCGAGCTCATGGTTCATGAGGACGGTGAACGTGCCATCCTCGTTGTCGAAGGCCCCCAGCCCGTCGGGAATGCCGGTCATCCCGTAGCCGCCGACCGAATCGTCGGGGTTCGTGCCGGTGTTATCGACGGTGAGGATCGACGTCACCTTCGTCACCAGCGGGCTTGTGGCCCTCAGATAGGGGGTCGAACCGGTGCTCGGCCCCTTGACGTACGTCGTCTGGGCCGTGGCCGAAGCCGCCGCAGAGGCGATCGCCATCGCCAAATAGACCCGTTTGAACGCGTGGGAAACCTTCATGTCGCATCACTCCGTTGTTGGCAAGAAACGCCGGTAGCCGGGCGGCTCCGGGGGAAATCCGTACTTTCCAGACGCGAGCATGGAGGCCGACGATGAGCGCTTGATGCGAGCCTCGGTAAGATTTCGATGAACCTGGCCCGATTTGCGCTCGTGATTTCCTCACGAACGCCGCCGGGCCTTCGGAGCGAGGGCCCATCGCCCGGCCGGCCGCTTGATTGACTCGGGCCCCGGCGGAAGCAGAATAAAACGGTGGTTCCCCGGAGGTGCCAATCATGTGGTTTCCCTACTTCAAGGGCCAGCCGACCGACTACATCATCCGCTACTCCAGCGGGCGGCTGCGCGGCGAGGGACAGGCAAAGGCGTTCTACTACTGGCGGTATAACACCCAGGTGGTGGCGGTGCCGACGCAGAGCCAGGATGTGAGCTTCGTCTTCAACGAGCTCTCGGCCGACCACCAGCAGGTCACGATTCAGGGGCAGGCCACCTTCCGGATCGGCGAACCGAAACTCGCCGCGCAGCTCTTCAACTTCAGCATCGATCCGCTCACCCAAGCGCCCCTCTCCGACGACCGCGAGAAGGTCGGCCGCCGGGTGGCGAACCTCGTCCAGGTGGCGACGCGCGGCGAGATCGGCACCCGTCCCCTCGAGAAGGCCCTCGCCGACGCGCCGGTGCTGGCCGCGGCCGTCAGCGGCGTGCTCGGGGCAGGGGGAATGCTCGGGGAGATGGGAGTCGAGATCCTCTCGGTGGAGTTTCTCTCCGTCCGCCCCACTCCCGAGGTTGCCAAGGCGCTCGAGGCGGAGCTGCGGGAATCGCTCCTGCGGCGCGCCGACATCGCCGTCTACGCCCGGCGGGCGGCGACGATCGACGAGGAGCGGAGCATCCGTGAGAAGGAGCTCGCCTCCGACAAGGCGCTCGAGGAACAGCGGAAGGGGATGATCGAGCTCGTGGGCGCCAACAGCCTCCGCGAGGCGGAAAACGCCGCGGCGGCCCGGGCGATCCAGGCCGACGCGGATGCCGATGCCGAGCGGAAGAAACTCGCCGTCTATGCGGGCCTCGAGTCGAGGCTACTTCTCGCCCATGCGATGCGCGAATTGGCCGACAATGCCGGCAGCATTGGCAACTTGACGATCACGAGCGAATTGCTCGCGAGCCTCCTCAATCATGATGGCACCGGCCGGGATCACGGCTTCAGCCGGGCCAGCGCGAACTGACACCGCCCCGAAGGGCCTCGGGGAGACGGGCGATGGCAGCCGGAGGGGGATTCACGAAGATCGTTGTCGTGACGCGGAAGACGATGCTCGAGGAGCTCGTCGAGCGGCATGGCACACGCGGCCAGGCGCGCTTCCTCGCCGAGAGCCGCGGCGAGTCGTTCACCGAAGTGGAGCAGGCGCACGAGACCTATGAACACGCGCGGCAGAGCTTGCGGAAGGGACTCCCGGCCGGGGTCCGCAGCCAGTGGATCGAGCGCGGCTTCCTCCCCAACTTTCTCTTCGGCCCCCACGATCTGGTCGTGACGCTCGGCCCCGATGGCCTCGTCGTCAACGTCGCCAAATATCTCGCCACCCAGCCGGTTCTCGGAATCAACCCCGATCCGGAGCGGATCGACGGCGTCCTCGTTCCCTTTCCGATCGGCGCGGCAGCCGCGGCGCTCACCGCAGCCCTCGCCGACGCGATCCCCGTCCGGCGGATCACGATGGCCCGGGCCCGGCTCGACGACGGCCAGACGATCGACGCCGTCAACGACCTCTTCATCGGCATCCAATCTCACGCTTCCGCTCGCTATCGGATCGAATACCGCAAGCAGGTGGAAAACCAATCCTCCAGCGGCGTGATCGTCTCCACCGGCGCCGGCTCGACAGGGTGGTACCGCTCGGTGATGACAGCCGCGGCGGGGCTGGCGACGGCCCATCTGGGGAAAAAGGCGGTGGGGAATCTCGCTGATCGATATCCGCTCGACGCCACGGCGCGGGAGCTGCGCTTCAGCGTCCGCGAGCCGTTCACGAGCCTGTCGAGCACCGCGGGGCTCGTCTGGGGGCCGATCACCGGGAGCGAAACGCTCGACATCGTCTCGCAGATGCCCACTGGCGGGGTGATCTTCAGCGACGGCATGGAGCAGGATTTCGTGAAGTTCGAAGCGGGCATGCGGGCCCGGATCGGCATTGCCGATCGCTCCCTCGAGCTCCTCTGGCCGGCGTGAGCGGGGCGGAAGGGCCCCCGGAATACCTTCCCCACTCATCCGCACCCAAAGCTTGACGGCTTTGCAAGGATTTTCCACACTCCGCCGAGAGGGCGGGGTCGCTCTATGGGGGCGGTGGACGAAGCGCCGGGTTTTCCGCCCGCGGTTTGTGGCCCTCAGCTCACAGAGATTCCTCACTCGTCTCGGCCGGCGCGTCTCTCGACGCCAGCCTCGGCACCGCCAGCGGCGTTCATGCCGCCAAGCTCGGCGCCGCCGACGGGACCCTCGACGCGGCCACCACGACCGCCGACGCAAGCTTCGCCGCCGCCGCGAACGGCATCGCCGGCGGGCTCGATCAGAAGCTCGAAGACTTGAACAGATCGCTCGATGCGAGCGTCGAAAGCGCCAACCGGCTCGCCGACGCCGGCGTCGCTGGTGCCGACATGGGGCGAACGACCTTCATGGAAGGGGCACGCGCTCGCCACGACGCCACCGTGGCCGGCGCCGCGGCGACGGCCGCAGCGGCGAGCCAGGATCGGGCCGCCGCCGAAGCCGCAGCGATTGCCGCCGCCTTGGCAACCCGGAAATCCTTTCCCGACGACGCCTCGGCGACCGATCCGCTCGATCTCGAGGGGGATCCGCGGATTCAGCAAGCGATCCAAGCCGCCGAAGCCTTCATGACGGCTGGCGCCGCCGCCGCCGAGGCCTCGTTCACGATCACCGTCCAGACGATCTCGGCAGCGTTCGATGCGGCGCTCCTGACGGCAATCGATGTTTATGACCAGGGCCTGGCCCAAGAGTCGTTGGCTTACGAATCGGCTGTCAAAGCCGCCAAGCTCGCCAAGGCAAGTGCCATCTGGCACGCACGACTGAGCCGCGAGGAGGCGGTCGCCACAGCAAAAAATGCCCGCGACGAAACGGCGACGGCCGCCCAAATCACATACACCGCCGCGGTGGCGGCCGCCGAGGCCGCCTGCTCGGAGGCGATCCTCGCGGCCGGGGCTGTCAGGCAGGCAGCGCTCGCCGCGGCAGGCACGACGCTCACGGCCGATCAGACCGCCGCTGACAAAGCGCACGAGATCGCCTTGGCCGCAGCCGATAAGGCGATCGCCGCGAAACGAAAGTCAATCGCCGACGCGGCCGTGGCCGACGCAGGAAAAGTGTCGAAAGCGCTCGTCGCCGAAGTCGATGGCCTCGTTGCCGCCAACAGTGCCGCAAAGCTGGGAATCGACACTGCGGCGGGGCTCGACGTCGCGAAGCTCGACCGTGCCTTTGCCGAAAGCGCAGTCAGAGCCAAAGCCGGGCTTGATGCAACAGAGGCCGCCGAGGGGAAGCGCCACGGCGCTGAAGAGGCCGCGATTGAAAAAAAGTTTCTCGACGCGGTGGCGGCGGCCGCCGCCGTTTTTGAATC
>Ga0114967_10001649_pt1 | contig 18783 bp, 13 predicted proteins | sample M_130628_MF_Meta_FD_92639 | JGI IMG/M metagenome (GOLD analysis project Ga0114967, IMG submission 92639) | Freshwater microbial communities from Lake Montjoie, Canada to study carbon cycling - M_130628_MF_MetaG | ecosystem: Environmental > Aquatic > Freshwater > Lake | place: Lake Montjoie... | reverse complement strand
TCGCTCTGCATCCGAAAGCCGAGTTCGAACGATTCGATGAGTCCCTCGACCTGCGGATTTACCACGTCGCGCGCGAGTCGCTCGCGGTTGAGCGCTTGAATGAGGTCGAGCTGCGAGCGCTGCTGCGAAGGGTTGAGCTTCGTGTTGGCGACGTTGTTCACTTTCAAATCGCCGACCACGCGTCCAAACGGGCCGAGGGTCCCGATGGGTGTGCCTTGATAAATCGCGGGGAGAAATGCGCTGCCGTATTTTTGTGCGCCGCCGTTGTTGCTCGTCGCGCTGAGATTAATGAATCCAGGCAGATTCTCGCTCTCGGTACCGAGGCCGTAGAGCGTCCACGCGCCAAGTGACGGGCGGATGAATTGCAGGCTACCCGTGTGCATCTGGATGCTCGCTGGGCCGTGCGCGGGCAGGTCGGTCTGCATAGAGCGGATGACACAAAGCTCATCGGCGTGCTTAGCCATCTCGGGCAGCAGTTCGCTGAATTCCGAACCGCTCTGCCCGTGTTGCGAAAATTTCCACGGCGAGCCCATGAGCTTCGTGAAGCCGCCGGGTGAGCGCGGGCTCGGCTTACCGTCGGCGGCGGTGAGCGCGGGCTTGGGGTCGAGCAGGTCCAGGTGCGACGGCGCGCCATTCATACAGAGGAAAATCACGCGCTTTGCCTTTGCCGCAAAGTGCGGCGCTTTGGGCGCAAGCGGACCAGTGGAGCGGGCGACGGCGCGTTGGGCTAGGTCGGCAAAGGCTAGATAGCCGAAGCCACTCGAGAGTGTGCGCAGCATCGAGCGGCGGGAATGAGAAGCGGTGAGGAAATTGGGGCACATGGTGGTGGATTAATTGAGTGTGCGGAATTCAGCGCTCGAGAAGAGCGCCTGGCAGAAGGCGTTGAGGGCGGTGTCAAAAAGTTCACGACGTTTCGTCCCGTCGTTGCCTGCATCGGTGAGAAAGCGGTCGAAAAACTCTTTTGTCGCGCGCTGTTCGGTCTCCGTTGGTTCGCGTCCGAAGGCCTGTACATAAGCGGCGCGCACGTGCGCTGTGCCGTCCCCGGGCGTGGTGAGCAGACGCTTTGACCAGACCTCGGCAAGCGATTGCATCACGGGGCTGTTCAGGAGGAAGAGGGATTGCGCGGGTGTGGTCGTTTCGTCCCGATTGCCGCTGACGGCGTTCGGATTTGCGAAGTCAAAAAGACCGAGCGCGTCGTTGAGCTGGTCGCGGATGACGGTGAGATACACGGAGCGGTACCCCGATGTGGCCTCGGTCGCAGCGCGCGTGGCGGCGATGCCGGCAAAGTTGTCGCCGAGGCGCGCGGGCGTGGAACCGACGGGCGGTGTGGTCTCAAGTTTGCCGGAGACAGCGAGCATGGCATCGCGCGCGGCCTCGGCGTCTAGCCGGCGCGGCGTCATGCGCCAGACGAGGGTGTTGTCGGGGTCGGCGGAGTGGTTCGCGGATTCGTAAGTCGTGGCGAGCTGATAGGCACGCGAGAGCATGATTTCGCGCATGAGTGCCTTTGTGCTCCAGCCCCGCTCGACAAAGCGCGCGGTGAGGTGGTCGAGCAGCGCGGGGTTGCTCGGCGTCTCGCCCATGGTGCCGAAATTATCCACACTCGCGACGAGTCCTCGCCCGAAGAGGTGATGCCACACCCGGTTCGTCATTACGCGTGCGGTGAGGGGATTTTCGGGCGAGGCAATCCACTCCGCCAGCTCGCGGCGACCGCTGCCCGCGGTGATGGGGGCGCCTTTCACTGCCACAACCTGAAGGAAGCCCCGCGGCACGGTGTTGGCGGGTTTATTCGGCTCCCCGCGCAGGTAGAGCGGCATGTCGGCGGGCAGTGTTTTGTCGCGCGCGCCCATGGCAAAGGGACGCGGTCGCCCGTCGTCACCGAGTTCTTTGAGCTGCTGGTTCACGAGGATGAGGCTCGAGCGCACGCCGATGGATTTACGCAATTTTTCGGCATCATTGGGCAGCTTATAGTTGTCTAGGCCGAAGCCGCCGGTGAGTTCGCGCAATGTCTTGTCGAGCCGTGCCTGCTCACTACGCAGCCGCTCTACCGGGGATTGCAGCGGCACGGTCGGCGTTGAAGCGGGAAGGTCGATGAGTCTCGACGGCTGGTTATTCGTTACGACAGGGACGGTGCCGTAACAAGTCTCTGTGCTGCGGAAAATACCGGCGAGCGCGTAGTAGTCACGCTGCGGGATGGGGTCGAATTTGTGGTCGTGGCAGCGTGCACAGCCGACGGTCATTCCGAGCATCGCCTGGCCGAGCGTGTCGAGTTGCTCATCCACGACATCGAGCTGGAATTGCAGCCGGTCGCGTTCGCTAAGTTGCTTCGGCCCGAGCGCCAAGAATCCGGTCGCGACGATTTGCTCGGCGCGCTGAGCGTCGTCCTTCGCGGGCAGCAGGTCGCCGGCAATTTGTTCGCGTATGAATTGATCGTAAGGCTTGTCGGCGTTAAACGACGCGATGACGTAGTCGCGATACCGCCACGCTTGCGGGTAGAGGATGTTTGCCCCGCGCCCAGTCGAGTCGGCGTAGCGGGCCACATCGAGCCAGTGACGTCCCCAGCGCTCGCCAAACTGGGGCGATGCAAGGAGGCGGTCTACGATCTTCGAAAACGCGTCGGGTGATTTGTCTGCGACGAACGCATCGACTTCCTCCGGCGTTGGAGGTAGTCCTATCAGGTCGAAGCTCACGCGGCGGATAAGCGAACGGGACTCGGCATCGGCGACCGGCTGCAGACCTTTCGCTTCCATTCCTGCCAGCAGAAAACGGTCGATGTCCGAGCGCGGCCATGCTGCGTCCTTCACTGTGGGCGGTTCAGATTGTTTCACTGGCTGAAACGCCCAGTGTTCGCGCCCCTTTTCGATATTGATGCTGCTTTTGACGACCTTTGTGCCAGTGGACTCGCGGGGGTCAGGCGCCCCCATCTCCACCCACTTCTCGAAGTTTGCGACCACCGCATCCGGCAACTTACCTCCGTTCTTCTTCGGCGGCATCTGCGTGTCCTTGTTTGCATAGCGGATGGCCTCGATGAGCAGGCTCTTCGCGAGTTCGCCGGGCACGACTGCAGCGCCGCTGTCGCCGCCGGTTCGAATGCCTTCGCGCGTGTCGAGCACCAGCCCGCCCTTGATTTTTTCGGCGTTTGCGGAGTGGCACTCGTAGCATTTGTCGGCAAGTACTGGGCGGATGTTTTTCTCAAAAAAAGCGATGCCTTCAGCGCTCGGTGGCGCGCTTGCAGTCGCAGAAGGTTTCGTCGGCTCGGGTTTTGGTGCGGCCGCATTCGGCACACGCCGCGTCATGAATCCGCGGAACTCCTCGAGCGATAGCGCGCCGTCACCGTTAGCATCGAATTTCTTGAAGATGCCTGGCACTGCCTCTGGATGCTCTCTGAAATATGGGATGGCTTCGCCGAGGCCCTCGAACTCCGACACGGTCAGCTTTCCGTCCGCATCGGTGTCGAGATACGCGAAGACCTCCTCGGGTGGACGTGCTGGCTTCGTCGGCTCGGCAGGAGTGGACTTCGTTTCTGCGGGTGGCTGCGGCGCGCTTGTGGATCGTTGCCTTTTGCCCAGCTCGTAAAACTTCCGAAAGTCGTTTAGCGACAGAAGTCCGGCGCCTGTGGTGTCGAGTTTCTTGAAGGCGGCACTAACCGACTCTGGATGCTCGCGGAAATAGGGAACGGCTTCTTTGAGACGGCTAAACTCGGATTCGCTCAATTTGCCGTCGCCATCGGTGTCGAGATACGCGAAGACTTCCTCCGGACTGCGCTGCGCTTTCGTCGCTGGTGCATTGGCTGCGGGGGTGGGCGGGGTGGTCGAGGGGGCTTTCTCCGGAGCGACTTTCGCTGGTTCTGGGCTTGCGGCCTTGGCCTCGGGAGCGCCTTTTAAGTGCTTATCGAACCACGCCAACTCGAGCTTTGTTGCCTCCTCGAAGCCTTCGCGGTAGATGCCATAATGCGTGATGCCTTTGATGACGTGGTACTCCGCCGGCACGCCGCGCTCGCGAATTGCTGCGGCCGCGCGCTCCGTGTTCGCATTGCTGCCAAGCTCTTCATTTTCCGCGACGACGAAGAGGATCGGCATCATGATTTTCTCCGCTGCCTCCGCAGTTCCGTAACCGATGTTCTTGGTTGGGTTGACGCGCATCTGCGTGTAGCGCTCCATTTTGCCGGTCATCTTGCCAGTCTCGAACGGCACCGGCTCCACCTCGGCGCGAGACTGCTTCGTAAGATACTCAAAAGCGCTCGCGGTGGCCTGAGGACTGCGCGGCGCAGCGACTCCGCCAACCTGCGCTACAGTGCACTTCACTCGCGGGTCGTTTCCGGCTGTCCACGTTACAAGCCCGCCCCCGTAGCTGCTGCCCCAGATGCCGAGGCGGCTCGCATCCACGCACGGCTCACCCGCGAGAAAGCTGAGTGCCGCGCGGATGTCCAGCGCCTGGTCGGCGAAATCCATCTGCCAGCGCACCGCGCGCGCCTTGACCGTGACCTCGCCCTTCTCATCGGGCACGGGCACCTTCTCAATCGCCATGAGCCGCGGGTCGCTCGCTCCCCATCCGCGATAGTCGAACGCGAGCACGACATACCCGCTTTGCGCAAAAATGGGAGCGATGCGCGCTTGTGTGCCGTCTTTCGTGCCTCCTGTGCCTGCACACAGCACGAGGGCGGGCAGCTTTTGGTCGGGCTTGCGGTTCTTTGGAACGTACAGGTCGCCAGCCATGCGCGTGCCATCGCTCCATATGGTCACGGCGCGCTTTTCGACATCCTCGGGCAGCTCACGACGCGGGGCCTCGGCGGCGCTGGGGGCCGGACTGGGGGCAGCGCTGTCCGCCGCGCGCGACTTCGGTGGGTTTTTTTCGAAGTAATCACGCAACTCGTCCGGCGAAGCGACGCCATCCTTGTTGGCATCGATGGCATCAAAGAGCCGCGGCATTTCTTCCCGCGTGATTTTCCCGTCGCCATTGCGGTCGAGTTTTTTGAGTCCCTCGGATAATAGGCCTTCCTGGGCGACTGCGAGCGTGGCCAAACCCGCGACGATTGTGAGAGTGACGGCGGTTCTCATGGGTTAGATTGTTTCCAGCGTGCGCGGCGCTCTTGATTGAGTTTGCCGTATTCCTCGCGCTGAGCGGGGGTAAGGTTGCGGTAGATTTCGGTGCCCGTCTTCACGAAGAGGTCGCGCACCTTTTTTGCGGTATCCTCACGGATCGCGCGCATGTCCGACGCGAGTACGTCATATTGCTCGCGCACGGATTCCTGCTGTTCCGGCGTAAGGTTCAGCCGTTGGACATCCTCGGCAAAGCGCCGCTCCAGCCAGGCTTGCTCAGACCAAGCACGATGGGCCAGGCGCGGGGGTTGCGTGGTTTTTGTGAGGCCAACGCCCGAGGCAGCGCCCAGCACAAACAGGGCTAGCAGGCAGATGATGATCTTTGTGTTTTTCATTGCTCGATAGCGGTTTGAATGAAGGCTTGGGTCAATTGGAGGTCCTCCGCCACCAGCGCCTCGTGCGGCCTCAATGAGGGGACGAAAAAGCATAAAAGTGCGGCTATCGCGCCGATTGGCAGCGCGCCAAGGGCAAGCCGCTCCCAAGGACTTTCCGGCAGCGCTTCATTCACGCGGGCTAGTACGCGCGTTGTGAATCCATAGGATAACCCCGCCGGGGGCGGCTCGGGCCGAGCCGAGCGGGCGAGTCCGAAAAGCTTTTGAAGGGGATCAGAGTTCCGTTTCATACGCACTCTTAACCCGCAGCCGTCCTCTGGTTACACTCGGACTACAATTTTTCTTCTCCCAGGGCCTTTAGCGCCTTCTTCATTTTCGCCCGCGCACGAAAGGCGCGCACTTTCACAAGGGTTGCATTCCAACCGGTCGCAGTCGCGATTTCTTCCACCGACTTTTCTTCGAGGTGCAGCAGTGTGAGGATCATTCGCTCCTGGGGCGACAACGCATCCAGTAGCTTAGTCAAAAGTTCGCGCGCGTCTTGGGCTTGTGAGGAGTCTGCCTCAGGTTCATGGAATAGTGATGCAACGACCGCCTGTTCGCTCTCGCTTAAATCCGCCCACCGCCATTCTGGTCGTCGGGCGCGCGTCCGAAGGGCCTTGAGGCACACGTTCAGGGCCAGCCTGGAAACCCAGTTTTCCAAAGGGCGCGTTGAGTCGTAGCGCTCCAGTGTGCGGAAAAACTGCACAAACACCTCTTGCGCGAGGTCCTCGGCATCCATTCCGCGGGGGATATGATTCTGTACGATGCGGATAATTTGAGGATGCAGAGCTTCGACGAGTTGGCGGGCGGCACCCTGGTCGCGGCTTGCGACCCATGCTGAAACAAGCTCACGCGACGTGTCTGTCATTCGTTTAGCAGTTGTCAGAAAGAAACATAGACTGGCAATGGGAGGTTCGCACGCCGAGCTTTTCGACGCTGAAACCCTTCACCGGAAGCATTGGGGGAGTGTCTTGCTCTTAGGGATTGAAGAAAATTTCCGGTCTGGGAGCCGATGCCCTAGGCTCAATAGCTGTTGCCCGATCCCCAATCCGCCGTCGAGTTAAATTCATTTTGGCGCCCGGATCGCCTCGAATTAGCTCCCCTCGCAACTCCGTCCGACTCTCCGCCGCGCCGAAAAAGGGCGTAATCCAAACCCAAGCGGAACCGCACTGCCAGAACGATGCCCTTTCAACATTGGCGATCGCTTTAATCCGTCTAAGACCTTCGTGAGGGGATACTCGTCCGGCGTTGTCGCCAGATTTTCAGAAACGCCGGTTTACTGGTTGGTAAAGCGATGTATTCTAACAGCATGGCAACGAGTACGATCTCTCAAAAAGGCCAAATCACCATACCGAAAGATTTGCGAGAGCGCCTAGGGCTTACCGTTGGCACCATGGTTGAGTTCTCTTCTGAAAACGGGAGGTTGGTTGCAACGAAAGTGGTTCAGGAAAACCCGTTTGCACGGTGGATTGGCAGGGGAAGCCTTCCTATGAGTACCGATAAATATCTCAAAGTAACACGCGATGGTCACAGCAGTTGATTCCTCCGTCCTTCTGGATGTGCTTACTGCAGATCCCGTTCACGGAAATGCCTCGAAAACGGCTCTTGCAAAAGCAGGTCAGCTTGGACGACTGATCTTGTGCGAAACTGTAATCGCTGAAATCTCTCCAGCGTTATCAAGGGAAGACCTTGGTCTATTTCTTGCAGAGTGCGCCCTTGATTTCATCCCTCACAGCCTGAGTTCGGCAAAGATAGCAGGGAATACTTTGCTCAGTATCTGAAGAGGGGCGGGAGGCGCGAACGCGTAGTGCCCGACTTTTTAATAGCGTCTCATGCGCTAGTTCATGCCGACCGTCTTTTAGCGAGAGATCGTGGCTATTACAGAGATTATTTCGAACAACTCATTTTGATCGAACCTGATGTTTAGTTTGCAATCGAGGAGTCGGAGGGGACAGATTCTCCGCGCCCTCTCGACTCATAAACGGCGCCCTCGGACTGATTGTGCATCCGCACTGTGCCACCCGTCGAAGAGAGATGGCGGGCGGGTATTCTCCAAAGCGTACCCCCAGTTCCTGACCCCTAGTTCTCGCTAAGGTTTAGTTGATATTCGTTTTGGTTGATGCAAAGAGTGCGTTTGTTTCATGCACCTCCCGCTCGCTCTCCTCCTAGCGACTCCACTACTCGCCCTCGAATACCCGCACCAGCCCGCCGATCCGCAACCAGTGGGCTGGCCGATCACCGCCGAAGAGCGGGCCTACGTCGTTGAAAAGCCGGAGTTCGACCGTCGCCCCGGCCGCGAGAGCAACAGGCACCTGCCGCAACTCTGGCCCGTCGTTCCCACTGCCGGCCATTGGGGAGGCACGTCCTGGCTCGATACGCACACCAAGCTGGTCAACTACGTCCGAGCGAACGTCGGCCCAGTCGACATCCTTCTTGTCGGCGATTCGATCACCCAACAATGGGGCAGCCCGCTCGATAAGGGCATCCTCAACGAGCCTTGGATGAAGGCATTCCCAACCTACAAAACCATCAACATCGGCATCGGCGGCGACAAGACCCAGAACGTTCTTTGGCGACTCGATCACGGTGGCGTCGAGGGCCTCAACCCCCGCTCGATCGTGCTGATGATTGGCAACAACAACATGTTCTTTTCCCCTGAGACTGGTGTCGCCGCCGCCGCTCAAGGCGTGAAGGCCTGCCTCCAGAACCTGCGCGGGAAGTTCCCTGAAGCCGAGGTGGTCGTCGCCAAGATCCTGCCATGTCACGCGCCGAAGAATCGTTTTTACGAAGACATCGTCCTGACTAACGCCGAAATCGACAAACTCAACCTCGCAGCAGATCCGAAGGTTCACGTCCTCGACTTGGCCCAGAAGTTCCTCAACGAAGACGGCACCCTGAAGCAGATCCTCTTCAAGCCCGACAACATCCACCTATCCTCAGAAGGTTACACCCTCTACGCCTCGCAGTTGAAGCCTCTACTGGACGCTTTTCTCGGCAGCAAAGGGCTCGGCCCTTCCTCCGTCGTCATCCCCGCCAAGTGAGACGCCGAGATTGCTGGTCCTGAACTGGACGCCAAGCTGCAAGTGTCTCGGTCTAAAAAGCACCCTAGATTCTGGCTGCTCAAAGCGGGCAGGGGAGAAGGTACTCAATGCGTCTATTTCTGCAGGTTTCAAATATAACCACCTCTAAAAACAGACTTACAGGCAGATCATCCGGCTATGGCATCGCCGCGTGACTTATGGCAACCTCTGCGACTCATGACGTTGCGCACCTCTGATTTTGACTACCCGCTGCCTGAGGCCCTGATTGCGAGTCATCCACCGGAGCGTCGCGAGGACGCTCGGATGCTTGTTGTGCACCGCTCGGAAGGGCGCTGGGAACACCGGCGCATTGCCGATTTGCCCGAGTATATCCGCCCAGGGGATCTTGCTGTTTTCAACGATACCCGCGTCATTCCGGCGAGAGTTTACAGTGATGACGGGCGCCTCGAATTGCTGTTATTGGAAGCGGAAGGGCCTGCGACTTGGCGTTGTTTGGTCAAGCCCGGTCGCAAATTGCGCGTCGGCGCTGAGTTCAAGGCGGGCGGGGTGACTGGGATTGTCCAAGAGGTTTTCCCGGATGGCGACCGTCTCATTGCCTTCGATGCGCCGCTGGATTTGCAGCGGGTGGGTGAATTGCCGCTGCCTCCGTATATGGGCCGGGCCGCAGAGTTGGAGGATAAAGAACGTTACCAGACCATTTACGCACGTGAGGAAGGTTCGGTTGCGGCGCCCACAGCGGGATTGCATTTTACTCCGGAGTTAATGGCGTCGCTGCCTCACGCGTTCGTCACGTTGCACGTCGGCACGGGAACCTTCCGCTCAGTGCTGACAGAGACATTGGAGGATCATCCGATGCACTCCGAGCGCTATGATTTACCGGAGGTGACGGCGCTTAAAATTAACGCAGCGCAGCGTGTGCTGGCCATCGGGACGACGACGGCGAGGGTGCTTGAGAGTTGCGCTAGGGACGGCGTGCCGCTCAAGGGGGCGAGCGGCAGGACTGATTTGTTCATCAAGCCGCCGCATACATTTCGTTGTATTGGGGCGCTGCTCACTAATTTTCATTTACCAAAGAGCACCTTACTGGTGTTGGTCAGCGCATTTGCTGGGCGCGAATTGACCCTGGCCGCTTACGCTGAGGCTGTGCGTGAGTCGTACCGATTCTACAGCTACGGGGACTGTATGCTGGTGATCTAGCAAGGAGAAGTGCGTTCGCGTAGCGCGCTTTTCGATTTGCGGGTGAGAAGTCGCCTTATACCAAATCTCGAGGAAAACTGCTCCGTCTTTCCTAGGACCGCGGAGCCCCAGCTCCGCTTTGACGCTCCAAAAGCTCACACAGGCCATTGCGGAGCTGGGGCTCCGCGCTCCCAGGTGCTGAGGTCTTTTGAATCATCCGTAAAACTGAAAGGGACGGCATTAGCGCCACACCTAGACGACCGCACGCCGGCAGTCATCGCCAGCGCGGCCAAACGGACGGCAACCATCGGGCGACAGACACCCTGAACGCGACTCCATATGACATACATTGTATTGTGTTATTGATAGCCGCCTAGCGCGGATGTATTTATGCCGTTGTGAATAACCTGTTGAGAACTTGGGTGCCCTATTTCGTATGGGCTCAATCCCCAAAGATCCCCGTCATTTCAAGGCGTCCCTCACCGATCTCTGGTTGAGATCAATCCGCAGCCGCATGCGCCTCGGCCACCCACCCCGTACCAAATCTTGACGAAAGCTGCTCCTTCTCTCCCGGGATCGCGGAGCCCTAGCTACGCCTTGAATCTCCAAAAACTCAAACAGTCATTGCGGAGCTGGGGCTCCGCGCTCCCAGGTGCTGCGGTCTTTAAATCATCCTTAAACGTGAAAGCGATGGTATCACCTCAAAACGCTAAGCGAGTCTCCACTCGCGCCGATCGCGTCAGCCCAAGCCACCACAGACCGCCTCCTCGACTCTTGCCGCCTTTGGCCACCTTTTCCCCTGAGTCTAAATCTACGATCAGCAAACCCGCATTTCAAAATAATACCGAATCTTCAAGAGAACTGGTCCGTCTCTCCCGGGAGCGCGGAGCCCCAGCTCCGCTTTGACGCTCCAAAAGCTCAAACAGTCATTGCGGAGCTGGGGCTCCGCGCTCCCAGGTGCTGAGGTCTTTTGAATCATCCAGAGGACTTAAATAGGTGGTATAATCCCCGCGCGCCGCGATCACGGCAGCAACGAGCAGCTCGTGTTTAATCAACCGCCCCTCAAGTGCCTAAAAAAAGATTGAGAAGACCAAAATCTTCGAACTTGGGAGGGAACTTTTCATAGGGTTCGGGGGTTTTCGAGAGACCCAGATCAGGCCAGGCGCATCGGCGGCCCTAGTAGACATGAAATGTTTCACTGCATCTTTGCTACTTTCCGCGCTGGCGCTTTTGGGCATCCTCGGCTAATTCGCTTCAGCCGCAGTGAGCATTTTCTCAACGAAACAGCGCAATCTGTAGGCCAATTTTCAAACTCGTTTAAAAGTTAAGCCGATCCCTATCCACCCTTATCCACCTTGTAGCCATGGCCGAAACCGCTCTTGATACTCGTCAGAAAGCCCTCCAAATCAACCTAGACCCGCGTCTTTACGGTACTTTCGCAGAAATTGGTGCGGGGCAAGAAGTGGTACGCTGGTTTTTTCGCGTCGGTGGCGCTGCCGGAACGGTGGCAAAGAGTATGTCGGCCTATGACATGACGGTTTCAGACGCAATTTACGGCACCTCCGAACGTTACGTTTCTCGCAAGCGCTTGGAGGCGATGCTCGCCCACGAGTACAGATTGGACGTGGAGCGTCTCGACGCGAAGCGTGGCGAGCGCACCTGCTTTTTCGCTTTTGCTGACACAGTCGCTGCCCGTTCGTTTCGTGGCGGATCGGAGTGCCACGGTTGGATGGGAATCACCTTTCAGCACGCGCCCCGAGCGGAGCCGAGTCGCATTTTGATTCACGTGCGCATGTTGGATAACGAGAACGCCGCGCAAGCTGAGGCGCTCGGAATTGTTGGCGTTAACTTAGTCTACGGCGCCGGTTTTCTCTCGCACACTCCGGAAGCATTGCTCAGCTCACTTCTGGATGATCTGACGGTTGGACGCGTTGAAATTGACATGGTTGAGTTCTCGGGCGCAGCCTTCGGACAGGTTGACAATCGGCTCATGAGTCTGAGATTGGTGCAGCTGGGCCTTTCGGGTGCGGCGATGTTCGGCCCCAATGGCGAGGTGCTCCAACCGTCGGAAGTCTTGTATAAAAAAGCGATTCTCGTGGAGCGCGGCGCGTTTCATCCGGTGACAAAGGTTCACATGGACATGCTGCATCTCTCGTCTGAAAAATTCCGATCTCTCCCAGAAGTGCAGGGCAAGCAAGTTATCGAGGTCATGGAGATTACGATGCGTAACTTAATGTCCGATCAAACCGTGGTGGATCCCAAGGACTTTCTCGATCGTGCCGACGTGCTGGCTGCATGCGGACTGCCGGTGTTAGTTTCCGACTTCTCCGAATACTATCGTCTGAGTGCCTTTCTTTCTCGGATGACAAACGAGCCCATCGGGATTGCCCTTGGTCTAACGAGGTTACTCAATCTGTTTGACGAGCAATTTTATCAGACACTCCCTGGAGGAATTTTGGAGTCCTTTGGAAGGCTTCTGAAAAACCATCTTAAACTTTTTGTTTATCCTACTTTAGACAAAGAGACGGGAGCCGTGCGTCGCCTTGAAAGCCTGACAAATCTCGGACCGCTTCAGCAACTCTTTGGATACCTGCGAGATCGTGGATCCTTCATCGGTTTATCGCCCCAAGACATTTCCGTGTTATCCATTTATCCCCGCGACGTGCTTGATGCGATTGCTTCCCACGATCCTAAGTGGAAGACAATGGTGCCCCCTGAGACGATTGAGGTGATTGAAAAGAAGCATCTATTTGTACACAATCAAGGAGAACAAAGTCCTGCCCACTAGTGGTTTGTGTTAGTAAATTAGTGCGACTCTGTTATCGGAGTGCTTTCCGGGTGTTTGCTCCTTTGGCTATTGGAAGGATCTTTGTGTTTCATAGGAGCGTTGAAAGATCGAGTTACCGCTCAGCGATCGCTTTAGATCATTGGATCGCGGAGGTAAGGCTGGACTTTGCTGATCGCATCCGCGGAGGTTGCGCTGATTCAAAGCAAAGCAAATAGATGTTGCGGCCTGCCTCACCTTTTTGGCGCAACGTCTTTTCTTCCGTAAGCTGCTTTTGACTTATTTCAAGTTGCCAGTTCAAGTCATATTTCTAATGGTTGGGCTGGTTTCACATGGCTCCATATCTCCTTATAGATAACAGCAATTCTTTCACGAAATTCGCTGTATCCGTGGGGGGCCAATTGAGTCCGGTGAGTAGTCTTCCCACCCGTGGCCTGAGCGCCGATGCACTCCGAGATTTAGTCAGTGATTGGACGTTTGGCTCGGTCGTTGTGTGTTCCGTTGTGCCTCAAACCGCCGCTCTGTTAGTCCAAACCTTTGCTCACCTGCCCCTTCTACAGGTTTCTTCCTCCATCGATCTGGGCATTGGCATTGACTATCCGGCGCCGGAATCCATCGGAGCTGATCGATTGGCGAACGCGGTTGCCGCCTTGGCGCTTTTCCAAACGCCCGCTGTGGTGGTGGACTTTGGCACTGCACTCACGTTTGACATTCTCTCTCGAGAGGGCAACTACGTGGGCGGCGTCATCGCCCCCGGGTTGGAGGCCATGACAAACTATCTGCACGAGCGCACCGCCTTGTTACCCAAGATCACGCTTTTAGAGCCGCCTAGTGTGATCGGGAAGTCTACTGAACATGCGATGCTCGCTGGAGCCGTTTATGGTTATCGTGGATTGGTGCGGGAAATTCTGGCGGAAATCCGCCGGACCCTTCCTGGCGCGGCCGAAGACCTGCGCGTGGTCGCCACGGGTGGCTACGCAGAGTTAATCGCCGCCGGACTCCCGGAAATTTCCTCGGTCCATCCTGCGCTTACTTTGGAGGGACTCAGGCTCATCGCAAAACGCAACTTCAATTAACGGCGCACTGAATTTTTGTAAAAGACACACCCCCTCGCCTCTACCGGCGCGGGAGGTGATTTCAGAAGCGTCCACAGCGTTTGCCTCTACGCCATAACTGAGGTACACACTGAACCATGCGCTCCCCTGCTCTCCCCATACTTAGCTATTTCGCGATAGTTTGTATCGCCAGTTCCGCAATCCCTCCCGTGCACTGCGCTGAATCACGCCTTGGTGCGGACGCGGCAAAATGGGAGGCATTGGTGCAAAAAAAGCTCTCTCAGCCGCCTCCCCGGGAAGGCTCAGTGATCTGCGTGGGAAGTTCGCACATGGCAAAATGGAGCACGTTGGAAGAGGATCTGGCGCCTTTGCGCACTTACAACATGGGGATCGGCGGCAGTCGGATGCGGCACGCGGCGGAGTTGTTCATTCCACGACTGGTGCTCCCCTTCAAGCCGCGTGCGGTACTGCTGTATGAGGGAAGCAATGATTTGGCCGCAGGAATCCAGCCCGCAGAGATTTTGAAATCGTTTCAATCATTGTACCAACAATTGCACGAAACACTTCCCCAAACTCGCCTCTACGTTTTGGGCGTGGTTCCGAGTCCTGGGAAGCGCTTTGAAAAATGGGAAGCCATTCTAGAACTCAACCACTTGCTGGAGGCCGAATGCGCTCAAAACCCTTGGATGCGCTTTTTAGACACCACCAGCGGATTGCTGGACAAGGAGGGGAAACCTCGCATGGAATGCTTCATTCCCAATGACATACACATGACAGCCGCAGGTTACGAAGTTTGGAAGTCGATCGTCGCACCAGTACTGATTCCAGCAGAAAGCGATCTTGCCCCCACGCAAAGCGTTGCGCCGTAGAGTCCGTTAGGGCGCTTGCTTTAGGGCGCTGGAGTGAGCTGGAACGTGCCAGCATCGTTTCGCGCGCCGTATTGAGCCTCGAACTTACTTGGCAGCAGGCTACCCTTGTAGGTGTAAAGACCGCCACCCACGAAGGATTTAAGTTCTTTTTGTCCTGCAATCTGAAAGCCAGCGCCTTGTTTTTGGGCGTCCAGCGTCACTGGATACGCGGTGGTGAATCCGTGCCAGCGGGCTTCAAAAAATGCGTCCATCTTGCCATCCGCCGGGGAAGACAGCACCGCGCGCAGCCGCCCGCCCGCGTCATGCTTTTCGCTGTACCACTGACCAGTCCAGCGTTGTTGAGGAGAATCTCTCCAAGCCCGCTCGAATTTTGGAGAAACGCAACTGGCCAAACCGAGTCCCAGCAGTCCAACGGAAATTTTCGATAATTTATTTCTCATGACAGGCTTCAAAACCGAGTTTGAATCATGCCATTCGCCTAGCCCTCAGGCAATCCTGCAAAGCAACGCATTGTTTACCGCTGGGCGATTGCCTTTTTGAACCAAGCACCCTAACTTCCCGCCTTTTCCTATGAGCCACTACTCGGCAAAACGCGTCCTCTTTGTCTGCACAGGAAACAGTTGTCGCAGCCCTATGGCTGAGGCGCTTTTTCGCCACGCAACCAGAGACCGCCAAGACCTTGAAACCGCTTCCGCCGGCGTACACGCGACCCTTGGAGAACCGGCAAGCAAGCATGCTATCGAGGCCTGTAAGCAACTTGATATTTCTCTACAACAACACCGCGCCCAACCCATTACAAAATCGCTTGTGGATTGGGCCACGCACATCTTCTGCATGACTTCCGGGCACCGTGAAGCACTTGAAGACGAATTCCCCGAAGCCGCCCGTAAGGCCAATTTAGTGTGCGACTTCGACCCCGCCCTCCCCTCGCAAGTTCCCGACCCCATCGGACAAGGCCTCGCCGCTTACCTCAGCACGCGTGACGTTCTGTTTCGTGCCATTCCTTCCTTGCTTCATTTTATAGATTCCAACCCAATGAGTGATACCACAACCCATTCTCCTGTCACAACTTCCTCTCAAACCGAGCGAGCCCTGCGTGTCGCAATCGGCTCCGATCACGGCGCCTTGGAACTCAAGACTGCCGTCCATGAACTGCTTTCCCGCCGAGGGCATGCCGTTTCGGACTTCGGTACGTACGGCAGCGCGAGTGTGGATTATCCAGACTTCGCTCAATCCGTTGCGCATGTCGTCGCAGGTAAGGAGGCGGATTTCGGTATCCTGATGTGTACCAGTGGAATCGGAATGAGCATCGCAGCCAACCGCTTCCCCCACGTGCGCGCCGCTCTCGTCTCGAATGCCGATGACGCTCGGCTCACCCGCCGCCACAACGACGCCAACGTTTTGTGCATGGGTACCAACCATGTAGAACCTGCCGCCGCTGCGCGCATCGTTGACGCCTTCCTTTCCACCGCCTTCGAAGGAGGCCGCCACGAGAGGCGCGTAGAGAAAATTGAACACTCAAGTGCCGACTCAAAAATGGCTCTTTCAGAGGCGGATCCTGAGATTTACTCGGCCATTCAACTGGAGGAGAAGCGCCAGTTTGAGAACATCGAACTTATTGCCTCTGAAAATTTTACATCACGTGCAGTGATGGAAGCACAAGGATCCTGCCTGACGAACAAGTACGCGGAAGGCTATCCGGGGCGCCGCTGGTACGGAGGCTGCGAAAACGTCGATATCGTCGAGCAACTTGCCATCGATCGCGCCAAGGAACTTTTTGGAGCCGAGCACGCCAACGTTCAGCCGCACTCTGGTTCGCAGGCGAATATGGCCGTCTACTTTTCAGTGCTCCAGACCGGTGATCGGATGCTCACGATGGACCTCAACCACGGCGGTCATCTCACCCATGGCAACAAAGCCAACTTTTCTGGGCGTCTCTTTGATATTGTTCATTACGGAGTTTCGCCCACCGACGGGCGCATCGATTACGACGCGCTGGCCAAAACGGCATTGGAGGTGAAACCCAAAATGATCACGGCGGGAGCAAGCGCCTATCCGCGCATCATCGACTTCGAGCGTCTCCGTGCCATCGCGGATTCTGTGGGCGCATATCTGCTTGTAGACATGGCCCATATAGCGGGTTTGGTAGCCGGGGGGGCGCATCCCTCGCCAGTACCCCTCGCAGACTTTGTGACGACCACGACCCACAAGAGCCTGCGCGGTCCTCGCAGCGGCCTCATTTTATGCAAAGCACAGTTTGCTAAAGGCGTTGATTCGCAAGTGTTCCCAGGTTGCCAAGGTGGTCCGCTTGAACACGTCATTGCGGCTAAGGCTATTTGCTTCAAAGAAGCGCTTCAACCTTCGTTCAAAGCCTATGCTGCCCAGATTGTGAGCAACGCAAAAGCTCTTGCTGCGCGCCTCGCTCACCACGGGTACCGAATCGTCTCCGGTGGCACTGACAACCACGTCATGCTCGTAGATTTGCGTCCCCACGGAATCAATGGCAAGCAAGCGCAGGAAGCCCTTGATCACGCGGGGATCACCGTGAACAAAAACGGCATCCCCTTCGACACCGAGAAAATCACCCTAGGCGGAGGCATCCGCATCGGAACCCCGGCGGTGACCACCCGTGGCATGAAAGAAGAGGAGATGATGGAAATCGCCGACCTGATCCACAGTGGACTTTCCAATGTGCAGGATCCCGCCGCGTTGGCCACCATCAAGGGCACCGTGCGCGACTTCACCCGGCGTTTTCCCCTTCCCCACTGATTAATCACCCGGCAGCGAACCCGTTCTTTCCTCGAAGTTTGCCGCGAGCAAACACCAACGTTAGGAAAAACTCCTATCCCGCCTCATCCGTTTGCCGTTGCTGAATCCGGTTGCGCCTTATAATTCTCCATCCCACGTGAACTCCACTCCTTCACAATCATCCAACCCGCTTAAGGAAGGCCTTTCTAGCCGTCCATTACCAAGGCCCTGTAACGTCGTCATCTTCGGAGCTTCCGGCGATCTGACTTATCGCAAGCTTATTCCCGCTCTCTATAACATTGAAGCGGATGGGGATCTTCCCGCGACCACCCATATTACTGGATTCGCACGGCGGCCAAAATCTGACGAGTCCTTCCAGCACGAACTGGGAGATGCGCTCTCAAAGTTCTCGCGCTCTGGACGCTCTGAGGAGATATGGAAGGATTTCTCCAATCGCTTGCACTATCACGCCAGTGAGTTTGGCAATCCAGAAGGCTACAGAACACTTGCCGCACGCCTCGACGCTCTGGATAAGGAAAACGGAACAGCAGGCAACCGACTTTTCTATTTGAGCGTGGGTCCCTCCGAGTTTGAGGGAATTTTAGCGCAACTTGCCGATGCTGGTTTAAACAAAACCACCGAAGGAGCCTGGGCGCGCGTCATCGTGGAAAAGCCTTTCGGGCGCGATCGCGATACTGCGCACGCCCTCAATGAGAAGGTCGGCAAAGTTTTCGCGGAAAATGACACGTATCGTATCGATCACTATTTGGGCAAAGAAACGGCCCAAAACATCATGGTGCTGCGGTTTGCAAACTCCATTTTTGAACCGCTTTGGAACCATCGCTACATTGATCACATTCAGATAACGGCGGCCGAACCCATGGGCGTCGAGGCTCGCGGGCCGTATTACGAGTCGTCCGGAGCTCTGCGCGACATGGTGCAAAACCATCTCACTCAGATTCTTTGCTTGCTGACGATGGAGCCGCCCGCCGATCTCAGCGCCGACAGTGTCCGCGACGAAAAGTTGAAGGTAGTGCGTGCGCTTCGGAAAATGTCTCCAGAACAAGTCGCCCGCAATGTCGTCCGCGCGCAGTACGCTGCAGGTGTCGTGGGTGGCAATGATGTGCTCGGCTACAAGTCCGAAGACCGAGTCAGCCCGGAATCCGATACGGAGACTTACGTGGCCTACCGCACCTTCATCGACAACTGGCGCTGGGACGGCGTTCCTATTTATGTGCGGGTTGGCAAGCGGATGCCCAAGCACGGGACGGAGATCGCGATTTACTTCAAGGAAACTCCCGGAGTGCTCTTCAACGCGCAGCAGGCAGGCCTCGGCCCCAACGTGCTGGTTTTCCGTATCCAACCGGACGAAGGCGTTTCCCTGCTCATTCAATCTAAAAGGCCGGGTGCGCAGTTAGCCATTGAGCCGGTCAAAATGGATTTCCATTACAAGACAAGCTTCGGTAAGCCCAGCCCCGAGGCTTACGAGCGCCTACTTCTGGATGCGATGTCCGGAGACGCCACTCTTTTCGCTCGGCGCGACGAAGTGGACGCGGCATGGACTTTCATCGATTGCATCGAACACGCGTGGCACAGTCACCCCAATCCAGCGCCTATGGCGAGCTATCCTGCCGGTTCCTGG